>Ga0209573_1002811_pt1 | contig 20846 bp, 17 predicted proteins | sample TNRBio252014_DNA_FD_185870 | JGI IMG/M metagenome (GOLD analysis project Ga0209573, IMG submission 185870) | Wastewater treatment Type I Accumulibacter community from EBPR Bioreactor in Madison, WI, USA - TNR Reactor_6/25/2014_ DNA (SPAdes)... | ecosystem: Engineered > Bioreactor > EBPR >...
AATATCGTCGTTATTGCCGCCGTCAGCGTCGTCTTACCATGATCCACATGCCCTATCGTCCCCACATTCACATGTGGCTTCGACCGCTCAAATTTACTCTTTGCCATGATCTATCCTTATGCACACTTTACTTAATCAATTACTTTTTATTTATTATTGCTTCAGCTACATTTTTTGGCGCCTCTGCATAATGCTTAAATTCCATGGTATATGTTGCCCTTCCCTGAGTCGCCGACCTTAAAGCTGTTGAATATCCAAACATTTCCGCCAATGGAACTTCGGCCCTTATAACTTTGAGTCCAGGTATATCTTCCATGCCTTGAATCATTCCACGACGCGATGACAAATCCCCTACAACATTTCCCATAAAATCTTCCGGCGTCTCAACTTCTACTGACATCATTGGTTCCAACAATACTGGATTGGCTTTACGCATTCCGTCTTTAAATGCAATTGACGCAGCCATCTTGAATGCATTTTCATTCGAATCCACATCATGATATGAACCATCAAACAAGGTTACTTTAACATCGACAACCGGATAACCCGCCAACACTCCACTCGGCAATGTCTCATTCAGCCCCTTTTCAACTGCGGGAATATATTCTCGCGGCACCGCTCCGCCTTTTATTTCGTCGACAAATTCAAATCCTTTTCCAGCTTCATTTGGTTCCATTTTTAACCAAACGTGACCATATTGCCCTCTACCACCCGATTGCTTTACAAACTTTCCTTCAATCTCTACAGACTTTCTAATTGCTTCTCGATAAGCTACTTGAGGCGCCCCGACATTTGCCTCAACGCCAAATTCTCGCTTCATCCGATCGACAATGATTTCCAAATGCAATTCACCCATTCCTGAAATAATCGTCTGGCCTGATTCTTCATCTGTTCTGACTCTAAACGAGGGATCTTCTTGCGCCAGTCTATTTAAGGCAATCCCCATTTTCTCTTGATCCATTTTTGTCTTTGGTTCAACGGCAACATGAATCACCGGCTCTGGGAAATCCATTCTTTCCAAGGTTATAATCTTTTGCGGATCACAAAGCGTGTCCCCAGTCACAACCTCTTTTAGACCAACTGCTGCCGCTATATCCCCCGCACGCACCTCTTTGATTTCTTCTCGTTGATTTGCGTGCATCTGCAAAATCCTACCTATCCTTTCTTTCTTGCCTTTGACAGAATTATAAATCGTGTCACCTGAGGTCACGACACCCGAATACACCCTGAAAAAGATTAACTGCCCCACATAAGGATCAGTGGCTATCTTAAACGCCAGCGCAGCAAAAGGCTCATCATCGCTCGCAGATCTTTTACCTGAACTCCCATCCTCATTTTCACCTTGAATTGCCAAAACATCTGTCGGCGCGGGCATATAATCAATCACCGCATCCAACATCGCTTGCACCCCTTTATTTTTAAAGGCGGTGCCACACATCATCGGAACTATTTCATTGTTGATTGTTCTACTGCGCAAACCTTTTTTTATATCCGAAAGATCCAAATCTCCGTTTTCCAGATATTTGTTCATCAATTCTTCATCAGCTTCAGCGGCAGTTTCCAACATTTTTTCGCGCCAAGACTCGGCATCAGCTTTAAGATTCGACGGTATATCGCGCTCTTCAAATTTCATCCCGCGACTCTCATCATCCCAATAAATAGCCTTCATTTTGACGAGATCAACCACCCCTTCGAATTTATCTTCCGCACCAATAGGTAGCTGAATCGGAACCGGTGTTGCTTTAAGGCGTGTTTTGATTTGATCATAAACACGCATGAAGTTTGCACCTGATCTGTCCATCTTATTTACGAATGCCAATCTCGGCACTTGATATTTATTCGCTTGCCTCCAAACTGTTTCCGTTTGCGGCTGAACCCCGCCAACCGCACAGAACACGGTGCAGGCGCCATCCAGAACTCGCAACGAACGTTCTACTTCGATCGTAAAATCAACGTGCCCCGGTGTATCAATAATATTAATGCGATGTTCCGGGTAATTACTTGCCATACCCTTCCAGAAACATGTGGTAGCTGCAGAAGTAATTGTAATTCCCCTCTCTTGCTCCTGCTCCATCCAATCCATAGTTGCCGCGCCATCATGAACCTCGCCAAGTTTATGCGATACTCCAGTATAAAAAAGTATGCGTTCTGTAGTCGTTGTTTTTCCGGCATCAATATGTGCCATGATGCCGATGTTTCGATAACGTTCTATGGGTGTTTTTCTAGCCACAATTAAGCCTTACTTTCTGTTCAATTTGTACCGGTTACTTACTAAAATCTAAAATGCGAGAACGCCTTGTTCGATTCAGCCATGCGATGCACTTCTTCACGTTTCTTTACCGCGCCACCACGCCCCTCAGCAGCTTCCGCCAATTCACCTGCCAGCCGCGCATCCATCGACTTCTCATTTCTTTTTCTGGCTGCATCTCTAAGCCATCTCATAGCCAATGCGTTTCTGCGCACCGAACGAACTTCAACCGGAACCTGATAGTTAGCACCACCAACACGACGGCTCTTTACCTCAACGATTGGTCTCACATTGGTTAACGCTTGCGTGAATACTTCCAGTGGATCACCACCTGTTTTTTTCTCGATCTGTTCTAGCGCTCCGTAGATAATTCTTTCAGCAACAGACTTTTTGCCACGAGTCATAAGCACATTGATAAACTTTGCAAGCTCAACATTGTGATATTTCGGATCAGGCAATATTTCTCTTTTGGGAACTTCTCTACGTCTAGGCATTGTAAAACCTCATTTCATTAATTCACTTATTTTTATATCGATCAGCTGATAATAAGATAGCAACTCTTAAGCAGATTTAGGTTTCTTGGATCCGTATTTCGATCTGCCTTGCTTGCGATCTTTCACTCCAGCAGTATCCAAACTGCCACGCACCGTATGATAACGCACGCCCGGCAAATCCTTAACCCGCCCCCCTCGTATTAAAACTACCGAGTGCTCTTGGAGATTATGTCCTTCACCACCAATATAACTTGACACTTCAAAACCGTTAGTCAATCGCACCCTCGCAACTTTTCGCAAGGCTGAATTCGGTTTCTTCGGCGTCGTAGTATAGACTCTAGTACACACTCCTCGCTTTTGCGGACAATTCTCTAGCGCAGGCACACTACTTTTAACTCGCTTGGCTGTGCGGGGTTTTCGAACTAACTGACTGATCGTTGGCATTTCTATATCCTAAAAAAACTGCGACGACTTTTAGCCGCCGGACTGCTTTTTGCTGGTATTGTTTATTCCAGTGAAGCTAATCGGAAATTAGCAATTCGCCGCCATCCAATTACTCCATCTTCAGGCGCGATAAAAAAGAGACCGGATTCTATTGGGTTTATAAATGCATGTCAAGACAATCAGTAACAATACCGATCCACTTCCATGCTTCGGCATATTATAATATTCAAACTATTACTGCCGCCTTGCAGTATAGATTTCATAAAACCTGAACGTAATTTTTTTAAACACCGTTCAATCCCTAAAATTTTGGAATTGCAGCGGATAACCGTTTTCAGTTTTTTTAATCAATTGAATAGCTTCCTGAAGAACATCTTTTTTTGCACCTGATACACGCACTACATCTCCTTGTATACTGGCTTGCACCTTTAATTTACTATCTTTGATGTGCTTGATTATTTTTTTAGCCAGTTCTGTTTCCACTCCGGTTTTTACAGTGACTGTTTGCTTAACCTTATTACCGCTTATCTTTTCCATCACACCTTTATCCAAGCAACGAACGTCTACATTACGCTTTGTTAATTTCGTTCTTAAAATATCCAGAACCTGTTCCAATTTGAACTCGTCATCAGCAAAAATCGTTAGCTGGTAATCAGTTTGCTCAACTCTCGCATCGGAGCCCTTAAAATCGAAGCGCGTACTCACTTCTTTATTGACCTGATCGACCGCATTCCTAACTTCCTGCTTATCCACTTCTGAAACGATATCAAATGATGGCATTGTTGTTCCGCTCGAGATTATTTTTTCTCACGACATCTGAAGCCTACTGTTTTTTACGCGATTCTCATGAATGAATTGCACTGAAACTCATGCTTAACTGGATTTTTTCTTTGAAGCATTCGCCGCAATGCGCATCCTCAGCGCGTTGAGTTTTATAAATCCGGCCGCATCTCCTTGATTATATGCCCCAGCATCATCTTCGAAAGTCGCAATTGTTGGATCAAACAAGGAATCAGACGCCGAATCTCTGCCGACAACAATGACATTCCCCTTATACAATTTCAATCGAACCCATCCATTCACTTTCTCTTGAGTCACATCAATCATTGTTTGCAACACCTTCCGCTCCGGACTCCACCAGTAACCGTTATAAATCAAGGAAGCATAGCGAGGCATCAAATCATCTTTAAGATGGGCTACTTCACGGTCTAATGTAATTGATTCCATCGCGCGGTGCGCGCGCAATAAAATAGTTCCTCCGGGCGTTTCATAGCAACCTCTCGACTTCATGCCCACATATCGGTTTTCCACCAAGTCCAACCTGCCAATTCCGTGCTTGCCGCCCAGTTGGTTGAGCTTCTCTAATACGCCAGCTGGTGACATGGGTTTGCCATTTATCGCAGTTACGTCTCCCAGCTTGAATTCCAAGTCCAAATATTCTGGCTCATCCGGCGCTTTTTCCGGCGACACGCTCCAGCGCCACATCGACTCTTCCGGTTCTACCGCAGGATCTTCGAGCATTCTGCCTTCATACGAAATATGCAATAAATTTGCATCCATGCTGTACGGCGATCCCGCTTTCTTTTTCATCTCTACCGGAATACCATGCCTCTCAGCATACTTCAGCAACTTCTCTCTGGAAGTTAAATCCCATTCGCGCCACGGCGCAATAACGTGAATATCCGGCTGCAGCGCATAATATCCCAATTCAAATCGAACTTGATCATTCCCCTTCCCGGTAGCGCCATGAGAGACAGCATCAGCATTAGTTTCTTTTGCTATTTCGATCTGTCTTTTCGCGATCAACGGACGCGCAATACTGGTTCCCAGCAAATATTCACCTTCGTATATCGTATTGGCTCGAAACATCGGAAATACGAAATCCCGCACGAATTCTTCACGCAGATCGTCAATGTAAATTTCTTTAACACCTAGCTGCTTTGCCTTGGCTCTTGCAGGCTCAACCTCTTCGCCTTGACCGATATCCGCTGTGAAAGTAACAATTTCGCACTGATAAGTATCTTGCAACCATTTCAAAATAACCGATGTATCGAGTCCGCCAGAAAAAGCCAGAACCACTTTATTTACTTTTTTCATTATTTTTATACTTTCGTCAGATAAATTTTAATAACCTAATAATATTATTTTTTACAACTTTGCCGCATCCAGCTTGCCCAGTAATAAATATTCCATCAGTGCCTTCTGCGTGTGCAGCCGGTTCTCCGCCTCATCCCAAACCACTGATTGCGGTCCATCCAGAACCTCGGCGCTTACTTCCTCGTTGCGATGAGCCGGTAAACAGTGCATGAATAACGCATCCTTTTTCGCCAATGCCATCATTTCCTCGTCGACACAAAAATCGGCGAAATCATTCTTTCGTTGCTCCGTTTCCGCTTCAAAACCCATGCTGGTCCACACATCCGTGGTAACCAAGTCGGCCCCGATTACGGCCTGATGCGGATTAGCAAACTTTTCAAAATGCCTGGCGCTACTTAAGCCGATTTGCTCAGGATTAATATCATAACCGGGCGGTGTTGACACATGCACCTTAAAATTAAACACTTCGGCCGCTTGCAGCCAAGTGCTGCACATATTATTGGAATCCCCTATCCACGCAACGGTTTTACCCTCTATCGAGCCTCGGTGTTCTGTAAAAGTAAAAATATCACTCATTATTTGACATGGATGATATTCATCGGTCAGTCCATTGATTACAGGAACTCGTGAATACTCGGCGAATCGCTTGATAATGTCATGTTTATAAGTGCGGATCATAACCAGATCGACCATGCGGGAAATCACGCGCGCGGCATCTTCAACTGGCTCCCCTCTTCCTAACTGGGTATCACGAGAGGATAAATGAATGGCCGTGCCACCCAACTGATGCATACCCGCTTCAAATGACAACCGCGTTCGCGTTGAATTCTTATCGAAAATCATTGCCAATGTACGGTCGGTAAGCGGCCAATATTGCCGGTACTGCTTGAACTCCTGCTTTATCCAGCGCGCGCGTTCAAACAGATACTCGTATTCATCACGGCGGAAATCATTAAATTGCAAGAAATGCTTTAATTGCATAACAAGATAAATAACTAATCAACTAACTGACAACTGATCAATTGTGTTCAGCTGAGCTATTCATAAACTCCTTTATTATCGAGCATGTAATATCGATCACTTGTTCCGCTTCATGCTGTTGCATCACTAATGCAGGTAGCAAGCGTATCACTTTGTCCGAAGTTACATTAATCAACAACTTCCTTTCCAAAGCTTTTTTAACCAATTCCGTGCAAGGTACCGCCAATTCAATACCGGTAATCAATCCTTGGCCTCTGATTTGCACTACCCCCGGCACAGCCGCTAGCCGATCCCTCAATTGAACGCGCATGAAATCCCCCAATTGGGTGACGTGATCCAGCAGATTTTCATCCGCGATAACTTCCAATGTCTCGATCGCAGCCGCACACGCTAATGGATTTCCGCCAAAAGTCGATGCATGATTACCGGGTTTAAAGACCTCAGCCGCCACGCCTTTCGCTAAACACGCGCCGATTGCCACGCCGCCGCCCAATCCTTTAGCCAGTGTAATTACATCCGGTATGATCCGGCTGTGTTGAAAAGCAAACCATTTCCCGCTGCGGCCGATCCCCGATTGCACTTCATCCAGCATCAGCAACCAATCTTGCCGATCACAAAGATTGCGTAATTCCTGTAAATAATGCGCCTCCGGAATATTGACACCGCCCTCACCTTGAAAAGGTTCTACCAACACCGCGACAACATCCTTATTATTGGCAGCAACCTGACTAACCGCTTCGATATTGTTGTAGGGCACACGCACAAACCCGGTCAGCAACGGTTCAAAACCCGCCTGTACCTTACGGTTTCCACTTGCCGTCAACGTTGCCATGGTACGGCCATGAAATGATCTTTCCATGACAATAATGGTCGGCAATGAAATTCCCTTATTATGCCCATGAAGTCTGGCAAGTTTTATTGCAGCTTCGTTAGCTTCCGCGCCGGAATTGCAAAAAAAAGCATTATCCATCCCGGACAATGCGACCAAGCGTTCGGCTAATTGCTCTTGTTTCTGGATATGAAATAGATTCGATGTATGAATCAAAGTCCCGGCTTGTTCGCAAATAGCCCGGGTTAATCGCGGGTGGCAATGCCCCAATCCACAGACAGCTACTCCGGACAACGCGTCGAGATATTTCTCACCTTTGTCGTCCCACAACCACACTCCCTGCCCTTTTATAAAGGTAACAGGTAACCGTGCGTATGTATTCATCAAGTTAGACACAGTGCAACACTCGCTTATTTTGTAGATAAAAAACTGGATCAAGACTTGTTCCAGGCAAGAACAAGAAAAAATTTGAAGAAACGATTATGTTTACCTATTTAAATCGCTTTTTCAAGCTTTTTTTCTTTAAAGATCTTCCCATTATCGCAACTTATATTTACAGCAAAGTTAACTGAGAATCGATACCAGCATGTTAGAATAAAAAGCATCGAATTGTTCAGAATATGTAAAAACAAAAATAAGCCATCGCTTCTTAACCTGTTTAACCTGTTGTTTCTCTCAAAATTCCTAAGATATGAATCAGTTTGCCAAGGAAACCCTGCCCATCAGTCTTGAAGAGGAGATGCGGCGTTCTTATCTTGATTACGCCATGAGCGTCATCGTCGGACGCGCTTTGCCGGATGTCCGCGATGGTTTGAAACCGGTGCACCGGCGCGTATTGTTCGCAATGCACGAACTCTCCAATGATTGGAACCGGCCTTATAAAAAATCAGCGCGTATCGTAGGTGACGTTATCGGTAAGTACCATCCCCATGGCGATACTGCAGTCTACGATACCATTGTCCGTATGGCACAGGATTTCTCATTGCGTTACATGCTCATTGACGGTCAAGGTAACTTTGGTTCGGTGGATGGAGACAATGCCGCGGCGATGCGCTATACCGAGATCCGCATGTCGCGCATCGCGCATGAACTGCTGGTCGATCTCGACAAGGAAACGGTCGATTTCGGCCCGAACTACGATGGTTCGGAGCAAGAACCGCTGATACTGCCCACGAAAATCCCAAATCTGCTGATTAATGGTTCCTCCGGGATCGCGGTTGGGATGGCAACCAATATTCCACCGCACAATTTAAGCGAAGTGATTGATGCATGCCTGGCGTTGCTGAAACACCCTGAAATCAGTATCGATGAGCTGATCGAACTCATTCCGGCGCCCGACTTCCCAACCGCCGGCATCATTTATGGTGTAGACGGTGTCAGAGACGGTTATCGTACCGGCCGGGGCCGCGTGGTAATGCGTGCTCGCACGCATTTCGAAGACATGGAAAAAGGCAGCCGCCAATGCATCGTCATTGACGAGTTGCCGTACCAGGTCAACAAAGCTAACTTGCTGATACGCATTGGTGAGTTGGTGCGCGACAAAAAGATCGAAGGCATCTCCGATCTGCGCGATGAATCCGACAAATCCGGCATGCGCGTCGTCATCGAGTTAAAACGTGGCGAAACGCCCGAAGTTATCCTGAACAACCTGTACAAAGAAACGCAAATGCAGGATACCTTCGGCATGAACATGGTAGCCCTGCTCGACGGCCAGCCGCGGTTGCTGAATCTCAAACAGATACTCGATGCCTTCCTGCGCCATCGCCGCGAAGTCGTCACCCGCCGCACCGTATTCGAACTCAGGAAAGCACGCGAACGCGGTCACCTTCTGGAAGGTTTGGCGGTGGCATTATCCAATGTTGATGAAATCATCGCGTTGATCAAAGCCGCACCGACACCCGCCGATGCCAAAACCGCTTTGATGGCCAGAGCCTGGCAATCGGCATTGGTGAAAGAAATGCTCGAACGTGCAATTGCCGATGCCCAGGCGCTCCGCCCTGAAGGATTGGATGCAGCTTTCGGCCAGCAGTCGCAAGGCTACCATTTGTCGGACGAGCAAGCGCAAGCGATTCTGGATTTACGTCTACAGCGCTTGACCGGCCTGGAACAGGAAAAAATCGTCAACGAATACAAAGATGTCATCGATAAAATCATCGACTATCTCGATATTCTGGCCAATCCCGAACGTATTACCCGCATCATTACGGAAGAACTGGAAAGCATCCGGCAACAATTCGGCGATAAGCGCCGCAGCGAAATCGTTCTCGATGCACAAAATTTAAGTATTGAAGACTTGATCACACCTGCCGATGTCGTCGTCACACTATCGCACAGCGGCTATATCAAGTCGCAACTGCTCGACGATTATCGCGCGCAAAAACGCGGCGGACGCGGCAAGCTGGCGACCAGCACCAAGGAAGACGACTTCATCGACAAATTATTCATCGCCAACACCCATGACTACATCCTGTGTTTCTCCAGCCTGGGCCGCGTTTACTGGATCAAGGTTTACGAAGTGCCGCAAGGCGGACGGCAATCGCGCGGCAAACCGATTGTCAACTGGGTGCAACTGGAAGAAGGCGAGAAAATCAATGCCGTATTGCCGGTTAAAACCTTTGACGACGATCACTTCGTTTTCATGTCGACAGCCTTTGGCACCGTCAAGAAAACCCCGTTGTCGGATTTTTCCCGTCCTCGCAACAACGGCATCATCGCCATCGGCTTGGATGAAGGCGATTATTTGATCGGTGTTGAACTAACGGACGGCAAGCATGATGTCATGCTGTTCTCGGACAACGGCAAAGCCATGCGTTTTGATGAAAATGACGTGCGCCCGATGGGACGCACCGCCCGTGGCGTGCGCGGTATGAAACTCGGTCCCGGACAAAAGGTCATCTCGATGCTGGTGGCTGAAAATGAAGAACTGGCAGTACTCACCGCCACGGAAAACGGTTTCGGCAAACGTACGCCAATCGGCGAATACACCCGTCATAACCGTGGCACGCAAGGCATGATCGCGATCATCACCAGCCCGCGCAACGGCAAGGTGGTCGCGGCGAAACTGGTGAAACCGGATGATGAGATCATGCTGATCACTTCCGGCGGCGTCATGATCCGCACGCGCGTCAATGAAGTGCGCGAAATGAGCCGGGCCACGCAAGGCGTGACGCTGATCAATCTGGATCCCGGCGAGAAATTGGCCGGATTGGAACGCGTTGTCGAAAGCGAAGATAACGACAGCGACACTTGATGGTTTGGAACTGACCGGAATCTACGCAATGGAACAGATTTACAACTTCAGCGCCGGACCTGCAGTTCTCCCGCGGGAAGTATTGCAGCAAGCGCGGGACGAAATGCTCGATTGGCACAGCAGCGGCATGTCAGTGATGGAAATGAGTCACCGCGGCAAGGAATTCATGTCGATTGCGGCGCAAATGGAAAGTGATTTGCGTGAGCTGGCAAATATTCCCCAAAATTATAAAATCCTGTTTCTGCAAGGCGGTGCATCCAGTCAATTTGCGATGGTGCCGCTGAATTTGTTGCGCGGCAAAACCGCGGCAGACTATATCAATACCGGTCAATGGTCGACCAAAGCGATTGAGGAAGCCGGTCGTTATTGCGCCGTCAACGTTGCCGCATCATCCCAAGACAAGCATTTCACTTACGTACCGTTGCAAACGGAATGGCGTCTCAACCCGCATGCGGCTTATGTACACTACACCACTAATGAAACCATCGGAGGTGTCGAGTTCCACTGGATTCCTCAAACAGATGTTCCGCTGGTTGCCGACATGTCTTCGGATATCCTGTCACGGCCGCTGGATGTCACGCGTTATGGCCTGATTTATGCCGGTGCGCAAAAAAATCTCGGTCCCGCCGGGCTGACACTGGTGATCGTGCGCGATGATTTGCTGGGAAAACCCTTGTCCGGCACGCCAACCTTGTATGATTATCAGATCCACGCTCAGAACGACTCGATGTACAACACACCGCCGACCTATGCGATGTACATCACCGGCCTGGTTTTCGCATGGCTGAAAAAACAGGGCGGATTGGCTGCGATGGAAAAGATCAATATCACCAAGGCGGAACTGTTGTACGGCTATCTCGACAGTACCGATTTCTACCATTGCCCGGTCGCGAAAGCCGACCGCTCGCGCATGAATGTGCCGTTTACATTGAAAGACGCCGCATTGGACGGCGAATTTCTCAAACAAGCCCAGCAGAATGGGTTGTTGCAATTGAAAGGACATCGCTCGGTCGGCGGTATGCGCGCATCCATCTACAATGCCATGCCGGTCGCGGGTGTCGCGAAGCTTGTCGCTTTCATGAAGGAGTTTGCCAGCCGTCATGCCTGAACAACAAACCTTTAAAATTCTGACGCTCAACGCGATTTCAACACACGGACTCAACCGCTTTCCCGCTGGCCGTTATCAAGTCGGGCATGACATCGCGGAGCCGGATGCCATCTTGGTACGCTCGCATAACATGCTAAATAGCGTTATCCCGGGAAGTGTAAAAGCCATCGGCCGCGCCGGTGCCGGTACCAACAATATTCCGGTGGAGGCAATGAATGCGCGCGGTTTGCCGGTATTCAACACACCAGGCGCAAACGCCAATGCCGTCAAGGAATTGGTGCTGGCCAGTTTGTTTCTGGCGGCACGCAATCTGGTACCGGCATTGCAATTCGCCGATAGCCTGCAGGGCGACGACGCAGCTCTCAACAAACAAGCCGAGGACGGTAAAAAACATTTCTCCGGTATTGAATTGCCGGGACGCACCCTGGGTGTGATCGGTCTGGGAGAAATCGGCCGTTTGGTTGCCAATTCGGCCATCAGGCTTGGCATGAAAGTCATCGGTTTTGATCCGAAAATCACGGTCGAATCGGCTTGGAGCTTATCAGCGGAAGTCAAAAAAGCCAACAGCCTGGAAGATTTGCTGCGCCACAGTGAATTTGTCAGCGTACACGTGCCTTTGCTCGACTCAACGCGGCATTTAATCAACAGCAACACGATATCATTGATGAAGCATCATGTGATTTTGCTGAATTTCTCGCGAGGCGCGATTGTCGACGAAGACGCGATACTACAAGCTATCGCTAACAATAAAATTAAAACGTATGTCAGCGATTTCCCCAGTCAGAAACTGCAACATCAAAAAGGCGTGATCACCTTACCGCACCTTGGCGCATCAACCAGCGAAGCGGAAGACAATTGCGCTGTCATGGTGGTGGATCAGTTGATCGATTATCTGCAAAACGGCAATATCACCAATACCGTCAATTTTCCCGATACGCAAATGGAACGCGAGGCGCCTTTCCGGGTAGCGGTCGCCAACGCCAATGTGCCGAATATCCTGGGGCAAATCTCCACCAGCATGGCTAACGCCGGTTTGAATATCCATAACATGATCAACAAATCGCGCGGTGAAATGGCTTATACATTGGTCGACACCGATAGCCCGGTACCATCGCGCGTATTGGATGAGATCTCAGCGATTACCGGCGTGTTGATGGCGCGCTACCTACCCTTTCCGGAATAAACTCAAATACATGACCATATCGTGACAACCTTCATCAACCATGTCTGAACAGCTCAAACAATTACGGGACCAGATTGACGCCATTGACGACCAGTTGTTGCAACTTGTCAGCAAACGCGCAGGATTAGCGCAACAAATCGGGGATATCAAGAAAAAAGAGAATGAGAACAACGGGGCCAAAGCGGGTGTCATCGTATATCGGCCCGAGCGCGAAGCACAAATTTTGACCCGCATACAACAACATAACCCCGGGCCAGTTAGCGATGACAATATCAAGCGGCTGTTTACCGAGATTATGTCGGTATGCCGTGCATTGGAAAAATCCATGAATGTCGCTTATCTCGGCCCCAGCGGCACATTCTCCGAAGAAGCGGCAATAAAGCGTTTTGGTAGCGCCATCGCTACAGTCGCGTGTGATTCGATCGACGACGTATTCCGCGCAGTTGAATCAGATGTTGCCCAATACGGTGTGGTGCCGGTTGAAAATTCCTCCGAAGGCGCGGTCGGACGAACGATGGACCTGTTGCTGCAAACGCCGCTCAGCATTTGCGGTGAAATCCAGTTACCGGTTCATCAGTTTCTAATGGCGCAACAGACCGATCTAGCGCGGATCACCAAAATATACTCGCACCCGCAGTCGCTGGCGCAATGCCACCACTGGATCACAACCAACCTGCCGCATTTGCCCAGCTCAGCGTTATTTCACGCCGCCAGCAATGCCGAAGCCGCGCGCCAGGCCGTTGCCGATCAGCAAGCAGCGGCGGTGGCGGGTAAAAGAGCTGCCGAATTGTTCGGATTAACCATCTGCGCCGAAAATATCGAGGACGACCCGAAAAACACCACGCGTTTTCTGGTGATCGGCAAGCAGTCGGTCGACGCATCGGGGAAAGACAAAACATCGCTGATCATGTCCACCAACAATCGCTCCGGCGCCATCTACCGGTTGCTCGAGCCGCTGGCGCAACATGGCGTCAGCATGAGCCGGCTGGAATCGCGCCCATCGCGCACCGGCTTGTGGCAATACGTCTTCTTTGTCGACATCGAAGGCCACCAGCACGACCAACCGGTTGCCGCTGCCTTGGCGGAAATGCGCGAAAAAGCAGCCTTTCTTAAAATCCTCGGATCTTATCCAGCGACTTAAGATCGATTGCCGCTAACTTCTTGTTTTCCAGAAATCATTTTTTCATCCATAAAAATCTTAATCTTATGAATCTCTGTGATTTTGCTCCGGAATATATCCGTTCGATCCACTCTTATCAGCCCGGCAAGCCCATTTCGGAATTGGCGCGCGAATTCAGCCTCGATGAATCCTACATCATCAAACTGGCATCCAACGAAAATCCGTTAGGCACGAGCCCGCTCGCACTCGATGCGATGATCCATGCGCTGCACGATATCGCACTGTACCCCGACGGCAGCGGCTTTGAATTGAAAGCCGCATTGTCGAAACGCTACGACGTCGATCCGGAACAAATCATTTTAGGCAACGGTTCCAACGACGTGCTGGATCTGGCCGCCCGCGTATTTCTTAAACCAGGCGCCGCTGCAGTCTACTCACAGCACGCTTTTGCGGTTTATCCGCTGGTGGTGCAAATGATGGGCGCCAACGGTATCTCCGTTCCCGCTCGCGACTATGGCCACGACCTGCCCGCAATGCTCGACGCGATTACTCCGGAAACGCGCATTGTGTTTATCGCCAGTCCGAACAATCCGACGGGTACTTTGTCGAGTGAAGAAGATTTGTTGCGTTTCATGGAGCGGGTATCGCGCGATGTGCTGGTGGTCATGGACGAAGCGTATTACGAGTACCTGCCGGAGCCCAACAAACCCGACAGCCTCAAATGGCTCAAACAATTCCCCAACTTGCTGATCACGCGAACATTTTCCAAGGTATACGGCTTGGCGGGTGTCCGCATCGGCTTCGGCTTGGCACACCCGGATGTCGCCAATCTGATGAATCGCGTGCGGCAACCGTTCAACGTCAGCAGCATCGGCTTGGTTGGTGCTCTGGCGGCATTGAATGATGCCGAATTTGTGCAACGTTCGTATGCGCTCAACCGCGCGGGCATGCTGCAGCTAACCGACGGCTTTCGCAAAATGGGTATCGAATCCATCCCATCGTACGGCAATTTCATCAGCTTCCGCGTCAAAGGCGAAGCCGGCAACACGCAAAAGGTCTATCAAAGCTTACTGCGTCAAGGTGTTATCGTACGTCCGCTGGGAATCTACGAAATGCCGCATCACCTGCGCGTTACTATCGGACTGGAAGCGCAAAACCAGCGTTTCCTCGAATCGCTCGATCATGCCTTGAGCGAACTGGCGTAATTTCACACTATCCGGGGTAACTGCCATGACAACTGCCACCGCTTTGAACAAAATGGTCATCATCGGCGTCGGTCTGATCGGCGGATCGTTCGCACTGGCGCTGCGTAAAGCCGGTCTGGTCAAGCAGATTACTGGCATCGGCCGCAGCCCGGCCAACATGCAACGCGCCGTGGAACTGGGCGTGATCGACGAAATCGCCAGCGACACCGCAGCGGCGCTGCACAATGCCGATCTGGTGTTCCTGGCGATGCCGGTCGGCCAGACGGCTGCAACCATGGAATGCATCGCACCGCACCTGCACGCCAACACGCTCATCACCGACGCCGGTAGCACCAAACAGGATGTCGTCACCGCCGCGCGCCATTATCTGCCGCTGCAAAACCGCCACCACTTCGTCCCCGGCCATCCGATCGCCGGTGCGGAACACAGCGGCGTGCAAGCGGCACAAGCGGATTTGTACACCCACAAGCATGTAATCCTGACACCGCTGCCGGAAACCGGCTCCGAAGCCGTCGAGCGCGTGCAAAAACTATGGCAAGCCTGCGGCGCGAACGTCTCGCTGATGCCTGCCGATGAACACGACCGCGTGCTGGCCGCAACCAGCCACTTGCCGCACCTGCTGGCATTCACGCTGATGAATCACCTCTTCCACAGCACCGGTCATCCCGAAAACCTGTTGCGCTTCGCCGGTAGCGGCTTCCGCGACTTCACCCGCATCGCCAGCAGCTCCCCGGAAATGTGGCGCGACATTTGTCTGGCAAATAGGGAGGCGCTGCTTGAGCAGATTGCAGCGTACCAGAATGAGTTGCACAGCTTGCGGGAAATGCTGGAGAAGCATGACGGTGAAGGATTAGAACAAGCATTTTCGCAGGCGCGGGGTTTACGGGAAGATTGGTTGAAAAACAAATCCGTAGAGTAAGAATATTCTTACAATTAAAGAGGAATAGATTTACAAAATATATTCTGTTTCTTGCCGAAATCTAATGCTATTTAACCTCGGCACAAAAGAAGCATGAAAAACTCTGAAATTCTCTCGCTCAATAGTCCGCTGTCTTTTATCAAAAAAACATATCTTTAGCGGAAAATAGAAACGATGATGCTTTCACATAATAAATTACGCATTCTAATCGTCGATGATTCCATTTCCATTCGTAGCGTTTTGCGAGCACTGCTTCATAATGATGATTATGATGTTGTCGGTGAACTTGGCAGCGGCGCAAAATTACTTGCTGCGATCGCCAGCCTGAATCCGCACATTATTTGCCTCGATTACAATTTACCCGATGCCGACGGCCTTACGCTGTTGACTCAGATTCATTCAAATTATCCACAAATAGCGGTAATCATGATCACCGGCAGCAGTAACCGCGATCTTGAACATACCGCCGCAGAAGCAGGAACCGCTGGATTTATCTATAAGCCGTTTTCTCAGGCACAAATTATCGATGTATTACAAAAAGTAGCGCATGCGCAACGGCTTTTGATGATTGCCGAGAAAAAACGTAATCCCTTTAAAGATAAACCGTTTCATGCCACAGCGGTGATCGCTGATGACAGTCAAACACTGCGTCGTTTATTAATGGCGATCCTGTCTCATACGGGCGTCCACGTTGTTGGTGAAGCTCATCACGGCCAGCAAGCGGTTGAGCTCGTATCGGCACATAATCCCGATATCGTTTGCCTGGATTATGAGATGCCGGTAATGAATGGCCTGGAAGCGCTAAAAATCATACGTGATCAAAACCCGTTAACCAAGGCAGTTATGATTACCGCTGCCGCTAATCGTGAAACATTCAATCGCGCTGCAAGTTCCGGAGCAAAAGGTTACATCATCAAACCGTTTCATCCGGACAAAGTAACGCAAAACATTACCCGCATTCTTGCTTGCTAAATTCTAAAGTGATTTATCTATCAACGCATTATCGCGCACCAACATTTGATTTCCCAGGCTGCTTACCCGCCGCCCGCAGATCGACAATCTTATTCAACAACTGAAACCAGAACGGCGCGCCAAGCGATCCGGCAAAAGTCGTGATCAGAATGCCCATGATTTTGACGAGCCAATCCATGGCTTCGAATCTTTCCAGCTCCCATATCCATTTCTTCTCTTTACCATCGACAACCTTCCAGCCAATCGGCAGATGCAATCCTTTGATTTGTTCAACCAGCACTCCGGCGGCCTTAGCGGATTTTTGAATATTGTTCATCGAACCTTCAACCGGTGCTTGTTCGTTTGGCTGCGCCGCAACTGCTGCATCACCAGCCAGCGCTGGTTTCTGTTCGATCAATCCTTGATCCATCAAACTTGCAACATCCATCGAAGAAGCCGCTTGAACCAGCGCCTGCCTGAGCGCGATATCGGTCCACAAAGTTTGGGAAATTTTGATGGCGTCGATATTCAAGGCAGTGCAAACAACAAAAGCAATGGTAAAAATGATCACTTGCGTTTTCTGTTTGTACCAGCCGCCGACTCGATCCATTGCATCGTTATACCAGTTTTCCAGATTTTTCCGTCCTTTTTTGAAGTCGTCTCCGGCCTCGTGCAACAGCAGAATAATTGACCGGCCTGCCTCGGTTTTCGCGATCGTGCTTTGTTTTTCAATCGCGTCGATTAAAGATTGGTTATTTGCCGGCAGCTTGCCGGTACTGCCGCATACGATATCTATCAATGCCAAGGTAAAACTTTTTGGTGGAATATACGAAGGCTTTTGCCCTGTTTTTGAAAGTCCGTTGATCAATGGATGCTTATAAAGATCCTCCACCAGTCTGTTGCCTTCACCCGATTGCAACAGATTCATCAATCCCGCTTCGAGATTTTTCGCACGCATACGCAAAAATTGCGCCAGCATCTCGTTGATTGCCGAACAAAGCAAACTGATCAACACAAAAAGAAAAACCATCCCTAACGCAATATCCAAGATCGAGGAATTCAGCATTTTTTCACCTTATTTATGAGCCGTTATGCGTGATTTTTACATTGAAAATACCGGATTAAAAACTAATCAATCCGTTTGACAGCTTTTTTTCTTTTCAGTATAGTCCAAATCATATCGGGGTTAATATTTTTCTACGCCAATAGAAAAAACAAATAATAATAAAGGGTTATCCCATTATTAGCTGCATCAAAACCCACCTAAAAGACCCTCAATCGAGACAAAACCGATCTGCATACTTTTATGGATCGGTGAATTCAGTCAAGTTTTAAGCATCGCGAAAATTCCCAGAAACACTGGTGAGTTTTACAAGCGTCACTGCATCCGATCAAACCCGGTCATTTTATGACAGAAGTGATTGGTTGAATTATTAAGACAAGCGCAACTGTGCAATCGCACGGTTGCTGAGCTTAATTAATAGGCGGTTACTATGGCTGCAAACATCTCGTTCAAACTGTCCGGTTATCCGGATAGCATTATCCGGCATTCCGCTGCAGCATCGTTGCCGCGCGCCGGGGCCGTCATCAGCAATCTAAAAGGCGCCAGCCGGGCGCATCATACGCAGGTTGGTTTGGGAACACTGGGGTTTTTTGCCGCGAAACGAAACGCACCGGATTGGCAATCGCTGGTATTGGTATCCAATCAGCATGTCTTGCTCGCCCACGATGCCGGATGCGGCGACATAATTTTCCAGCCTGGTTACGAAGAACAAGGCGATCAAACCGTGTTTGACGTCTCACACTTAAACGCCATCGCCAAAATCGATCATACGGGAATGTGCGGACACTATCACTACGCCTATCCCGGGGAGCCGGAAAAGCCTTATTTCATCGACTGTGCAACCGCTGCCTTACTATTAAAGCAGACTGAAAATCCGCTGCGTATTCACAGTAAAACCCAGTATTTCACCCAAGTTGCCAGGATTCATCCGCACGACACCTTCGAAGGCAGAGAACTCAAAGTACGCCTGCCGGGCCGGAGTGACACGATTTGGGGAAAAGTCATCGATAGCGAAGCCACGGTTGAAACAGTTTCTGGCGGACGCTGCCACAATACGTTGGTGATTCGCGCCATACCGGATGAAAAAGGTGAGTTGCACCCGTTCTCGCGCAAAGGCGATTCCGGCGCATTGCTCGTCGATCAATACCAGCGCGCCGTCGGCTTGTTGTGGGGTCAACACATGCACGACCCTTACATAGCTTATGCCTGCCATATCCACCCCGTACTGAGTTTTCTGCAGATTATTCCTTGGCGTTTCAATTTTTGTGCACCGCAATCAACCCAAAAGGATATGCGCGATGCCGCAGAAAAAATTCATTCAATTCCCAAATTATTTCCGCATCGCATGGAGGTGAGGTGATGGATCAAAAAGAACTCGCTGCATTACACGCGGAAGCCGAAGCCGAGCTAAAAAAAATTCCGGGGGTGGTCGGCGTCGGCTACGGCTTGAAAGAAGTCGGCGGCAAAACCACGGATCAAATTGCTTTTCGCGTATATGTCAAAGAAAAACGCAAACCGGAAGATTTGAATCCTGCGGATGTCATCCCGAAAGAATACAAGGGCATACCCACCGATGTGGTGTTGATCATTCAAACCAAACCGCTGCATTGCGAAGATTTGAGTCAACATTCACCATTGATCGGCGGTATATCGATCAGCAATTTCAAAGCCGATAATTCAGGTCAAATCGGCGTCGGAACCTTGGGGTGCTTTGCCACGTTGAATGGCGTCAGCGGGCCGGAAAATGTCGTGTTGCTATCGAACAATCATGTCCTTGCAAGCAATAATGCAGTCAATGGCGATACCGTTTACCAGCCGCGCCATATCGAAAGCGGAGGAGTCATAAGTCCCGATGGCACACAGGAACGGCGTAATCCGATTGGAAAAATCCATAACATCGGGCAGCAAGCAGTTTATTCTTATGCCTATCCCAGTGAAACAGCCCAAGATTATTACTTGGATTGCGCCATTGCCAAACTGGATATTTGCATTTCCAGCTGGTGCAACACCAATTGCGGCGTATCGTACAAAAACGAAATTCGCGGCTTGAATATTGCTGGTAACAGCAGACTGGAAGACGTTGTCCGTGTCGCGCAAAGCGATTTGAGTGGCGGTGACTATGTTGTCCACAAAGTTGGACGCAGAACCAGTAAAACCACCGGTAAAGTTATCGATACGATTGCAATTGACGCCGCAGGCGGGCGTTTTATGCTGATCGAAGCTACACAACCCGACTGCAACGGTACACTACAATTTTCCGCGGAAGGTGATTCAGGATCCGCCGTAGTCAACGCACAAAATAGACTCGTCGGGCTTCTGTACGGTGGCGACGTAAGTAATCCGGCCAGATCGGCGGCCTGCCATATCCACCCGGTCATGGCCTACCTCAGCATCACCCCCATCACTACCGCCAACCCGCCGGTTGGTCCCGCCGGGCAAACGTTAAACGATGTCGAAGGCATTTTTACCGGCATCAACCACACCACCGAAGTGCGCGAGCGCTTTTTGAATACGCGCAAAGGCGCAGAGATTTACCAACAGATACTCGATCACCGCCAGGAAGTCATCGCGCTCGTTAACCACCGGCGGCCGGTCACGGTGGCTTGGCATCGCAGCAAAGGCCCGACGTTCCTGGCGCATTTCGTTAACAATGCGCGCGATCCCGCGCATCTGATTCCGTTTGAAGTGGAAGGCATCACGCGCGATCAAATGATCCGGCGCATGGCCGAAGTATTGACACAGCATGGCAGCACAGCGTTGCAGCAAGTAATCAACCGTTACTTTGACGAAGTAATGGGATTCATCAACAGTTTTGATAACTTGCACGAGTTTGTTCAACAGTTTGAAGTTGAACCCCTCGTAGACGAGCTAACCACCCGCTCCGCGTTCACTGAGGAGACCGCCGATGTCAAGTGAAGTGGATACCCTGCAGCGCGTTCTGCTGCAAATTTCCA
>Ga0209573_1002812_pt1 | contig 20845 bp, 25 predicted proteins | sample TNRBio252014_DNA_FD_185870 | JGI IMG/M metagenome (GOLD analysis project Ga0209573, IMG submission 185870) | Wastewater treatment Type I Accumulibacter community from EBPR Bioreactor in Madison, WI, USA - TNR Reactor_6/25/2014_ DNA (SPAdes)... | ecosystem: Engineered > Bioreactor > EBPR >...
GCATATCAACCTGACCGGCGATTACCTCTGGCGCAGCAGCGCCAAGATCGGCGCGGGCAAGTTCAGGCCGCTACGGCCACTGCAACCGGCTTAGCGTGCTTTATTTTCCGTTTTCTGAGGCGACCCCTCCCTCTCGAAAGCCCATAGGACGCTGGCCGCAGGCGCGAACGGTGCGGATTAGGCGGTGAGGGTGCCGTTTCCCGGCCCGCCTATACGCGGGCCGGAACCGCCGCAGGGCCGCGTGAGCGTCCCGAACAGCGGCGTCCGCTTATGTTTGCCCTCTTAGATAAAGATTAGATGGGGATTCAGTCTGGTTATCGGACTCACGTTTCATCACACTCTTTGCCAGCATCACGAGGGCCTTTCCGAGCGGGCCATCGCCGGCGTCGAGCTGCGTTCGCTCTTCGAGGGGCAGGGTGGTCTTGTAGGCGCTAATTGCCTCGCTCCAAGCCCGCTGATCCTGTCCATGATCGGCAGGCGGGGGCGGGGCCTTGCCGAACCGGCCGAGAAACTGACGGGCCTTTTCCGGCAGGGACAGGCGATAGGCGTTGCTCGCCTGCTGGACCTGTGGGCCGCGCCCCTCGTTCCCGGTCGGCTCGTAGCGCCGCAGCCAGTCGATGAAGCCATGCGTCCGCAGGTTCTTCAGCGCCCGCACGATCGTATCCCGCGACCGGCCCAAACGGTCCATGATCGTGGTGATTGATGGCTCTAGCCGGCCGGTGCGGAAGTCGATGAGATTGACGAACAGCCGCAGCACGTCCAGCGCCACCGATCCTAGCGGCCCGCTGCGCTCGCCCTTCTCGTGCAATCCGGCCTCGTTGTATATTTCGGCCGCCTTCAAGATCGCCTGCACGTCCTTGCGTGTCGTCGGCCGCCATATACGACCCTCCGATCGCCCCCGGATATGACTATGCCGGCGAACTGGCGTCGGGCAGCGCGGGGCAGGGGGCGGAAAGACCAGCCCTAGCGCGGTCTGTCCCGATCCCCGCAGGGCGGCCCGGCGCTCATGGGCGAGCGTCGTAAGCTCGCCGGCCTCGTCGTCGGTGAGCTGGCCCGCGCCGTATCGGCTCCAAACCTCCCGCATGATCTCATCAAGCGCGTTCCCGCGCGCGCAGCCGATCGCGGCCGCGTAGTGCGTCCTCAACATATGCCCTCGTCCTTCCATTTGAAGGACATGACGGCGCGGACGGCAGGCACGGCGCTCCCGTTTCCGCAAGAATCAATCTTGCGAATTGGAGTGCTCTAGCGTAGATAGGGGGAGACTTATCGGCCCCGGCTCTACGGTGTGTCTGACGGCCTACAAAAACGCTCGACCGTTGGCGCGGTCGGGCGTTTTGCCGTTATGTCCCTTGCTTCGCTTCGATATAGAACCTCAACGCTTCTTCGATGATCGGCGCGCGAGCTGACGCGCCCCGTTGCTCCTTGATCCTGTCGATTGCCTCGACAAGCTCGCCCGGAACATAGGTATTCAACGCCACGCGGCCGGCCGCGATCTGCCGCGCCCTGTGGGCGGCAACGCCCCTGCGAATCTCTTCCGCGCGTTCCTTCATGTTTACAACTAAGAGCAAGCCGCCCGATTCTGCAATCCCTTGCGGAAGGAATCGGGAAAGGCACTACTTCTAGGGTCGCCAGCTAAACGTAGTAACGTCAATGCGTATTCACGTTATTGCGTTCTATAGCCCGGTAGAGCGTGGCGCGATGCACCCCCAAAAGCCGGGCGACTTCCGCCACCGGCTTCTTGTCCTCATGGATGAGCTGGCGGGCGTGGGCGATCTGCTCGGCCGACAGGGCAGGGGAAGGACCAAACCGCACACCTCGGGCCTTCGCCGCGATCCGGCCGGCGCTCGTGCGGTCCACGATCAAGCTGCGCTCGAAATCCGCGATGCCGGCGAACACGGTCAACACCATGCGCCCGGCCGGCGTCGTGGTGTCGGCCCACGGCTCGGCCAGCGAGCGCAGGCCCGCGCCGGCCTCTTTGATCCGCTCCGCGATCGCCAGAAGGTCGGCCGTCGATCGCGCGAGGCGGTCTAGCCGGGTGATCGTCACCACGTCGCCGGCGCGCAAGTGGTCGAGCATCCGCACCAGCTCGGGCCGGTCGCGCTTCGCCCCGGAAGCCTTTTCCTCGAAGATGCGGACGCAGCCGGCCGCGCCAAGGGCGGCCCGCTGCTGCTCCAAGTCCTGCCCGCGTGTCGAGACGCGGGCATAGCCGATAAACACCCGGCCGGCGTCGGAATCTGGTTGGCGGTTCACGGCTCCCCCTGTCGCAAATCATGTCGCAAGTGGCGTAGCACTTGCGACAAAGACATGCGACACGAAAACCCCTGATTTTCCGGGGGCGGCCGATCTGTCGCTGGTTTTAGGATTTCCGCGACAATACGGGCTTAGTGGCTCACCTGTTGCAAGGGTCCCTTCGGCCGTTTTGCAAGCCAGACCGCCGCAGCGAATACAAGAATGAGGATCGTCGCCATCGCATAGAAATCGTTGGTCGCGAGCATGACGGCCTGTGCATCGACCATCTTGGAGAACAGGGCCAGGCCGGATTCGGCGGAAAGCCCGTTCGGGGGCGTCAACGTCATGGTCGGGTCGATGATCGAAACAAGGTTGGCGCGAGCCTCCTTCGTCGCGTTCTCCCAATAGGTCGAGGTCAAAGACGCGCCGACCGCCATCGCCATGACGCGAATGAAATTCTGCAAGCCTGATCCGTTGGCGACCTTTTCCGGAGGCAGATCGGACACGGCAAGCGAGGTCAGCGTGACAAGGCAGGCAGGGACGCCAGCGCCCAACACGAACATGGCGAGCGCCACCGACATATAGTCGGCCTGGGCGTTCAGATGGGCGCGCATGAAAAAGGAGATCGCCAGCACGACCATGCCGTAGGTGACGATAAGGCGAGGGTCTAGCTTGGCCATCAGCTTGCCGACGATCGGCGCTGTCACGACGGCGAGGATCCCCATAGGTGCGGTCGCGAATCCTGCCCAGGTCGCGGTGTAGCCCATCATCTGCTGAAGCCAGAGCGGCGTCAGCATGATGTTGCCGAAGAAAAGCCCGAACATCAGGCCGAGCGAGACGGTTGACACCACCCAATTGCGGGAGCGGAACACTGAGAGGTCAAGGACGGGTTCTTCGTCCGTCAGTTCCCATATGACCAGAGAGACCAGGGCGATAAACGCGATGATCGCCATGGCGACGATGAAGGATGAGGAAAACCAGTCGAGTTCGCGGCCCTTGTCAATCATCGTCTGGAAGGCGCTGACGAAGACGACAAGCAGAAGCAGCCCGACCACATCGATGCGCTGATGCTCGATCGGCGTTTCGCGATTGCGCATGATCAGCCACACGATGCCGCCCACCAGTGCGCCGAACAGAATGTTGATGTAGAAAATCCAGCCCCAATGGTAGTTATCGGAGATATAGCCGCCCAGGATCGGCCCGAAGATCGGGGCAACCACAGTCGTCATTCCCCAAATCGCCAGGCCGATATTGGCCTTTTCCTTCGGGAAGATCGACATGAGCAAGGTGGACGAAAGCGGAATGAGCGGCCCGCCCGCGAAGCCCTGCATGATCCGGAACAGCACGAGCAGCCCGAGACTGCCGGACAGGCCGCAAAGGATCGAGCAAATCACGAAGGCGATAACGCAGGCCGTGAATAGGCGGACTTCCCCGAACCGCCGCGCAAGCCAGCCGGTCAGCGGCACGGTGATCGCCTCGGCGACGGCATAGGCGGTGATGATCCATGTGCCTTCCGTGGTGGAAACACCGAGATCGCCCGATATTGTCGGCATGGCGACATTGGCGATCGTGGTGTCAAGCACGACCATGAAATTGCCGAACGACAGGGCCGCCGCCGCCAGCGCCAGGGTGCCACCCGTCAGCGGCGGATAGCCACCAGCTCCATGCTTCGGATCACCGGACATTTTCAGTCGGCTCCCGAAAGGTCGATCGTCGTGTGCATGGAAAGCCCGACGCGCAAGGGGTGCTGTGCGATCTCCTTCGGATCGAGCGTGATGCGAACGGGAAGGCGCTGGACGACTTTGATCCAGTTGCCGGTCGCGTTCTGAGCGGGGATCGCCGCGAAGGCGGAGCCTGTACCCCCGGAGAACCCCGCGACGCGGCCGTGATAGACGACATCGGAGCCATAGAGGTCGGAAGTCAGCTCGACAGGCTGGCCGGGCTTGACGCGGGCAAGCTGCACTTCCTTGAAATTGGCATCGACGTACATCTTTTGCAGCGGCACGACGACCATGATCGCCGTGCCGGCCTGGACGCGCTGACCAACGGCCACGCGGCGCTGATCGACAATGCCGGCGACTGGTGCCCGGATGACGGCTCGGGCAAGGTCTACCTTGGCCTGATTCAACTTTACCTGCGCGGCCACAACCTCGGGATTCGTATCGACCGTGGTGTCATCGAACAGCACTTGATTGGCATGGCGCGCGCCGGCAGCGGCATCGCTGCTCGCTTGTGCGGAAGTAATCCGGGCCTCGGCTTGCGAAACCGCCGCCCGCGCCTGCTGCACGATCGTATTAACGTCATCGAGCTTCTGAGTGGAGATGACGTGATTCACAATGAGTTGTTGGGCTCGCCCCTGATCAAGAAGCGCCTTGTCGAGATCAGCTTGCGCGCGGACCAGATCGGCGCGCGCCGTCGCCACGTCCGCCTTACGCGCTTCCTCCTGGCTCGCAAGATTGTCGTCGTTCGCCATGATCTGACGAACCTTGCGGCGGGCCTGCCCGAGCGCCGCCTCGGCCTGCTCGACAGCCAGTCGCAAATCCGTGTCGTCCAACTCGACCAGAACGTCGCCGGCCTCGACATGCTGGCTGTTGACGACCAGAACGCGCTTGACGGGGGCGCTGACAAGCGGCGTCACCTGGGCGACTTCGACATTCGTATAGGCGTTCTCCGTCGATACGGCGTCGGCCGCGATGAACGTCGCCCATCCCCACCATGACGCCCCGGCCAGCGCCAGCAGGCCGCCGAAGATGAGAAACAGCCGCTTGCGCTGCCCCTTCTTCGGCGCGGGTCGATCGGTCGTGTCTTGCCCGGAAGCAGGCGCGTCCGATGCAGAATCATCCCTGCTTGTGGTTTCGGCCTTGGGAGCGGGGCCGGCGTGTTCCGGGTGGCCCTCGTCCATCTGATCCCGGCCATCGTCTGCTGAGGGTGCTTGCTTCACGAGTTCCATGATTTCCGTTCGCACGATTGGTAATGATTAGTACCATTTGACTTATTAGGTAAGGTAACGTACCTTACCAGTCAAGCGAAATCTGAACAGGAACCCAGGAAATGGCTCCAACTGCACGCGCAAGGCGATCGTCCCAGGATGACCGCCGCGCTGCCATTCTCGACGCCGCCGCCGAAGTTTTCTTCGAGCAGGGCTATGCTGCAACGAGCATTGACGCGATTATCGAGCGCATCGGCGGCTCGAAGCGCAACATCTACAACGAGTTCGGAAACAAGGAGGGCCTGTTCACCGCCCTGGTGTCCGAAAGCGCGGATACAGCCCTGGCGGCGCTCTCGGTCGAAAAATTCAAAGGCCGCGACCTTGCCGGAATCCTGCTCGAATTCGGCCGGCGATTAATGGAAATCTACATGTCGCCGGCGCTGATCGGCGTCTATCGCTCGATCATGCCCGAAGCCCTGCGCTTCCCCGAATTGGCGAAGGATTTTTACGACAAGGGGCCAGGGCGTGCCTCGGACCGGCTCGCTGAGGTGTTGGAGGACGCCAAGGCTCGCGGCGAAATTCACATTGGCGACTGCCACGCGGCGGCCGACCACTTCGTCGGCATGTTCCGTGACAACCTTCACCTGAAGGTCGTTCTTGGCCTGCGCTCACCGCCGTCGCCTACGGAGGCCGAGGCCGCCGTGGTTTCTGCGATAGGCATCTTCTTGCATGGAATCTACGGGGCAGGCCGCCCACAATAGCCGAGAGGAGACATGGAATGACCATCCCTCATCGAAAGACCTTCGGGGTGGAGACGCCGCCGCTGGATGTGGCCCGCACATTTGAGGACTGGTGGAGCGACGATGATAATGGCGAGGTTCGCGCTGTTCTTGTCGATCTCGGGAGCCGCCTTCTCAGGGCGATCACATCTCCACTGGTTGTTTCGATATACCGGGCCGCAAGCGATCCTGCCGCTTCACCGGGCTTCGCCAGACAATTTTACGAAAGCGGCCCTAGAAGCGTTGTAGCCGGTCTCGCGGAGATTCTTGGTGAGGCGGCCGCAAGGGGCGAGATTGATGTGGAGGATTGCGAAGTTGCCTCCGTCCAGTTCATCGGCATGGTTCGCGGCAATCTTCAGCTTGAGGTCATGCTTGGTCTACGACCAGCGCCGCCGCCCGCCGAAATTGACAACATCGTGCGAATTGCGGTCGATGCCTTCCTTCGCAGCGTGAAATCCAGCGGACCCCGCACGATAACGGTGCCTCAACATCATATCTGAGCTGCCCCCCTGACAAAGACAAATCGGCTCTACGGCTGCGCCGGCGCTGCAACGGTGATGGTGCAACGCTGATCTTTCTTCGACTTTGCGGCCGTCTCGGCGCACGCGGTAAGCGCCTCCCGATTGGCGCGGACAAGGCTGTCTGCATCGAGAATGCTTTGCCAGCCTCCGGGGCTTCCCGACTTCATGAGCGCGATTCCGGCGTTCCAGCGATCGGCGTTCAGGACGGTCGAGGCAACGGCCATGTCGAGCGACCCATACAGCACGCGCGGCGCGAACAGCGTCAACAGCACGCCGAAGACTAGGCCGGCCGCTCCTGCGCCGCAAAGCCACCAATCCTGCTGACGACGCGCACGCGCGGTCCTGACGCACGCGCGAAGATCGCCGGCCACGCGCTCGAGGACTTGTCCTCGAGCCTCGATCGTGCGGCCGGCATTCTCCGAAATTCGATCGCCGGCGTTCTCGAGCGCGCGGGCGTAGTGATCGGGTCCATTCCTGAGCGCCGGCAACTTCTGCAAGGATTCAAGGGCCTGGCCGACAACGGCAACCTGTTTGACGATGCGGCCAAGCTCCGGACCATAATCGGGCGGCTGCTGGAATTTCTCGAACTGATCGAACGCCGCTTCCACCCCTTTGCGGATGACGGTCATTTCGCCGCCAACGTCGCGGGCCAGCTTCTCCACCGATAGCCGCAACGCATCAAAAGCCTGGGCCGGATCGCCAGCGTCAACCTGTTCGTCTGGTTCGAATCCCTCGCTGTCGTCTGTCATGGCGTCTCCTATCGTTCCATCCCGAGGCTCTGGCTCCGGCTGCGTGTAAGGCTCTGCTCCATGTCGCGGGCGAGGCTTTCGCTCTGCCGTCCCTGATGGATTCCAAGGTCCTGCTTGCGATTGCGCAGGATCGATTCAACCTGCGGATCGCGCTCAAGGCTCTGAGCCATGCCGCGCATTTGTCCCTCGACCTTGCCGCGCGCCTCGTCGTGCTGCCAGCCGCGAAGCTCTTGGCGCTGCCCCTGTAGCTCCTGCCAGCGGTTGACGAACCGCTCGGCCCTGACGTTCGGGTCCGCCAGTGCGGCGCGCTCCCGATCCATGCCGGCGATGAGCTGGCCGGCGCGCTCGCGGCCGGAAAGCTCGGTCATCGCCTGCCGGGTCTCAGGGTCATGCTGCAAGGCCGACACCATGAGCGCCGATGTTCCCGGCCGCGCCTGGTCGAGCTGCTGCCCCGCAAGGCGCATCTCCTGCTTTTGCGCTTCGAGTACGGGCAAGCCCTCGCGGACATTCCTGTCGGCGGCATCGAAGGCCCGCGCATAGCGGTCAACGGCTCGCTCCATGTCGCTCGGCCGCCGCAAGCGGTCTGCCTGCCGGTCCTGCGCCGGCGCCTGCCGCAAGCTCCCTTCCCTTTCCGGCTGACGCTGCATCCGCGATGCCTCTCCGCGCTCCTGGGAGACCACAGGAGCCGCATTGAGCCTCAAGCCGTCGAACATGCCGCGTCGGGGCTTCTCGGCCCTATCTGGCCGCTCCTGGGCCGCCTCGGCGCGGTCCTGCTGCGGCCGTTCGGCCGCTGCTCCGCGCCCGAGTTTCAGGCCCTCGAACGGATTGCGGCGCTGGCGCTGCTGATCCTGGGCGAGATCCTCGGCGCGGGAAACCCGCGCGAGATCCTCGCCCATTTTTTCGGCCTCCACGGTTGGCCGCTGCGCCCGATCCTGCGAATGACGCTCGGCCCGGGTTTGCTCCTGCGTCGACTCCCTGTCCGGACGTAGCTCGATCTCGCTCCGGACGCCCATTTGCTCCGCGATCCCGCGCCGCTCGGCAAAGTCGCGCGTGTAATCGAGCGTGGTTTCCTTCACGCCCGACCGGCTGAGCCGGTTTTCAAGCTGCCGATAGGCCAGCTCCCCGCCCTCATGCACCTTCCACGAATTGCGCTCGGCCGTGCTGCCGTCCGGAAGGCGGACCGTCTCCGATCCGCGATGCTCAAGGCCGATTTTATCCCCGATCTCCGGCGCGGCCTCTTTCATGGCGCGCTCAAGGTCCACGCCCCAAATCGTGTGTTTCTGGCCGCGATCGTTTTCCAGCGTCACGAAATAGCTGTCGCGGTTCTTCGGGTCGTTCTGATAGGGCGCGGTCCCATGCTCGACCAGGCGGCCGGCGTTCCGGTCGGCAAACTCGTCCATGCCGGCATAGAGCTGCGCGCCGTCGCGATGCCGGGTCATGGCGACATAGGTTAGATGCCGATCCATCGTGCCCGACGCCATCACATAGGCGCGGTCGACCGTCGCGCCCTGGTTCTTGTGAATCGTCGTCGCATAGCCATGGTCGACGGCGCGATAGTCGCCCATCGGCACGCTGATGCTGTCGCCGCCCTTACCGTCGAGCTGCGCGACGATCCGGCCGGCCTCGACACTTTCGACCGTGCCAAGCATCCCGTTCTTGACGCCAAGGTCGCGGTCGTTCTCCAAAAACACGATGCGGTCGCCCGGCGCGAACGATCGTTTTCCGTCATTGGTCGGGAATGTCAGCTCGCCGGCGTCCTCCCCTTTCGCCAGCTCGCCGCGCTCCTGCAGGGCCGATCTGATCTCATCATTGATGGCCCGCACATCGGCCCGGCGATGCGCCATCGCAACGCGCGTGCCCTCCGGCCGCTCACCGCGATCGGCAAGGTAATCGCGCACGATCTCGCCGCGTGCCTCGTCCTTCGTCTCGCTGAGCCGAATGTCGCCATGCTCGCGATAGGCGGCCAATCCCTCGGCCGTCCGGTGCGTGGCGAAGTCAACGGATGCGCCCCGCTGCCAGTCCACGCGCTGCCGGCGAATCTCGGACAGCTCCGCATGGCCGATCTGCTCGGCAATGGCGCGGAAGGGTGCGCCGGCCCCGATCGCCTGTAGCTGCTCATGATCGCCGACTAGGACGATCTTCGCCCCGCGCACCTCGGCCTCGTTGATGAAGCGGGAGAGCTGACGGCTCCCGACCATGCCCGCCTCGTCGATCACGAACACGTCGCCGCGGCCGAGTGTGCCGCGGTCGTTCTGCCAGCGATATTCATATGACGCGAGCGTGCGGCTTTGGATGCCCGAAGATTCCTCTAAGCCCTCGGCCGCCTTCCCCGACAAGGCCGCGCCGTGCACCGTGTAGCCCTGGGCCTCCCATGCCTCGCGTGCGGCCGCCAGCATCGTGCTCTTGCCCGCGCCGGCATAGCCGACAACTGCCGCGATCTGCTCCGGCCCGGTGATATGCTCGATCGCCTGGCGCTGCTCGTCCGAAAGCCGGGCGGAAGCATCGCCGGCGCTCCGCTGAATCGCCGCGTCCTGGCGCTCGATCGCACGGCCCACATGCCGCCGATCGACACCGTAGGTTTCCGCCTCGTGCATCCGCTCGGCCGATTTCGCCATGCCGGATTCGATCTCGACCATTTCGCGGGTCGAATACCGGGCAAGCTCGATCTCGCCTGTTTCGGGGTTCGTCCGCTCGCGCTGTAACTCGACCAGGGAGGGCGAGGCCATGACCGTCGCAAAGGCATTCTGGAACGCCTGCGGATCGTCATTGATGTAGCGATGCAGCGTGCGTGCAATGTCGTGCCGATCGAACACACTCTTTTCGTTCGTGACGATCGAAAGAACCTGCTCCGGCTTCTCCCTGATGAGGTCCGCGTTGCGCTGCGCCGCTTCCTCGCTGAGCCGCGCCCGGTCAACGTCCATACCCTTGCGCTGCATCTGCGTGGCATGGACACCCATATGCTCGGTCGGCTCTAGCTCTAGGCCACGCTCCTGATGCGAGCGATGGTCAATCCGAATATCCAGGCCGGCCATCGCCAAATGCTCGTTCGCATGGCTCTCCCACGATTGGCGAATGTCGCGGAGCTGCATTTGCGTGGTCGGCAAGTCGTTGGATAGCAACCACTTATTCTCACGCTCGATATAGGTCTTGTCGCCAAGCCCTTCCTCTCCGACCTGCCGCGTCGTCATCAACAGGTGCGCGTGATGGTTCCGAACGTCGCTCGCCTCATGCGGCTGATGAATGGCGAAATCGACCGCCCCGCCGTAGCGGTTCGCCAAGTCCTGGGCGAACTCCCGCGTCAGCTCTAGCCGCTGCTCGGCCGTCAGCTCATGCGGAAGCGCGATTTCAAACTCGCGGGCGACACGCGCGTCTTTTCGACTCTCGGCCGCCTCGGCAGCGTTCCACAGGTCCGACCGATCGCGCGCCCAATCGGCGTTGACGCCTTCGGGCAAGACGATTTCCGCGTGTTCGACGCCCTGCTTGCGGGAAAAGTCATGCGTGATGCCGTCGCGCTCATTTGTCAGGCGCTCGCCGGCACGATAGGCGGCAGAGGCGACGGCGCTACGGCCCTTCGCCCGCGAAACGGTCTTCATGCTGGCATGATAGATCGCCAAACGCCGTCCTGCCTTTCCCGATCTGCGATCAGCGCGCTTGAGTTGCGAAGCAACTCGTAAGTGCGCCCTTCTCAACTCAATCGCTTCGCTCTTTCGTCGCTCGGTGTGGCACTTGCGGCAACGTCGATGCAATGAACTGATGCTCCGATTGTGCTGCAAGACCGGCGAATTTTCAAGCAAAACAGCCAAACAACTGGAAATCACGACCGGGAATGATAGACTTGGCAAGCGAACGGAAAAGGAGATTGAGACATGGCGCGCAAAACGATCGAACAACGTCTGGCCGAACTGGATGCACAGCGCGCCACACTCAAAGCTCGCCTGACCAAACAGGAACGCGCTAACGATACACGCCGTAAGGTGCTGCTCGGCGCGCTCGTCCTGCATCGCCTCGAAAACTCCAACGATCCCGATTTCACCAAGCGGCTCGGTGACTGGCTCCGTCGAGAACTGCCCGGATTCCTGACACGCGACGGCGATAAGGAACTCTTTGCCGATCTACTCGGCAAGGCGGCCGACACGCAAACGACAGGGAGCGCCGGGGAGGCCGGCTCATGAATCAGGCGACACTTGCATGGGCCGCGTTCAAAAACATGCTGCGCGCTGCCGCCCGCGATCCGGTATGGGCGTTGATTAGCGTCATTCTCTCGCCGCTCCGGGGCGGGCGCTATCTGCTGCAAGTCGGCGCTTTCATTCTGTTCATTACGCTCGTTCTCGCCGCCATCGCCAACGGCATCCCGCAAGAATGGTGGATCGCCAGAACGATTGCCGGCCTGTTCGTCATTGCCGTCTTTCTCATCCTCGTCTTCCGCGTCCTCACCAATCCCATGATTGAGCATTTCGGGGACATGGAAGGCGAAACCCACGGCTCGGCCCGCTTCGCCACCAACAAGGAAGTGGCTCCCTTCACCCGCGCCGATACCGGCCTGCTGATCGGCCGGGACGCCAAAACGAAAAAGCCGCTGCGCTATGACGGCCCGGCCCATCTTCTGACCATGGCACCGACGCGCACCGGCAAGGGCGTCGGAACCATCATCCCCAATCTGCTCACCGCCGACCGCTCCGTGATCTGCATCGACCCCAAGGGCGAGAATGCGAAAATCGCAGGCCGCGCCCGTGAAAAGTTCGGGCCGGTCCATGTCCTCGATCCTTTCGGCGTTACCGGCCTGCCCTCGGCCGCCTTCAATCCGCTCGACCAACTCGACCTGGCCGGCCTCGATGTGGCCGAAGACGCAAGCACCCTGGCCGACGCCCTCGTGTTCGATGAACCGGGCATGGCCGGCGAAGCCCATTGGAACGAGGAAGCCAAGGCGCTGATTGCTGGCCTCATCCTCCATATAGCCGCCCAGGAGCCGCGTGAGCGCCGAAACCTCGCCACCCTGCGCGACTATCTCACACTCGCCCCGGAAGCCTTCTCCACGCTCCTGAAGGACATGCAGGCGTCCCCTGAAGCGGCCGGCCTGGTCGCCCGCGCCGCAAACCGTCACCTCGGCAAATCCGATCGTGAGGCGGCCGGCGTGCTGTCGGCCGCGCAGCGCCATACCCATTTCCTCGACAGCCCGCGCATGGTCGCCGTCCTCGGCCGCTCCGATTTCCGCTTTGCCGATCTCAAGCGCCGCAACGTCTCGGTCTTCCTCGTCCTGCCGCCCGATCGGCTATCGACCTATTCGCGCTGGCTGCGCCTGCTCGTCGCCCAAAGCCTCACCGACATGGCGCGCGATCCGGCCAAGCCCGCCGTGCCGGTCCTCTACCTGCTCGATGAGTTCGCCGCCCTCGGCCACCTGGCCCCCGTCGAGCGCGCCATGGGCCTCATGGCCGGCTACGGCGTCCAGCTCTGGCCGATCCTGCAAGACGTTCACCAGCTCCGCGCCACCTACGGCCAGCGCGCCGGCACATTCCTGTCGAACGCCGGCGTCCTACAGGTCTTCGGCGTCAACGATCACGACTCAGCCCGCCTCGTCTCCGATCTGCTCGGACAGGAAACCGTGGTGTTCCAGACCATGAGCCGCGCCCTCGATGCCGAAAAGACCGGCATCACCTACGGCGAGCAACACACCGCCCGGCCGCTGCTGACGCCGGATGAGGTCCGCAACCTGCCGAAGAATCTCGAATTGCTGTTCCTCGCCGGGCAACGGCCGATCGTCGCCGGCAAGCTCGCCTATTACGCCGATCCCGAGTTCCGGGGGCTGTTCGACCAGGCATGAAAGATGAAACCATGACCGACACCGATGCGCCCGAATGGCCCGATCCCGCCGACAAGGCCTATGCCGTCGAGCAAGCCAAGCGGCTCCGCAACCAGGTCGCAGAGGGCGGATTGCGATTTGAAGCCTATTTGCCGCCGTCTCTGGCCCTGTGGCTGCTCGACCTGATCGAACAGGGCAAGTTCCTTGATCCGTCCGAAGCCGTGTTCGTGATCCTGGGCGAACATAAGGAGCTGGAACCCCATGCCGATCTGCGCCGGGAACTGCTCAAGCGCAGCATACAGGCGGCGGCCGATGATCCCCGGCCGGGTATTTCGGGCGAGGAAATGAAAGCACGGTTGCGCGAGAAGTTCAAAAACCCCCTGCCCGAGCCGGCCAGATGGGAAAAGCGGTCCCGGCGCTGACGCACCGGGGCTTCTCTCTTGCGGCCCTCCGGTCACTTCGGCGCTATGTGAGAGCGTGTTCCCTCCGGGCCGGTCGCGGCTTCCGCCGCTCGGCACAACGCTAGCCCCCGGCCGGCCCGCTCTATCAAATCGGGCCGTAGGGACGGCCGGGGGCGGATAATTACATGCTTACAGGAAAGCATGTTGCCCTGCCCTACTTCGGCGCTTCGATCGGTCGGACCTTCTCGCCAAGGTGCCGGGCCATGATCTGCTCATAGGTCGCCGCGTCCATAAGCCCGAGGCGGCGCTGTGCGCCCGCCATTTCCGCGATCTCGCGGGCGAGGCAGCGGCTCCGCATGGTTGTCACGCTCCCGCTAGTGTTCTGGCGCGTCGTCATCTTGAAAATTCGCCTCGTAGTCCTGGCCGCCATAATAGACGCCGATGATATTCACGGTGTCGTCCGCTACCTCAAACAGTATCGTCACACGCCGGCGAAACCCAAGTGTTCGCAAGCCCGGTCGAAGATCGTCGCGCCGCGTGCCTCGGTGCGGAAAGGTTTGCAGATTCTCGCAATAGTCCACGATGGAATCGACATATCGCGCCGCTATTGCGGGCGACGCTGCCCCGGAAATATCGACTTCCAGCTGGTCGAGCTGGTCGAGAGCTTCCGGGGTGAAGTGAACCGTATGGGTCACGCTGAGGCGGGCCGCTTGCGCTTTTCGGCAAGGTGCTGGCGCACCTCGCCGACGCTGAGCGCCCGGCTAGGATCGGCTTTCAGCTTGTCGTAGGCGGCAACGCCTTCCGTGCGCAGCCAGCTTTCAAGGGCCTTGTCGCGCGCCTGCAAGGCCCGCAGGCCGTCGCGAATAACCTCGCTGTCGCTGGCATATTCGCCCGACGAAACCTTGCTCTTGACCATCTGTGCCATTTCGTTCGGCAACGTGACGCTCAACTGTTGTGTGCTGCGCATGGGAATCTCCCGCGTTGGATCGTGCTCAATAGGACTAAACACTATCACATATAAACCCGATCGGGAACGCTGCAACGGTCGGGGGCTTGCATGCTTACATGATTTCACGCAAACATGATGCCTTGGCAACTACTCCCCATCCTCGCGGACTAACGGATAATTGTATTTGGCGAAAAGCAGATTCAGCGCCTCGGCAACAAGCCGCTCCTTCGAAATCTTCTTCCCCTTCTCATCCCTGCTGCGAAAACTGAGTTCGTCCAGCGTCTCCCAATAGGCGGGTGGCAGGAAATGCGTTCTGCCGAGCTTGTTAGCACGCGAGGGCGCAACATAGCTCCCGGCCGGCCGCGAAGCTGGTGCGCTCCCTTGCGGCTCTGACGGGGCCTCCGGCGCGGATGCGGGTTGCTCTGCGGTCTTGATCGCAGCGGCGAGAAGCGAAGGCTTGCGGCTCATGCTTTCATCCTTTCATGATTTCCTGTAATCATGCTTGCCTGATCTGAAAGGAACGTGAACAGGCCGGCGACTTCCTGGGCCGCACGGCCATGCGGTTCCAGCTCCTGCGGCGTCTGCCCCAAGGCCGGGGCGTCCTCATAGGTTTTCAGCCGCGACACATGGATGGGGGCAACCTTCACGTTGAAGCTCGCGGCAATCGCGGCGGCATCGTCAACCGCCCTGCCCCCGGCGTTCGGATGCACCAGATTGAGCACAACGAACGTTGGCGGACTGCCGGCCATGTCGAGAAGCCGCTTTAGCGGCTCCAAAGTTTCAATCGAAAATATCTGCGCCTGCGACGGGACCAGCACTATATCGGCGTGCTTGGCCGCCTCGACCGAGGCGCTTTCCATCTTGCCGGGCGTGTCGATGAACACCCAATCCATGCCAAGGCCGCGATAGGCGTCCAGCGAGCGCCGGATAGCGCCGGGCTGAATCGAGGCAACGTCCGGGCCGTCGCCCTTGCGCCGGTCGAACCAGTTGACGGCGTTTGTCTGTGGGTCGAGATCGAGCAGGGCCGATTTCTTCCCGGCCAGGTGAGCCGCGACCGCAAGCGCCGTCGCGATCGTCGTCTTGCCGGTCCCGCCCTTCTGCGTGCAGAACGCCACTGTTATCATGATTGCATCCTTTCATGAAATAAAGGCTACATGCTTTCTCCAATACATGAAAGCATGTTTTCATGTAGGAAGCCAAAGGTGCGCCATCTCATGGGCGAGGGTCGAAAGGCTCTGCTCGTCGGTGCGGCTTTTGAAATGCGACGGATTCAGCGCGATTTCGTCGGTGATCTCTGCGCCGTCCTTCGATCCGAACCGGCCGCCGGCGAAATAGCCATAGGCTTTGTTTTTGCGCTGCAACGTCACGAGGCAGGCCGGCAACTCACCGCCGAACAGGCGATCGTTTAAAAAATCGAACGCCTGATTCAGCGCGGCATAGGTCTTTACGGTCGGATTGGCGGGGGACATGGCGGCCTCCTTTGTATCGTACGAAACAAAAGTCGCATATTTCAGGCTGACATGCAAGCAGGATTACATAATTACATAATTACATAATTTCATGTTTCGCACTACCCTTGCCGCCCTCTTTCTCTCGAAAGCCCATGCGGCGTTGGCCGCAGGCGCGAGCGTTGCGGTTTTGCTGTGAGGTGTCCGCTTCCCGATCCGCCCTATGAGCGGATCGGAACCGCCGCAGGGCCGCGAGAGCGGCCCGAACAGCGGCGACCGCTTATGTTTTCACATAGAGAATAGAATTAGAGGGGGATTCAGTCTGGTTATCGGACTCACGTTTCATCAAGCCTTTAGCAATGCTGACAAGAGCTTTCCCGAGTGGCCCGTCGCCTGCGTCGAGCTGCGTCCGCTCATCGAGGGGCAGGGCCTTCCTGTAGGCGTCGATTGCCTCGGCCCAGGTCCGTTGATCCTGACCATGATCGGCAGGCGGGGGCGGGGCCTTGCCGAACCGGCCAAGGAACTGCCGGGCCTTTTCCGGCAGGGACAGGCGATAGGCGTTGCTCGCCTGCTGGACCTGTGGGCCGCGCCCCTCGTTCCCGGTCGGCTCGTAGCGCCGCAGCCAGTCGATGAAGCCATGCGCCCGCAGGTTCTTCAGCGCCCGCACGATCGTATCCCGCGACCGGCCCAAACGGTCCATGATCGTGGTGATTGACGGCTCTAGCCGGCCGGTGCGGAAGTCGATCAGGTTGACGAACAGCCGCAGCACGTCGAGCGCCACCGATCCGAGCGGGCCGCTGCGCTCGCCCTTCTCGTGCAAGCCGGCCTCGTTGTAGATTTCGGCCGCCTTCAAGATCGCCTGCACGTCCTTGCGCGTCGTCGCCTGCCAGATACGGCCCTCCGATCGCCCCTTGAAATAGCTGCGCCGGCGAACCGGCGTCGGGCAGCGCTGGGCCGGGGGAGGGAAGACCAGGCTAAGCGCCGTCTGCCGCGATCCCTGCAAGGTGCCTCGGCGCTCATGGGCGAGCGCGGAAAGCTGCCCGGCCTCGTCATCGCTGAGCTGGCCCGATCCGTGCCGCGTCCAAACCTCCCGCATGATTTCATCAAGCGCGTGCCCGCGCGCGCAGCCAATCGCGGCCGCGATTTGCGTCCTCAACATATGCCCTTCGTCCTTCCATTTGGAGGACATGACGGCGTTGGACGGCGGACACAGCTTCCCCGCTTTCGCAAGAATCAATCTTGCGAATTGGAGGGCTATAGCGTAGATAAGGGGAGAGTTAGCGGACCCCTGACCTACGGTGTGTCTGACGGCCTATAAAACGCTCGACCGCGCCAACGGTCGGGCGTTTTGCCGTTATGCCCCTTGCTGCTTCTCGAAATAAAACCTCAAGGCTTCCTCGATGATCGGCGCGCGGGATTGCGCGCCCTTTTGCTGCTTGGCCCGGTCCAACTGTGCAACCAGTTCGCCCGGCAGGTCGGCCCATACGCGCGCCATGCCAGCAGCTTCACGCCGCGCACGCATGGCGGCGACACGTTCACGGGCTGGAATGGCTGTAGGGCTACGACTCATACAGTAAGTGGTAACGCCGAAATTGCTGATTCTGCAAGCTCTTGAATCCGGGCCGCTAAAATCATGGGTTGGTCGGCCGCTGACTAACAGCGGGCAAACATGATTTCTCGCAAGCATGTAATCATGCTTCCTCACTTCGCCGTCACGGTATCAAGCGCCCGGTAGAGGGTCGCACGATGCACGCCTAGAAGCCGGGCAACCGCCGCGACGGGCTTCTTGTCATCGTGGATGAGCTGGCGAGCGTGCGCGATCTGCTCGGCCGACAGGGAAGGGGAGGGACCGAACCGCACGCCTCGGGCCTTCGCCGCGATCCGGCCGGCGCTCGTGCGCTCCACGATCAAGGACCGCTCGAACTCGGCCATACCGGCGAAGACGGTCAGCACCATGCGCCCGGCCGGCGTCGTCGTGTCGGCCCACGGCTCTGCCAGCGAGCGCAGGTCAGCGCCGGCCTCGTTGATCCGCTCCGCGATCGCCAGAAGGTCGGCCGTCGATCGGGCAAGGCGGTCAAGTCTGGTGATCGTCACCACATCGCCGGCGCGCAGATGGTCGAGCATCCGCGCCAGCTCCGGCCGGTCGCGCTTCGCCCCGGATGCTTTTTCCTCGAAAATACGGATGCAGCCGACCGCGCCGAGGGTGGCGCGCTGCTGGTCCAGGTCCTGGCCGCGCGTCGAGACGCGAGCATAGCCGATGAGCACCCGGCCGGCGTCGGAATCTGGCTGGTGGCTCACGGCTTCTCCTGTCGCAAATCATGTCGCAGGTATTTTTCCATTTGCGACCAAAACTTGCGACAGAAATTCCCCTGCAAATTCAAAGGCGGGCCGATGTGCTGCACGGATTAGGAAATTCGCGACAAGCCGCTGACGCTTGACCGATAAGTTGGCGCGCGGCTTCGTGTCTACCCTGCGCAGCAGGACAGTTTCTTCACGTCCCTGTCAAAGGTCTGCGCTGCGAGCTTCAGCCCCTCGACCGTCGTCAGATACGGGAAGATCGTCTCCGACAGATCGTCGATCGTCAGGCCACAGCGGATGGCCAGTGCCGCCGTCTGAATGGAGTCCGCGCCCTCCGGCGCAAGAATGTGGGCACCGAGCAGCATTCGTGTCGTCCCGTCCGCCACCAGCTTGATCAGGCCGCGTGTATCGCGTGCTGCGAGCGCCCGTGGCACATTGTCGAGCGAAAGGACGGAAGTGCGAACCCTGTGTCCAGCGGCACGCGCCTGCGCTTCGGTCAGGCCAACACTCGCCACTTGCGGGTCGGTGAACACAATGGCGGGCATGGCGACATTGTCATAGCGCAGGCTGTCGCCGTTCAGGGCATTCTTGGCGGCGAGCTTCGCACCATAAGCTGCCATGTAAACGAACTGGTCCTTGCCCGTCACGTCGCCGGCCGCATAGACGCCGGCCTTCGATGTGCGCATGCGGTCATCAACGACGATGGCACCCGCTGGCGTCAAGCCTATACCAGCCTCGGCAAGGCCAAGGGTTTCTGTGTTCGGGCTGCGTCCCGTCGCCACAAGAATCCGCTCCGCCGTCAAGATTTCCGGACGACCGTCCCGTCTGATGGCGAGTTCCACACCACCGTCATCAGTCTTGCGGGCCGACTCGTAGGCGATCCCACCGATGAGGGTAATCCCTTCCTCGGCCAGATAGCCGGCAAGTGCCGATCCGATCTCCGGTTCGGCCTCCGGCAAAAGTCGGCTACGGAACACGAAGGTCACCGCCACGCCCGCCCGTGCGAAGGTCTGGGCAAGCTCCGCGCCAATATAGCCGCCGCCGAGCACGATCATCGAGCGCGGCAATTCGGTCAGGGCGAGCGCCGTGGTGCTGTCGAGCGGCGACACGCTGGCAAGCCCCGGAATTGGCGGCAGCGCAGGCCGCGCCCCGGTGGCGATGATGATCCGGTCGGAAGCGAGGCGTTGGCCGGCGACCTCGACACCGCCGTCAACAAGACGGGCCGGCCCTTCGCGATAGGCCACATTGTTGTATTCGGGCAGGAGATCGGCATATTTCGCCTGACGCAGACCGGAGACCAAGGCATCCTTCTGGGCGATCTGGGCGGCCCAATCGACCACGCGCGCGCCGCTTTCGATGCCTGCGAACCGGCCCGTCGCATCGTTGGCGTGACGCACCGCCTCCGTGGCCCGGATCAGGGCTTTCGACGGCACACAGCCGATATTGACGCAGGTGCCGCCAATCGTGCCATGTCCGACAAGGGCCACTTGCGCGCCCTGTTCGGCGGCTGTGATCGCGGCGGAAAAGCCCGCAGAACCAGCCCCCACGACCACAAGATCGTAACGGCCGTTGCCTTTCTTCGTCAGTGTCGGAGTGTCACAAGCTTCACACATTCAATTCATCCTTGTTCTTTTCAGCGATCGAGCAGCAATCGCCCCTGTCCGATGAGGCGGAATGGCGGCGTCGGTAAAGATAGAGGCCCGTCACGCCAACCGTGGCGATAGCGATCGGAATGATCACGTAGCCGATTGCCGCAAGCCATGCGGAGAGGCCAAAAGAGCCGATTGCAACGAGCAGAAACGGGCCAGCACAACAGAGGACGGCGAGAAGGCCGACGCCGCCAAGCCCGATGAACTTTCCATCCGCCATGGCCGGCCTCGCTATTGTGCAATGCTGGACGGATAGCCAGCATTGGTGGTTGCGGTGATCAGCGCCGCGACATTCGTCTGGCTGTCGTCAAAGCGAACCTTGGCGATGGCAGCACCGGTTGCCTCCGACACATCAACTTTGAGCACACCGGGGACATTGCTGAGAGCCCGTTTCACAATCGGACCGCAGAGTTCGCAGGTGGCATTGGCGACGTTCAGGGTCACGCTCTGTTCGGCGGCAAAAACCGCACTGGCCGACAGCAGCGATGCCGTGAGGGCGATGGCAGAAAGTATTTTCATGGGGTGTCCTCCTTGGGGTCAGGCTTCGAGGATGAGGCGGGCGGCATAGGGAAAGCCGACGGCGATGATGATCAGAACCGTTGCGATCCAGAGGCCGATCTTGGCGTTGCGATGCGATGACGGGCGCGCGCAGTAGGAACCCTCGACGCACTCTGCTGCCTTCGGCCTGCGATAGACGAGATAGAAGCCATAGCCGAGGCAGGCGAGCGCAAGCGTCACAAAGACGGGTTGGTAAGGCTCGAACGCGGTCAGATTGCCGATCCACGCTCCGCTGATACCGGCGAAGAACAGGGCGAAGGGCACGACGCAACAGGTTGCAGCGCCCAGTGCCGCCACGATTCCGCCGATCGACAGCAGCGCCGCCCGATCAAAGCCCTTTTCGACGGGTTCTAAAGCTGGATTTGCTAGTATCCGCGTCTCATCCTGCGCCATCATTCACACACTCCCGCAGGCTCTGTTGCAAAAATCGTGAAGCTTGAGCATGCTTGGCGGAGATTGGACGGACGGAACGATGACGGATTTCAAGTGGCGCCATTTCCAGGGTGATGTGATCCTGTGGGCGGTGCGCTGGTATTGT
>Ga0209573_1002813_pt1 | contig 20845 bp, 13 predicted proteins | sample TNRBio252014_DNA_FD_185870 | JGI IMG/M metagenome (GOLD analysis project Ga0209573, IMG submission 185870) | Wastewater treatment Type I Accumulibacter community from EBPR Bioreactor in Madison, WI, USA - TNR Reactor_6/25/2014_ DNA (SPAdes)... | ecosystem: Engineered > Bioreactor > EBPR >...
GGCTGTCGATCGTCATCCCGGCGAAAGCCGGGATCCAGTGGCCAACGACTCATCCGGCTGAAGGGGTTCTGGGCCCCGGCTTTCGCCGGGGCGACGAGCTCGGCCGGTTCGCCAACAGCATCGCAAGTTGTCAGCGTGGGATTCTCAGCCGCGCAATCCGCGGCAAAACGCACCGACACCTCGCGCTTGCACACATCGCGCTCAGCCCGAAGACGCCCAGAGACCGGCCACGAGTTCTTGGTGGAGCAATTCGGCCAGCTCGCCCGGGCGATGGGCGTGGATGTCGTGATCGGTGTCCGCGAACCAGACCGTGCGGTTGCGAGCCAGCCCCGCTGCGGCGACGGCGACCATGCGCTCGGCCCGGGCCTGATCGCCCGCCGGCCCGCGTTCGGCCGGGCAAATCAGCACAGGGGCCGTGACCCTCGCATAGAGCGTTGTCGGGTCTTGTTCCCAAAGCGCGCGCACGATCTGCATGTGCCGTTCGAGCGTCAGGTTGGCGCGCAAGCCGCCGTCGGGCAGGGTGGCGAAGTTGCCCAGCACTGCCTCGATCGACTCGGGGCTCCAGTCGGGGTGCCCGGCCCGGATCCGCTCACGGAGGTGTTCGGGACGGATGCCGTAGAGTTGAGGCGGGCGCAGACGATCCGCCACGGCTTCCCAGTCGTCGCCCAGGCTGGCGCGGACGTTGAGAAAGCCGCCATCGATGAAGGCCAGGCCGCGCGCCGCCGTGGGATGCTCGGCGCCGAACGCCAGCACGACGTTGCCGCCCCACGATTGTCCTGCAAGTACAGGGGGTTCGGTCAGGCCAAGGGCGGCGATCAACTGATGCAGATCGGCCACAAAGGTCGCGAAATCGTAAGACCCATCTGGCTTATCGCTCATGCCGTGGCCCCGCTGATCGACCGCGAGCGCGCGGTGGCCCAGGGTCGCCAGCCGCTCGGCGACGCCCGCCCAGAGCAGGCTGTTGCTGGCCAGTCCATGTAAGAGGATGAAAGCCGGCTCAGAACCGGGCCAGTCGCGCACAGACAAGGCGATGTCGCCGACGTTCACGCGGTATAGTTGTGATGCAACGTTGCCCATGTCGGTCCGTCAGCCATCCCTGAAAACGTGTTTTGATCTCCGGGGAGCATATCACGCGGTTACGACAAGCGGCGTCGCGGAACAGCAGGCGATGACCTCTTACGGCGAATTGGTGATCATGGGCTCGGGCGAAATGGCGGATTCGATGGCCGAAGTCCATCGAGCCCTCCTGGCGACGCATCCAGACCCCAGGCCGGTCTTCCTCAACAGCCCCGCCGGGTTCGAGCTCAACCTCGACGGAATCAACCGCAAGGCGGCAGCCTATTTCGAGCGCAATTTCGGGCTCAAGCTCTCTGTGGCGGATCTGCCCGGGCCGCAGGCCACGCCGGCTCAGATCGCAGCAGCCCTCACGGCGATCCGCGCCGGCAACTACCTGTTCGCCGGTCCGGGCAGCCCAACCTACGCGCTGCGGGTCTGGCGCAACAGCCCGGTCTTTGCGGCTGTCCTCGAACGCTGGCGCGAAGGCGCGACCCTGCTCTTCTCGTCGGCCGCAGCCCTGACGCTGGGGGCGCACACCATCCCGGTTTACGAAATCTACAAGGTCGGGTCCGATGCGCACTGGCTGTCGGGCCTCGATGTGCTCGGCGAACTCGGTCTGCAGGCCGCAGTCGTTCCACACTGGAATAACCGCAGTGGCGATCAGCATGACACGCGATTTTGTTTTATGGGCGCGCCTCGGTTACGGCAACTCGAATCCCAATTGCCGCCGGAAGCCCTGTTGCTTGGCGTCGACGAGTACACGGCCGTGCGCATCCGCCCGACCTCCGGCAGCGGCGATGTGCTCGGCGTTGGGACGGTGACGGTTCATGCCCATGGTGCGGCGCATGTTTTTGCGCGGGGCGAGGCGTTTACGCTGGGCGCCTGGCGCGCTCTGAATACCGCGACCTCGGCGATGCCCGAGATCGAGAGCGAGGCGGTCGAGCCCGACGGGCCGTCGTCATCGCCCGACGACATCGGGCTCATGCGTGAACGCGCCGAGCGCGCCCTGAGCGCCGGGGCCTATGCGGAGGCGGTCGAGTCGCTCGTGGGGCTGAGCCTGGTTTCCCAGGCCGGTCTCGAGCAGGGCGTGCTCGATCGCGCGGATCGCGCCGCGCAGGCGCTGGCCACGCTGCTCCCGAGGCTGGCCCAGGTGCAGCCGGCTGCCGTGGAGGATCCCGCGCCGGCGTTGATGGATTTGATGTTGAAGATGCGGGCCCAGTTGCGCGCCGCGAAGCAATGGGGGGTCGCCGATGAGTTGCGCGATGGGCTGACCGCGCTCGGCTATCGCATCAGCGACACGCCCGACGGAGCGACCTGGCAAAGAATCGGGTGATCGAGTGAATGGGTCATTGGATGATTGAACGCCAGAGCGCGGTCGAACGATCAGCCAATCACCCAATCACTCACTTCTCAAGATGTGGGTGACGATCGTGGCGCCTGAGCCGCCGATGTTCTGGGCCATGCCGATGCGAGCGCCGTCAACCTGCGTGCCGGCGGCAGTGCCCCGAAGCTGTTCCACCAACTCACATACCTGATAAACGCCCGTGGCGCCGACGGGATGCCCGCGCGCCTTCAACCCGCCGCGGGTGGCGATCGGCACGCGCCCGGTGGGCACGATCTCGCCATCGAGCGCCAGCCGCGGCCCCTGGCCGCGCTCGGCGAAGCCGCAGGCCTCGAGCGAGAGCGCGGCCATGATCGAAAACGCGTCGTGCAGTTCGAAGACGTCGATCTCGGCCGGCCCGACGCCGGCCTGCGAATAGGCTTTGCGCGCCGAGAGCTCGGCGGCCGAGAGCCAGAGCGGGTCGCGCCTGTCGTGGATCGCCAGCGTATCGGTGGCCGAGGCCGAACCCGCGATGAGGATCCTTGGGCGACCGTTTGACGAGACCTGCCCGGCCGGCACGATCAGCACCGCCGCGGCGCCGTCGCCGGTCGGCGAGGCGTCGAGCAGGTTGATCGGCTCGGCGACCATGCGGGCTTTTTTGTAGGCGCGTGCATCGACCCTTTCGTGCAGGCGGGCGAACCGGTTGTGCATGGCGTTGCCGTGCGCATTGATCGCGAACGGCGCGAAGTCGTCCTTGGTCCAGCCATACTCGTGAAGATAGCGCTGCATCACGAGCGCATTGAGCGCCACGAACGAGACGCCCTGCGCGGCCTCCCAGTCGGAGTCGGCGGCAGTGGCCAGCCCGCCCGTGGTGGTGGCCGGCACGGTGTCGGTCATCTTCTCGACGCCGACGGCCAGAGCACTGTCCATGACACCCGAGGCCACGGCCATCAGCGCCTGGCGCACGGCGGCGCCGCCCGACCCGCAGGCCGCCTCGATCTTGACGGCCTCGGCGCCGCGCAGGCCGACCCAGTCGCTGAGCATCGCGCCCAGGTTCTCCTGGCGGTTGAGCATGCCCGAGAGCATATTGCCGATGAACAGGCCGTCGACGGCCTCCCGACCGGCATCCGCCAGCGCGGCCAACGCGGCCTCGCCCGCAAGCACCTTGATCGATTGATCCCAGTGTTCCGAGATCGTTGTCATGCCGATCCCGATAATGGCTACGGAACGCATACCCTTAACCCTACCTCCCGGCTGCCCTCAAAAGCTCTCAGCCGGCCATCAGACGCTCAGTTCTGCATAATCCCGTCCGAGAAGGTGACCGATGACCCGATCGACCTGATCGGCCCGATCCATGGGCATGCCACCTCACGGTGAGCTTATACTGCGAAGCATTTTAGCCTGTGTGCGGTCTTTGGGAGGATGAACATGAGTCGATGGGCGATGGTGGCGGACATCCACGGCAATCTTCCTGCGCTTGAGGCCGTGATTGCGGATTTGGACCGGGAATCCGGGCGCCAGCCGCTGGACGGGGTCGTCAACCTCGGCGACCACGTCTCAGGCCCGCTCTGGCCGGCCGAGACGCTGGCGCTCGTGATGCAACAGAAGTGGATCCACCTCTCGGGCAACCACGATCGTCAGCTTTCGCAGCTCGAGGTCGAGGTGATGGGCGTATCGGATCGCCATGCCCATGCGCGTCTCACCACGGCCGACCTGGCCTGGCTGCGTGCCCTGCCTTCGCGGGAATCGCCCGAGGACGAGATCCTGGCCTTTCACGGGACACCGGAGGACGATTGCGGCTATCTGCTCGAGACCGTCGCCGCCGGGCGGGCGCAGCTGGCGTCGACGGCCGAGATCGAGGCCCGACTGGGATGCTGGCGCGCGCCGCTGATGCTCTGCGCCCACACCCATCAACCGCGTGTTGTCACCATGGGTGGGGGTGTCTTGATCGTCAACCCGGGCAGCGTTGGCCTGCCGGCCTATGAGTCCGACTATCCCGAGCCGCACGTCAGCGAAACCGGCTGTGTGCACGCGCGTTATGCGCTGGCCGAGAAGTCGGCCACGGGTTGGCGCATTGAGCTGCGGGCCGTGCCCTACGACCATCTGGCGGCGGCCCGCCAGGCCGCAGCCAACGGCCGACCCGATTGGGAGATCGCCTTGCGCACCGGGCGGATGGCTGCGCCCGCCTGACAGGCGTTGTTACGCTTCGCCAGGCCGCGTCGTCGTCGCCTGACGGAGCGTTTCGAGCAGTTGCGGGGCCTCGGCCGGGCTGAAGCTCTGGTAGCCGTTCGAGCGCAGGACCTCGCGGATGCGGGCCCGATCGGGGGCGCCGTCCGGCGTTTGATACCCCAACGACTGCGCCTGAGCGTAGAACTCATCCAGCTCGCGTGCGGTCGAGCGCGGCTGGGTGCGCGCGCCTGCGCGCGGCGCCTCGGCCGAGAGTTCACGCTGCGCGTCAAGCTCCGCCAGCTGGGTCTCATCCTGCACGCCACCCCCGGCGCCGCTCAGATGCCCGGTATAGCCAAGGATTGTCTCGGCCGGGAAACTCCGCAACACCTTGCCGCTCGGAAGTTCCTGGCCAAGCGCGCCCTGCACCTTGGTGACCTGACACTCCCAGACGCCTTCAGGCGTGTTGCGCATCCGAAACGATAGATTCATGTCGTACTCGAGCCCCTTGAGCGCATCGGGGGCCTCGCCGACCTTGAAGATCCTGTCTTTTTGACGCGGATCCTCGGCGTACTTGTCCTGCAGCCGCGCGGTATAGATCATGTACTTGATCGGACAATTGGCGAGCCGCGTGTTGAGCCTGAGCAGCGGGCGCTTAGCCATGCTCCAGTCGAGTTGGGTCAGCGTGGCCTCCTCGGCCGACTTGCCCCAGCGCTGGCTGCGCTGCTCGGCGACAAGCGCGCGCGTGTCTTTGCGGATCGACCACAGCACCGAGATCGAGTCGATCGCCACGGTCAGGATCGGGCGGCCATCCGGGAAACGATGTTTGCCGGCTGCCACTTGATCGACGATCTGGATGATCTCGTTGACATCTTTCGTCCGCGCCAGCAGGAACTCCGGAATCTCGGGTATCCCAACGCATTGCTCGCCGTTTCCCTCAGTGTCGATCAGCAAAACGTTCGGGAAGTAGCGCAGGATCGATTCCGTCTTTCGAGTGCCGGTATCGCCCCAGAAGAGCAGCTTGAGATGGCGAGGTTGCACCTGCCGACTGCTGAGGATTGTGGTCATAGAAGTAGTATAGAACAAATATTCTCGGCGTCAATCCTCGGAAGGTCCTCGCCGGTTGGCGACCGATAGGGCTGGTCGGAAGGGCCGCCGATGGCCTGGATGTTGCAGAACCGGGCTTGAGGTTCCGGCGCGGCAGCTTTGGGCAGAATTAACCAAAAAATAACCAAGTGCTGCCGTTAAGGAGGATAAGAGATATGACCATGAAACTCTTCGACAGCGCACTCATCCTTCTGGCAGCGCTTCTGTGGGCGGCATCGCGGCTTCACCTTTGGTGAGTCGCGTCGTGTAGTCTAAAGAGAGCGCCGTGATCTCGGGATCGTCCCGAGATCACGGCGCTTTTGCTTATGCGGCGCAGGTCGCTGGGTTGTGCTAAGGCGTAGCGGGCTCGCCAGCGCGATCAACGTTTGATGAAACTCAGGTACAGCCGATGGGGGAGCGGCAGGACAACGGCCTGCAGGCCTGTGGATACCGAAATCGGGGTGGTTAGGGCCTGCTCCACGCCCTGGGTGTTGACGTCTGCGAGCCAGTACCAGTGCGTGACGCCCGACTCAAGCGTGTCGGTTATGGCATAGGTCGTCGACGAACTGGGGTCTCCAACTGCCGGCACGATCGCAATCGGGGTGCGATACCCGTCGGATTCCGTGGAGCGATACACCTTGAAGCCGACCGCGCCGGCTTCCGAGATCGTCTCCCATTCCAATGTCGCCACTGTGCCTTCGATCCCGACCAGCTCGAAGTACGCCAGCTCGGTGTCGGCGGGCAGCGCCTGTGCTTTGAGGGGAACAGGCGCCAGCCCGGCGAACAGGCTCAACCACAAGGCCGCCAGCCAGCGCCAGCCGCCGGCCCGACCACCACTCTCTCTCTCGAACATGGCCACAGCTTAGGCCGGTTCGATGCCGATGGCGGTTTGGGTTGCGACGCCTCGGTTGGGCCCAGGGGCGGCGTGTGCCGCGAGTGCAAACACGCGTTGATGCTGTTGGCGGACCTCTGTGCGTCAGTGGAACCGGCCGGCTGGTTCGCCAACAGGCTCTATCCGCTTGTGCATACGGGCGACAACTGTCACTGCCGTCCTCGAATCGATTGGGTAAAATGGGCCGTATGTGACTGCCACGCGACGATTGCGTTCGCAAAGGCCGCGTGACCCTGGGGAAAACTCCATGACGATGCAGGACTTTCTGTTCCGTGGCTCGCTGCAGCAGCTCGACCCCGAAGTGTATGAGCTGGCCCAGATCGAGACCGAGCGCCAGTACCGCAAGCTGATCATGATCGCCTCCGAGTCGACGGCGCCCGGCGCTGTGCTCGAGGCCCTCGGCACACGCTTCCAAAACCTGTACGCCGAAGGTTACCCGGATGAGGATACCCGCCGCATGACCGAGGCCGAGATCCTGGACTACGGCCCCCGGCTGGCTCAGTTCCGGCGCTACAGCGACCCGCGTTACTACAAGGGCACCGAGTACGCCAACATCATCGAGTCGCTCGCCCGTCGGCGCGCGGCCGAGGTCTTCGCCGCCAACGGCTACAAGCCCGACCAGCTCTTCGTCAACGTCCAGGCGCTCTCGGGCGCGCCGGCCAACAACGCCGTGTACAACGCCTTCGTGGCGCCGGGCGACACCGTCATGGGCATGAACTTGCTCTTTGGCGGTCACCTGACGCATGGCTCGGCGGCCAACCGCTCGGGCAAGTACTACAAGATCGTGCCCTACACGATCAGCCCCGAGACCGGCAAGATCGACATGGACGACGTCGCCCGGCTGGCGGCCGAGCACAAGCCGAAGATGATCATCGTCGGCTACTCGTCGTATCCGTGGATCGCGGACTTCAAGCGCTTCCGCGAGATCGCGGACTCGGTTGGCGCGATTTTGCTGGCCGACATGGCCCACGTCGCCGGTCTGATCGCGGCCGGCGTCTACCCGTCGCCGATCGGCATCGCGCACGTGATGACCTTCACGACTCACAAGACGCTTGGCGGCCCGCGCGGGGCGTGCATCATCACCACCGACCCGGCGCTGTCGCGCAAGATCGACCGCGCCGTATTCCCGGGCGAGCAGGGCGGCCCGCACGTGCATGCCTTCGCGGCGCTGGCCACGGCGCTCAAGGTGGCCAAGACCCCGCAGTTCCGTGAGTTGCAGGCGCAGACCGTCAAGAACTCGGTCAGGCTGACCGAACAGCTCCGCGGCCACGGCTTCGCGATCCCGTTCGGCGGCACCGAGAGCCACCTGACCAACCTCGACTGCAAGTCGGTGGTCGGCCCCGACGGCACACCGCTGATGGGCGACCTGGCGGCCCGGCTGCTCGACCTGGCCGGGATCGTGGTCAACCGCAACACCATCCCAGGCGATACCTCGGCGATGCGGCCCTCGGGTCTGCGGCTGGGAACGCCCTGGGTCACGCAGCGCGGGTTCCGCGAGCCCGAGATCGACGAGCTGGCCGGCGTGATGGCGCAGGTGCTCAAGGCCTGCAAGCCGTTCAAGTATCCGGGTCGCAAGAGCGACCTGTATCGCGCCAAGATCGATTGGGAGGCGTTCAACGACGCCAAGGTCAAGGTCCGTGGATTGATCGAGCGCGCCGGCATCGACTTCCCTGTGACGCGTCACGGCTACCCGCATTTCTGGTACGTCGACGACCCGGCGCCTTCGTCCGACTTCGCCTCGCTCGCGGTGAGCGGCGCACGCGTCGCCGAGTTCCTGTACTGGGCGACGACCAGCGACGTCTACGCGCTGACGGTTGGCGCGACCCAGCCGACGCAGCTCAACACCCCGCGCGGCGTTGTGGCCGGGGCGCTCGAACGCACGACGGCCGGCTTTGAGCTGACGGTGCCCGCACCCCAGGCGACGCTGATCGCGACCTGGCTCCGCGACCTGGCTGATGGCTTCGCGGCCTTCGAGCACCCCGATCTGCAGGCCAAGCTGCCGGGCGGGATCATCGTGGCGGATCCGGTCGCCACCGCCGTGGCCCTCAAGGCCGGCGGGTCCGCCGTTGACGGCAGCAAGCCGTACGCGGTTGGGCTCAGCGGCGGCGAGCAGACCCCGCTTCCGGCGTTCGTGGCCCCGGCCGCTGATGAAGCGTTGAAGAAGACGCTCCTGAACGCCTCGCATCGCGCGCTGGGCGCCAAGATGGTGCCGTTTGCGGGCTATGACATGCCCGTGCAATATACGGGCGTGCTCGATGAGCACCTGGCGACGCGCAAGGCCGCGGGCCTGTTCGACGTCAGCCACATGGGCGTGTGGGATGCGCAGGGCCCGACGGCCGCGATCTTCCTGGACGCGATCTTTGCCAACGAGATCGCGGCGCTCGCGCCCGGCGAGAGCTGCTACACGCACATCCTGGCGCCGAACGCGCACGTGATCGACGACGCCTATGTGTATTGTCTGGCGGCCGACCACTTCCTGATCGTGGTCAACGCCTCGAACGACGATAAGGATTGGATGTGGGTCAACGCCGTCCTTAAGGGCGAGGTGCTCATCGACCTGACCCGGCCCTGGGCCAAGGCCCCGGGACGCGGCGGCGTGACGTTGCGCAACTTGCGGGCCGCGAGCAGCGGCGCCGACCAACGGCTCGACATCGCCGTCCAGGGTCCGCTCTCGCGCGATGTCGTGCTCAAGCTCGGCGCCGATGCCGCGACGACGAAGCGCCTCAAGGCCATGCCGCGCACGGCCGTCACCCGGGCGACGCTCGGCGGCTTCGATCTGATCGTCTCGCGCACGGGCTACACGGGTGAGGCCATGGGCTTCGAGCTCTTCGTCCATCCCGACAACGTCGTCGCCCTGTGGGATGCGCTGGTCGCGGCCGGGGCGAAGCCATGCGGCCTGGCCTCGCGCGACTCGCTGCGCACCGAGGGCGGTCTGCCGCTGTACGGCGACGAGTTCGCCGGCCCGCTCGACCTGGGCGTGGGCGATGCCGGATTCGACAGCTACGTCAAGCTGCACAAGCCGTGGTTCATCGGGCGCGCGGCCTTCATCGCGCAAGAGAAGAAACGCACTGCCGAGGTGGCGCGCTTCAAGTTCGTTCAGAAGGCCGGGCGCATGGCCAAGAACGGCGATCCGGTGGTCGACGAGAAGGGCCGCGTGGTCGGCATGGTGACCTGTTGCTCGATCGACAGCGACGGCTATCGGCTTGGCCAGGCGCACCTCGAGCAGGCCTTCCTGACGGAAGGCACGCCGATCTACGTCTTCCAGGCGGCCTCCGATCAGGTCGAGAAGCCCAAGAAGGCGCTGCGCCGTGGCGAGCGGGTTGTTGTGCCCGAGCAGGCCATGGTGCTGAGCCGGTTCCCGAAGAAAGGGAAATAGCGGTTAGTTGTGAGCGGTCAGCGATCAGCTGTCAGCTATTGGCTCAGGCCCGTGATGTCGGGGCGGTGTGGGCTGATCGCTGACCGCTGATCGCTGATCGCTGACTGCTGACTCCCGCAATGACTCTCCTCTATCTCATCCGTCATGCCCGTTCGGCCTGGAACGCCGAGGGGCGCTGGCAGGGCCAGGCTGACCCGGAGCTCGATGACGTCGGCCTGGCTCAGGCCGCGGCGCTGGCGCATTTCCTTCGCCGCGAGCCCCTGATCGCCGTCCATAGCAGCCCGCAGTCGCGGGCCCGACAGACGGCCGAGGCGGTGGCGGCCGAGCACGGTCTGGCCGTGCGGCTCGATGACCGGCTCAAGGAGCGCGACGTCGGGGTGTGGTCGGGCCTGACCGAGGCCGAGGTGCGGGCGCGCTACCCGGCCGACTTCACGCCGACCTGGTGGGTCAAGGGCCCGCCGGGCGGCGAGTCGCAGGCCCAGGTTCGCGCGCGGGCAGCCGCCGCGTTCGCCGAGATCGCAGCGGCGCAGCCGGATGGCGCGCATGTGGCCATCATCAGTCACGGCGGGCTCCTCAACGCCTATCTGCATGATCTATTCGCGATCCCGCTGGAGCAGTCGGTCGCATTTCGCTTCGATAACACGGCGATCGCCCGGGTCCGGATCTGGCCAGATCGGGTGCAGCTCCTTTCTTTAGGCGAAACCGCGCATCTGGCGTCGATGCCCAAGCCCGGGCCGTCGGGGCAGGTGGTGTAATCCCATCGGGCCGACGCGCGCATGCCCGGCGTGGCGGGCGCGGCCGACGCCCCGTCCGGCCGATATGAGAGAATCTTGAGCATTCCCACCTCATTTGCTTGAAGGCGCCCTGGATTACGGGTACACTCCCTCCATGACGCAATCGATCGCCCCCGTGCCGCCGCCTGCGCCACCCGCCGCCGAAGCCAAACCCACACCGGGCCGCCGACCAGGCCCAGCCGCGCCGAAACCGCCCAGCGTCTGGTCTGGGCTCTGGCGCACGATCCGGCGCGTCGCCCCGTGGATCTTGATCCCCACCTTCGCGTGGTGGCTGTTCTTCAGCGCGGGCGCGCGCGATATGTTCACGCTGCTCGGCCTGCTTTGGGAGAGTATTCATCCCGTCAGCCGGACGATCATCGGTGTCACGATCGGCACGGCCTTCCAGCTCGCCTTCGCGATTTCGTTCGCGATCCTCCAATTCGTGGCGATCTTCTGGTTCATGAGCCAGACCCGGGTCGACGTCATCCGGCCTGAAGATCCGAAGTCGGTCACTTTTAAGGATTACTGGGGCCAGCCCAACCTTGTCGCGCTGGTGCGTCAGTGGATCGGCCTGCTCGCCGACCGCCGCGATTTCGTCAAGATGGGCGGCAAGTACATCAACGGCATCCTGCTCTATGGCCCGCCCGGCACCGGCAAGACCATGCTGGCCAAGGCGATGGCCGGCGAGGCCGGCATCCCCTTCATCTCCATCGAAGGCTCGGGCTTCCGCGGCATGTTCTGGGGCGTCGACGTCCTGCGCATGGTGCAGTTCGTGGGTCGGGCCAAGAAGCTGGCGCGCGAATACGGCGCCTGCATCTGCTACATCGACGAGATCGACGCCGTTGGCCAGAGCCGCGGTGGCGTGATGGGCGGCCGCGGCGGCATGGGGATGGGCATGGGCGGCATGATGGGCGGCGGCTCCGGCGCGCTCACCCGCCTGTTGTATGAGATGGACGGCATCGAGCAGCCCAGCCTGGGCGACAAACTCAAGGGGCGCTGGTATCGGTTCATCGGCAAGGAAGTGCCGAAGAAGACCTGGCACGTGCTGTTCATGGGGTCGACCAACCGCCCCGAGGTGCTCGACGCGGCCCTGCTGCGCCCGGGCCGTTTCGATGCCAAGATCCAGGTCGACCCGCCGGATCGCGCCGGCCGCCGTGAGATCGTCAGAGGCTATCTGAGTCGGATCAAGCATAAGGACGTCGACATCGAGGCGATCGTCGAGGACACGCCCAACGCCACGCCGGCCCAGATCGCGTCGGCCATCGGCAAAGACTCGGTGCGCATCGCGCTCTCCAAAGGCCGCGATCACGTCACCCAGAACGATGTTGACCGGGCGATCGACGAGCAGCGTTATGGCCTCGAGCAGCCGATCGAGGAGTGGGATCCGGTGCAGCGCGTGCAGGTTGCGTATCATGAGGCCGGCCACGCCGTCGCCCAGCACTATGCGATGCCCGATCAACGCATCGTGCGCGTAACGATCGTGCGCCGCGGCGCAGCGCTGGGCTTCATGCACCCGGTCGATCGCACCGAGGTGCACGCCATGCCGATGCGCCGCATCGTGGCCGACGTGATCGTGGCCATGGCCGGGCACGTCGCCGTCAAGCTGCACATGGGCGAGTATTGGACGGGCGCCTACAGCGACAACGAGATGATCCGGGGCCAGATCCGGCACCTTTACCTTCTCGGTTACTTCGGTCCGCCTATCGGCAGCTGGGAGAGCGGGATGCCGCTGTGGGCCGAGCGCTTCTGGCGCGTCATGGAGGAGCAGACCGAGAACCTGCTTCGCGATCATATGGCCGAGACCGAGTCGATCGCCAAAGCCCTGCTCGAGCGCAACACGCTGACCAACCCCGAGGTGCTGGCCCTGCTCAGCGATAACGGCTGGCGCGCCGAGCGGATCGACAACGTGCCGACGGCGTTTCCCGAGCTGTTGCCGCGTCTGGCCGGCGCACCGGGGTTGCCGTCGCCGGCGATGCTGGCATCGTCGAGACCTACGACACTCGTTCAACTTCCGCCCGATCCGGTCCCGGCGGTCGCCGCGCATGCCGAGGTCATTGCAGTCCGGTCCGAAGACACAGGTCGACCGGCGCGGATGCTCCCGCCGCCGCGCCCGCAGGATTTCGCCCAGCGGCAATTGCAGTATCAGGCCGAGGCTTCGGCCGAGGCCAAGCCTGCACCTGAGCCGAAAGAAGCGTCTTGAAACGAAAACGCCCCGGCAATCCGGGGCGTTTTCGTGCGTTGGAGAAGCCAGACGCCGGCTGCCCAAGATCGATCCGTCTCGGGCCGGGTCAGTACGATCGGTGGGTCACCCCTACCGCAACACTGTGGGCAAGAGAATCCACTTGTCTAAAGACACCCACTCGTAGGCCCCGGCATCCGGCGGCGCTGAGCGGACGTTGCCAAGGAGATCTCGAGGCGCGCTCAGCGTGGGATGGCCGGCATCGACCGTTGCGGATGCGGCCGATGCGGGTGTCAGCAGGGTGTCGCTCGCGAAGCCAGGGTCGAGCGCCCGCGAATGCGCGTCCCAACCCTGACCCTGCCAGGTCGGCAATGTGCCAAAGCCGTTGGCCCACTCGCCAGCGCCGAAGCCGCACAAGTTGTAGTCGATCGCCAGGTAGCTGCCGGCCGTCAGCGGCAACTCGAAGCAATTCCAGCCGCCGGTCGCCGCCGTCGCGCGGATGGCGTTGCTGACGATCGTGTGCCCGGTGCCGGCGCTCACGCGGATGCCTGTGCCTGTGGTGATCGCGAGGCTGTTGTTGCGGATCGTCACGTCGGCGATGGCGCCGTCGCCGGCCCCGGGCGCGATGTCGGGCACGGCGATGCCGACGCCGCCAAAGCCCTGCTGTTGCACGATCACGTTGTTCTCGATCGTGCAGGTCGTGCAAGACGAGGTGCCGATCGCCATGTTGCCCACGTTCTCGACCCGGTTGCCGCGGATGACGACGTCCCCGAAGCGCTCGCCGGTGCTGTAGCCGGGCGTGATCGAGATGCCCCAGCAGCCCTGATTGGCTTTGCCCAGATCCTCGTGCACGTAGTTGCCCTCGATGAGCAGGTGGTCCATCACACCATGCCCGACCAGCGACGTGCCGCCGCAACTGCCGCCCGCATCCAGTGACGAGCGGTACAGGTCGTTGCGCCTCACCGTGATCCCGTCGCCGTGGCTGAGGTAGATGTTGTGGTCCAGGATCGAGCCGTCGCCGTTGTCCTCGAAGGCGCTGTCCTCGACGAGCAGCGTGTTCGCGCCGCCCAGGATGCCCTGGGAGGTGCTGTGCGTGATCGTGACGTCCCGGATCGTGATCCGATCGTTCTGGCCGTTGCAGGCGGCGTCTCCGGTCGCACACGCATTCGACCCGGCCAGATGCACGCCGATGTCGAAGCCATCCATGCGAACCGAGTCGATCGTCACATCGTTGACATCGTTGTAGAAGAAGAAGGCCCAGCCCCCGCTCGTGCAGCCCGTGCAGCGCAGGTCGAGGTTGCGGAAGACGTAGCCGCCCTCGGCCAGGGCGCTGCCGCCGTTGGCGAGATCGAAGGCGTGGTCGGCAGTCGGGCGAGTGAGGATCGGTCGCCCTTCGTCGCCGGAGGCCCAGGCCGGCGTATAGTCTGCCACCACGCACGGCTGTCCGGCGGTGCAGCTGGCATTGACCCAGCGCGCGCCCCCGGTGCCGAGGTCGAACGCGCCGCCGCGACAGAAACGGATCTCGTCACCGGCGCTGAGGCTCGCGAAGGCCGTGCGGGCGCGCGCATACGTTTGCCACGGCGCGGCCGGATCGGTGCCGCTGTTAGCGTCGCTCCCGGCCACGCAGTTCCCGTCCGCGCCGAGTTGACAATCACAGGCGTAGTACACGCTGCCGGCCGCCTCGGCTGACGGCAGCGGATCGGCGCCCAGCCAGAGCAGGGCGATCGCCAGGCCGACCGTGAGTGCCAGGAGATGGAAGATCCGCATGAGGTCTCCGTGCGTGTGGACCCCTCCCGAGACGCGCGACGGCGCGGGAGGGGTCGTGTCCCATCAGTCTACTACCGCAACACGGTCGGCAGGTTGAGGACGTGTGGGTAAGCTAGCGGGCCGCCCGGATCGACAATGGTGCCGTTGGCCGTCAGATCGCTGTCGCCGCGGGCGCCGTCGACGAAGTGCAGGGTGACGACAGCGCCGTTGATCTCGGCGCCGGTGGCCCCGTCGAACGCGAAGTCGTACCAGTGCGGCGTCGGATTGCCAGGCGTCGGCCCGTACTTCCACCAGGACGCGATGGCGTTCCAGGGCATATGGACCGTGACGGTTGTGCTTCCGCCCGGCGGCAGGTCGGTGATCTCGAAGGCGAAGTGGCCAAACGGGAACGGGTCGGCCGGCGCGTTGCCGGGCGACGGGTTGGGCACCGAGCGCGCGTTGACCAGCGTGAAGTTCGGATCGGTCGCGAACGTCAGGACCCGTCCGTCGACCGGGTTGGTCACCGAAGCGACGTTGGGCTGGACCGAGTCCGGGATGTTGTCGCCGTTGCCATCGCCGGAGTTTGGCCCGCCCAACTCATCCCAATCGGTGACGCCGTCTCCGTCATTGTCACGGGTCGGCTCAGCGCGCATCACGACGATCCGGCCGTTATCCAGGAGCGCCGCGAACGCGATCTGGCCGGCGTTGTTGATCGGGATGGTGCAGTCGGTGTAGTCATCGTGCGCGGTCGAATCGAGGAGGTAGGTGCCCCAGCCCGAGTTGACGGTCGATGAGAACGCCACGACCCGGTTGGCCAGGAAGTTCGGTCCGGTGAAGATGCCGAGTTTGTAGTTGTTGGTCGCGCTGATGGATCCGTAGTACGCGTAGCGCCCCTGATCGTTGATGCCCGTCTCGTACACACGGTGGCCGTACTGCGTCGTTTGGGCGAGGGAGGTCCAGGAGATGACAGGCTGCGCGTATCCGGCGTGGAGGTATTCGGTGGTCACGCCCGTGTTCAGATCCTTGACCAGCTGGCTGTAGGCGACCTGACGGTGGTTGTTGAGGGTCATCCCGAAGTCTGCCCAGCCAGTGGACGGGCGGGAGTCATGTTGCAGGATGTCGTACCCGAAGATCCCGGACGCCGTCCGTTGCTTCACCCACAGCTCATAGTGGTTGACCCACCAATCGACTGGGGCCTCCACATAGGCGAAATCGCCAAGGTCATTGAGCCCGGCGACATCGATCCGACGGTTCGTGCGATAGAGCTCGGTCCGCTGACCGCCGGCGAACAAGGCCAGGCTGGCGGGCGAACTGGCCGTCGATGCGGTGACGATGGTCAGGACCTCATTGCTGTTGTTGAGCGCCGCGTTCCTGAAGCGCTCGAACGCCGGGCCATCGACCGCGCTCGACGTTGAGACAAGTTGCGTGCGAGCGCCATTCGGATCGATCAGGTGCAGGGTGTTGGCGGTCATTTCGTACGTGGCGCCGGTCGTCACATCGACATACGTTAGGGCCGCCAGCCAGCCGGCGTTGTTGATCGCCAGACAACTGCCCCATCGCTGTTGCGCCGGAGCGGTCACTGGCGCCAGATCGGTCAGACCGAACCGTTTCGTAGTCGTCGTGCCGTCTCCGACAAAGGCGGCCCAATCGTCGTACAAAATGCGGTTGTTTGCATCGACGCCGTTCTCGTGGCTGGCCCAGAACGCGACCTCGCCGTTCTCGTTCATGGCCACGCCGCGGATGCCATCGTAGTTGGCCAGGGCGCCGACGCCGGCTTCAGCGATCAGGGTGTAGGTGTAGGCCGTGCCGCCGGTGAAGCGGAACCGGGTGGCGTTGTTTTCGGTCCGCGGATCGCTCACCGTAGGCGTGACCGAGGCGGTCGTCTCCAGCAAGCCGGTTGCCACGATCGAGAGATGGGCCGTGACGAAGACCTGGGCTTGCTGACCCGGCGCCAGCGGCGCGACCGTGCACGTGATCTGATGGCTCCCGCTGCATGTGACGCCGGGATCTGAGAGGGTGCTGGTCGGGAAAACCTGGTTGGGCAAGTTGGCGGTGATCGTTGCACCGGCGGTGTCCGGCCCGGCGTTGCTGACCGTCAGGGCGTATGTGAAATCTGCCTCGGGGTCGACCGGCACAGGCCAGGCGGTCAACTCCACGGAGTAGTCAGCGCAGGCCGGGTTGGAGGTGGTGGCGGTATGCACCACCGTGTTGTCAGCCAGGTTGGCGTCGTAGGCCTGGGCGGTCACTGTGGCCCGATTGGCGAACGTGGCGCAGACGGAGCTTCCGACTTGCACGGCGATCGTCACGGTCCGCGACGCGCCGCTGGCCAGGGTGCCCAGATCGCAGCGGACTCGCTCGTTGACGAGCTGGCAGGCGCTGGAGCTCCCGCCGGGCACGAAGGTGCCGGCGTAGGGCAGCGTGTCTTCGATGACCACGCTCGGTGCGTCTTCCGGCCCGGTGTTGGTCACGGTCAGGTTGTAGGTGGCCGTCGCGCCCGGCGTCAGCGGCGAGGCCGGACCGCCCATCGTCAGGGCCAGGTTGCTGCGGCGCGGCGGCGTGACCGCAACGACCCGCAGGCTGTCGAAGAATGGGCCTGCGGAGCCGAGGCCGCCCATGTCCTTCAGGCGGACCGCCACGATGGCGCCCAGCACGCGACCGTTGTCGCCGGTGTCCGTCTCGGAAGCCTTGAACAAGGTCCATTGGGGTGTGGTGCCGACGAACGTGAAGGTTTTTTCATCCCCGGTGCCCTCGAAGACCACGCGTCCGCGTCCCACCTTGCCCCCGTTGATTGCGGGCGACGCCCAGCCCCAGACCTGGGCCTCGGTCACGCTGGCGGTGGCGGAGGGCAGGTTGAACGTGATGCGATCTTCGTTGCCGGCATAGAGCGTGAAGTTATACGGCGGCGATGGCGGGGTTGGCATCTCCAGCAATTGCCCGGCCGAGTCCCACTCTGAGGCCATCGTGAAGCTGTGATTGAAGAGCGGATTTGATTGCGGCGTCCAGAAGACGCCGCCGTAGCTCGTGAAATCCTCATTCAGGATGTAAGTCTGCCCGGTGGTCTGCCCGACGGCCGGTGCCGGCTGGGGCAACGTGCTCGCCAGGAGCGCCGCGATGAGGAACAGATGGATCAGGCGGAGATGTGTCGGTTTCATCAGCGAGCCTTTCCAGATCAGGACCCGGTCGACAGGGTTGGCAGGTAGAGCAAGAAATCGGGCTGGACGATGACGACGAACAGATCGGAGACGTTGTTCGTGTCGTTCGGCACCAGGTTCGAGGCATACGACTGGAAGACGGCCGTTCGCCCGTCCGGCGACAGCATCGGAGACTGTGAGCTCAGGTCGGCGGCTTCGCCTCCGCCTTTTGAGAGCAGGGTTGTGAGGCCTGTCTCTCGGTCGCGCAGAAACACGTTTTGAAAGAGGTTGGGCGCGTCGTCGGTCAGTTGGGCCGTCGACTGGAGGATGACGATCCGGCCATCGTTCGAGATGACCCCATAGCTCGACGAGCCATCGCCCGGGCTGCCGTCCGGTCGCAGGGACACGATCTCGGTCATGCCGGTTGTCAGATCGCGCACGAACACGTCCAGGGCGGCGTTGGTGTCGTCGGCGACCAGGTTGGGCGCCGTGGAGGCGAACACCACGAAGCGTCCATTGCGGCTGATGGATGGGCTGTAGGAGAACCCAGCGGCTGGTTGGCCGCCGGGGGTCACGGAGATGAGCGTCGTCAACGTCTCGCCGGGCCCGGCCTCGTCGAAGATCCCGTCCGCGTCGGCGTCGCGATCGCGGATGAAGACGTCGCCGTTGGCGTTGCCGTCGCCGGCCACCAGGTTTGACGCGCGCGAGGCGAAGACCACGTAGCGCCCATCGGTCGAAAGCTTGCCGCCGAAGAACGTCTCGCTCAGGCCATTGCCGACCCCGCCGCTCGCGGAGATCGAGATCAGGCGGATCGTCTGCGCGGCGACGTCGTAGACGAAGACATCGGTCTGACCGTTGGTGTCGTTCGGGACCAGATTGTCGGCGTCCGACTGGAATAAGACGTGGCGACCGTCGGCCGAGAGGCCCGGGTAACGCGAGTGGCCGTTCGCGGCCCCGCCGTCGGCCGCGTGTGTGACCTGGGTGAGCGCGCCCGTCTGGCGGTCACGTAGGAAGATGTCGCTGAAGGTGTTCTGCCCGGCCACGTCGTCCATGTCCTCTGATGTTGAATGAAAAACGACGTAGCGACCGTCGCCCGAGATATCGATGCCCTGATCGAAGCAGCAGGCGCCGTCGGTGGCCTCGGCGCCCGACGCGGTCAACGAGACGCGCTCGATGTCGCCGGTCTGGCGATCAAAGACGAAGGCGTCGCGCGCGCCATTGGTGTCGCCGGCGACCAGGTTGGTGGCATCGGACTGGAAAGCGATGTATCGGCTGTCGTCGGACAGCCGCGGCGAACCCGAGTGCCCATTGGCCTGCTGGCTGTTCAGGCCCGTGGGGAAGCGCAGGAGCGGCCCGGGCGCGGCCGCGCCTGCTAGCGCTGTGCTCCCGGCCAAAACGAGCAGGCTGAGCGCGACAGCCCAGGGAGTGCCGAAAGGTCGTCGCATGATCTGAGATCCTTCCTTGCTGGTCAGAGTGAGCGCAGCACGACCGGGATGAAGAGCGACGAGCCGGGCGGCGATGTTTCATCGAACGGCCCGACGACGTACGGGTCCCCGGCGCCGAGGTCGAAGCCGCCCCCACAGCTGTCGACGCCCCAATCGCTGGCGAAGATGACGTAGCGGCCGTCGGTCGAGATCGATCCGCGTGGCTGAACCCAGTAGCCACAATTGCTGGTGCGGTGATGGGCCAGACGTTGGACCTCGCCCGTGGTGGCCAACAGGTAGAGCTCTCCCTCGAACGGTTGCCACCCGTTGGCGGGATCGGCATCGGTCGTCACCAGGCAGACCCCGGCGGGGCCCTGACACGATATGTGGGCGCCAAACCAATCCAGGGTCTGCAGATAGACAGGCTCGCTGACCGTGGCCGTACCGGGGAGCGCTCGATAGCCGATCGCCAACTGCCCGCCGGGGTGATACAGCTCAAACGTCACAAAGATCTCGGTGTCGCCATCGGCCAGGAGGCCCAGGTCGCCATGCTGGTGGCCGTCTGTGACGCGTCCCAGAAAGGCCCCGGTTTCGAGATCGAAGGTTTCGAGCCCGCTGCAACGCGTGGTGCCGTCGCGGGGCCATTGCACGACCAGGTAGCGACCCAGCGGCGACACGCCGATCCAATCCGGCTCCACCTGGCCCCACTGAGGGTCTGGCTCGCACGGTCCCGCGTAGAGCTCTGGCACCGGCAGGACGGCGCCGAGGCTCTGAGACACAAGATCGAGCGCGAAGATCACGGGGGCGCCGTCTGTCCGTTGCGCCATCCCCGCCATCCAACGGCCGTCGCGCGAGAGTTCGTCGAACGACTGATTCGAGCGGATCGTCTGGTAAATCGCCGGGAAGGTGAACACGGTGCTGGTCTGCAGCGTATCGAGATCGGTGTACTGAACGCGCACGATGGCGTCGGCGTTTGTGTCGTAGTGGACCACGGTATGCGGCTGGGCCGGCTGCCAGCGTGGCGCGTTCCATTCGGCTGTATCGAGCGGCACCTGACTCAGGTCCGCGTGCCGCCGGATCAAATAGCCATCGGGGCGCGTCAGGAGGATGTACGCGTTATCGGTCGAGAAGGCCTGAAGCTGCGAGTAGATGTGCGTCTCGAAGCTGTTGGCAGCGCTGGCGCCGCTGATCCGGCGGATTGTGGTGCCAAACCCCGGGTCGATGGCCGTGCTGGCCGGGGCGGGCTGCGCCAGGGTGTTTTGGGCCACGATCGCGGATGGGTCCGTGATGCCGGGCCCGCTCAACGCATGTTCGTCCAATTGGGCTGAGGCCGGCGGCATCGGGGTATCGGTGCCGATTGCGATAGGCGTCGGGTTTGTGTTGGGGCCGGTCGGCTGCACCCTGGGGCCAGGCGCTGGCAGGGTCAGCCCAGGGACGGCCTGCGTCGCCTGACAAGCGCCGAGGCTCAACACCGCGACCGCCAGTGGCAACGTCCAGGGCCAGAACGGTCGTGCACGACAAGCGATGGTTGAAGGCGGTCGTTGCCGCATGGATCATCCTCTCAACGAACGGCTTAGGGAGCAGCGTATTCGCGCGCCGTGTCCAACGCCGTTTCCGAGGATCCTGGGGGGCGGCTTTATGTCCTGAAGCAGTAGGTACAATGGTCAGGGTCGGTCATATGGTGCGTCTTTTTCT
>Ga0209573_1002814_pt1 | contig 20843 bp, 11 predicted proteins | sample TNRBio252014_DNA_FD_185870 | JGI IMG/M metagenome (GOLD analysis project Ga0209573, IMG submission 185870) | Wastewater treatment Type I Accumulibacter community from EBPR Bioreactor in Madison, WI, USA - TNR Reactor_6/25/2014_ DNA (SPAdes)... | ecosystem: Engineered > Bioreactor > EBPR >...
CCGTTGCACGCCGATATGCCGCAGCATGCCGAATTCCTTGATACGCGCCAAAATTTGCGCGGAGAAACTCGCCGCGACACCGAGCAAACCGATTACGACCGCGATCATCTCCAGCAAGTACGTCACCGCGAAACTGCGGTCAAAAATTTCCAAGCTCAACGCGCGCATATCGCTCGAACTGGAAATCTCCAAAGCGGAGCCGAACGCCAATTGCCGCAACGCCGCGATGGCTTGATCGGCGGTAACGCCGGGCTGCAGCCAGGCCGCAACGGTATTGACGCTCATATCGCCGGTCAATGCTTGATAATCCGCCAGCAGCATTTGCACCGCGCCAAATTGCCGGCCGTAATCGCGCCAGACACCGGCCACCAGAAATTCGTTGAACCCCTCACCCACCGGCAACCGCACGCGCTCACCGGTTTTATAGCCGTATAAATCCACCATCGCTTCCGAAACCCATACCGGCATGACGTGATCCGGAATCGTTCCCGGCGTCAGTATATCGCCGGTCATCGGCAGCGTGTTACGCGGATCGGCGCGATCCACCGGACGGGCGAACAAGGTGATATCCGGCCGGCCCGGATCCAAAGTCAGTTGCCGGGTGCGAAACAGATCGACACGTTGAAAATCCGGCAACGCTTTGATCTGTTGCTGCGCATCCGCCAGCAATCCGCCTTGATCGCCACTTACCGCCGTGCGCACATACAAATCCGCCGGCAACACCTGCACCAGCCACTGATCAATGGAAACACGGAAGCTGGTCACCATGATCGCCATCGCCACCATCAGGCTAAAACTTGCCAAAATACCGCCCAGCGCGACAGCCGCTTGATTCGGCGCGTGCGCCAGGCGCGCCAGCGCCAGCATCCCTACCGCGTTCGGCCTGGCCGGCTGACACTTCAATAAATAAGTGAATAGATGTGCGGTCAGGTACGGCATCAATGCAATACCGCCAATCAGCAACTGCGAAATCGCCAGATAACCGAAAACCGGCAACTCAAAAACCGGCGGCAGTTGCGTAAATATCAGCGCAGTCGCCAAGCATATCAGCGCGAACCAAGGCGCCGACAATCGCGCCATCGCCGTATCCTCGCTGCCGGAGCGCAGCGCCAACGCCGGTTTGGCGCGCGACGCCTCCAGCGCCGGTGCAATATTACCCAGCAACGTCACCGAAACGCCGACACCGAAAAATAGCAACGCCAACGCTGGATCCAGATGAATGCCCGGTTTCACACCGGGGAAAAAGTTCGTACCCAGATCGCCGCCCAGCAATTGAATCGCCGATACCGCAACCCCATACCCCAAAGCCAGCCCCAATGCCGAGCCGGTCACACCGAGCGCGAGACCTTCGGTAATCACCTGCCGCAACAATTGCCGGCGGGTATAACCCAGCACCCGCAGCAATGCAAATTGCTGACGCCGGCGCACCACCGACAATGCTTGCGTGGAAAACACCAAAAACGTGCCGGTAAACAATGCTACCAGCGCCAGCATGTTCAAATTGACACGGTACGCACGCGACATGTTGGCGATGCGTTGTTCTTGATCGGTTTGCTCGGTAACGATGAATGCCTCGCCCAGCTCACCGGAGAGTTTCGCCTTGAAGGCTGCATGATTGACACCGTTTTCCAGCTTCAACTCGATGCGCGACAACACGCCCAATTGCTGAAAACGCCACTGCATCGCGCCGATGTCCATCACCGCAATCCGCTGTCCGGCGCGCGCCCTGACCAAACCGCCGGCCACCCGCAGCGTAACGGTCTCCAATCCGGCATGCAGCTCCAAATAATCATGCTGTTGCACTTGCAGCCACTCCATCGCAGCCGGCGACAGAAAAATGGTATCGCTCGCAAACCGGTCGAGCGACTGGCCCTCTTCCGGCAAACCGATCAAATCGGGCGCAATCGCCATCGCCCGTAACATATCGATCCCCATGATTTTCAGGCGGTGATCGTTGCGGTTCTGCTGTTTGCCGGGCACGGCCACATCCAGTTCCAGCACCGGGTTGGCAAGCTGCACACCGTCATGACCGGCGAGCCGCGGATACAGCATTTCGTCGAAAAAACCGCTGCGGCCATGCACTTGCAAATCGGATTCCCCGGATAAACTCTTGCTGGCGGCGGAAAATTCGTTGAACGCAGCGGTATTGATCAAGTGAATCGAAAACGCCATGGCAACACCGGTTGCGATTGCCAGTAACGCCACCAGAATCTGCAGCCAATGCGCGCGCCATTCGCCCCACAACAGCCAGCGCGAAAGTGTTGCCGCGTTCATCGTTGGTGACCCCGCTCGACCGGCTGCAACCCCGCTTTGGTCAGTTGCAGCAACCGGTCTGCGGTTGCCGCGGCCGCATGCGAATGCGTCACCAGGATGCCCATCGCGCCGTTGGCTTTGATTTCATGGCGGATCAACTGCAGAATCTCGTGCGCGGTATCGGGGTCGAGATTACCGGTCGGCTCGTCGGCCAGCACCAGCTTGGGCCGGTGAATCAACGCCCGCGCAATCGCCACGCGCTGCAACTCACCGCCCGACAACTGGCGCGGAAAATCATCGCCGCGGCCCTGCAAACCGACTTGTTCCAGCATCTGCGCGACACGCTCCGTGGCTTCGCTGCCGTTCAACAACAACGGCAACGCGATATTCTGCGCCAGCGTCAAATGCGGCAGCACATGAAACGCCTGAAAAATAAATCCGAACTGCTCGCGCCGCAATTTTGTCGCGGCATCGTCGTCAAGCGAAGAAATCGCCACGCCGTTGATCATAATCTCCCCCGAATCCGGCGTATCCAGCCCGGCGATCAGGTTCAGCAACGTCGACTTGCCGACCCCCGATTCACCCATGACGGCGACGTACTCACCCGCGTTCAACGTGTAATTCAAACCGGCCAGCACTTTCCGGCCTCCGGTGTAACCCTTGGTAATATTGCGTAATTCCAGCATAATTTTCTCGTGACACCACAACAATTCATTGACATTGGATGACCGGACACAGCGCAAAATAAAACCTCACATGCCTGCCGTGACCGGACTAAGCTTAACTGTACCATGTAACCATGTTTTTTTTAGAAGTCAAATTTGAGAGGCGGGTCACAGCGTGGGTTAATGCGCCATATCAATCAGAACGCAAAAATGCGCATTCAATCAAGATACAATTCGGGTACCGTTAGGGAATTATTCCAGCTTGCCTGCAATATCGCGAAAGCTGTTCAATGCAGCCTCCAGGTTTTCGATGATGTCACCGACCAACTCATCCGGCTCCGGCAAGTTATCGAGATCGGACAGGCTCTTATCCTTGATCCAGAAAATATCCAGACTGATTTTGTCGCGCGCCATGATTTGCTCGAAGCTGTATTTGCGCCAGCGGCCTTCGGGGTTTTGTTCGCCCCAGGTTTCCTTCCGCTGGTGGCGGTTTTGCGGGTGATAACAAGCGATAAAATCCTGTAAATCCTCAAAGCGCAGCGGTTTCTTTTTCAGCGTATGGTGAATGTTGGTGCGGTAATCGTAATACCAGACTTCCCTGGTCCACGGCGTTTTACTGGCTTCGCGGTTATCGAAAAACAGCACGTTCGCCTTCACGCCGTTGGCGTAGAAAATACCGGTGGGCAGCCGCAAAATGGTGTGCAAATCGGTGGTCTCGAGCAATTTCCGCCGCACCGTTTCACCCGCGCCGCCTTCAAACAGCACGTTATCCGGCACCACCACGGCGGCTTTGCCGGTGGTTTTCAACATGGTGCGGATATGCTGCACGAAATTGAGCTGCTTGTTCGCCGTGGTCGCCCAGAAATCCTGCCGGTTGTAGGTCAGATCGTCTTTTTCCTGCTCGCCTTCCTCGTTGGTGAAACTCATCGCGCTTTTCTTGCCGAACGGCGGATTCGCCAGCACGTAATCGAAGCGCTTGCCGGAATCGGCCACCAGCGCATCATTCGGGGAAATCATGCTGTCGCCGTCGATCTCGCCGATGTTGTGCAGAAACATGTTCATCAACGCCAGACGCCGCGTATTGGCGACAATTTCGTTACCGTAAAACGTCTCGTGCTTCAGAAACGCTTTCTGCGTTTTATCCAGCGCGTATTCGCCCACCAGAAAATCGTATGCCGCCAAAAAGAAACCGCCGGTGCCGCACGCCGGATCGGCAATGGACTTGCCCGGCTCCGGCCGCATACAAGCCACCATCGCTTTAATCAACGCGCGCGGCGTGAAATATTGCCCCGCGCCGGATTTGGTATCTTCGGCGTTGCGCTCCAGCAACCCCTCGTAAATATCGCCTTTCACATCCGCACCCATCGTCACCCATTGGGTTTCGTTGACCATATCGATCAGGCGGTACAACTTGGCCGGATCCTGAATCTTGTTCTGTGCTTTGGTGAAAATCTGTCCCAGCATCCCCGGCAGCTTGCCCAGCTCCATCAGCAGCGCCACGTAATGCACCTCCAGCTCCGCGCCGCGCTTCGCTTTCAAACTTTGCCAGTTGTACTCAGCGGGAATGCCGACTTGGCGGTTATACGGCGGCTGGCTGTACTCATCCGCCATTTTCAGGAAAATCAGATAGGTGAGCTGCTCCAGGTAATCGCCATAACCCACGCCATCGTCTTTCAGAACTGTACAAAAACTCCAGACTTTGGAAACGATCGATGCGGTTGCGTTCATACCGAGACCCTCAGCAAGTCAGTATTCAACGCCCCCGTCATTCCCGAAACGATTCTAATCGGGAATCCAGTCTCTAACTGGCTAAAATTCCGGATCCCCGGTAAAAACACGCGGGGATGACGAACGATGGCGATCTTACTCATACTAATTCTTCCCATAAATCTTTCCATGCCGGGTTCGTCTTCTCGATCAAATTTATTTTCCATTGCCTATTCCATTTTTTAAGTTGCTTCTCGCGTTGAATCGCGGCCGGCATGTCTTCATGCAATTCGTAATAAACGAGCATGTGTACTCCATACTTTTCAGTAAATCCCTCAACCAAGTCATGTTTGTGCTGCCACACCCGCTGAACCAAATTGCTGGTGACGCCTATGTATAGCGTACCGTTATATTTGCTCGCCAAAATGTAAACCGCCGGTTGTTTTTCCATCATGCAACCCCAGTCAACCGCTCACATCCAAACCATCTTCGCATTCTGCACATGCCCCCATTGGCACAGCTTTATTCATCACGAATCATTCCCGATCACCCCCGCCACCGCTCGCCGCATTTGTCACCCCTCGCCGATCCACCCCCGCTCGCCGCATCCGTCATTCATCTTCACATCCGCCACCCCTCATCACATCCGTCATTCCCTGTCACATCCGTCATTCCCGCGAAAGCGGGAATCCAGGTTTTCACAGAGTAACGTGGCCCCCCGCCTTCGCGGGGGTGATGGGGAATGACGTGATAAGCAAGCAAATCACCGTCAACTTCCCCCTCCCTTGCGACGGACAACCACATCGCCCTGAGAAGCCAACCGCTCCGCCTTAATGCGCACCAACAATTCCGAGGCGGTTCGTCATTCATCTTCACATCCGCTCCCCCCTCATCACATCCGTCATTCCCGCAAAAGCGGGAATCCAGGTTTTCACAGAGTAACGTGACCCCCGCATTCGCGGGGGTGACGGGGAATGACGTGATAAGCAAGCGAATCACCGTTAACTTTCCCTCCCCTTGCGACGGACAACCAAATTGCCCTGAGAAGCCAACCACTCCGCCTTAATACGCGCCAGCAATTCCGAGGCGGTTCGTCATTCATCTTCACATCCGCCACCCCTCATCACATCCGTCATTCCCTGTCACATCCGTCATTCCCGCAAAAGCGGGAATCCAGGTTTTCAAAGTAATGTGGCCCCCGCATTCGCGGGGCTGACGGGGAATGACGTGATAAGCAAGCAAATCACCGTCAACTTCCCCCTCCCTTGCGACGGACAACCAAATTGCCCTGAGAAGCCAACCGCTCCGCCTTAATGCGCACCAACAATTCCGAGGCGGTTCGTCATTCATCTTCACATCCGCCACCCCTCATCACATCCGCTCCCCCCTCATCACATCCGTCATTCCCGCGAAAGCGGGAATCCAGGTTTTCACAGAGTAACGTGGCCCCCCGCCTTCGCGGGGGTGACGGGGAATGACGTGACAAGCAAGCAAATCACCGTTAACTTCGCCTCCCCTTGCGACGGACAACCGCATCGCCCTGAGAAGCCAGCCGTTCCACCTTGATACGCGCCAGCAATTCCGAAGCAGGCTCGTCGTTCGGATCTTGCGGTACCAATTGACCGGAGAAGGCTTTTTTCAGAATGGATTGACGCAGGGCTTCGGCTTGTTGCAAGGAAGTGGTGATGGTTTGGTCGAGTTGGTCGGTTTCGGAAAGTTTAGATTCCAGTTCTTCGACAATTTGCATTTGTTCATCTGTTGAACAAAGTGGAACTGGGATATTCCTGATGTCATCACCAGAGATTCCTGATTGCCCTGCTGTTGTACGAATTTTAGAATCAATAAACCGGCGAGAAGCTCCAGAATTTAAAGCTTTCTCCAAATAAGAAGTCGATACATTTTCTGAAAAAACTCTGGTTTGCACTAACTTATCTGGAAACAGGTACTTCTTGTCTGAACGATATTCCGCACATACTCCAACGTAATGTCGCGACCCATTATATCGGGTAAACACAAGATCACCGCGTTCAAGGTAATAAGCATCAAATTCGCCATTCGAGTTATTGATAAACCTGATGTCCTTCATATCGAAGAACAAGGGACGCACTGCACTTATCCTAAATATTGGCGTACCTGAATCGCCTTCCGGTTTTGCAGAAATTCCGTTTCTAACAATCAAGCACAAATCACCATATTTAACCCACCCCCACCCCTCTGGCAATTCAGGCAATTCCGCCAGTTCTTCGGCGGTGAGCGGCGGCAGGGATTTCGGGGGTTTAGGTTTGCTGCCTTGTTTGCCGGAAGCTTCCCAGTCGGCGAGTTGTTGCTGGTAGCGTTGCGCGCGCTCTTGCTGGATGCGTTTCAGCAAGGTGTCGGCGGTTTCGAGGGGCTTGTCATTCCCGCTTCCCACTTCGTCATTCCCTGTCACCCTCGCGAAAGCGGGGGGAAGGCGGGAATCCATGTCATTCAAAGGCTGGGCCCCCGCCTGCGCGGGGGCGACGGATTGTTTGGCACGACGCTGTTCGCGCCATTGCGCGGTGAGCTTGCCCTCGAAGGCGTGTTTCAGCAGCGCTTGGCGGTACACCTTAAGCTGCGCCTGAGCGGTTTTCAGGTTTTCGATGCCCTTGTCCAACTCGGAAAACAGTTCTTCGATTTTGGCGACGATGCGGTGTTGTTCTTTCAGAGGAGCTAAATTAACAGGTATCCGACGCATCGCGGATTGAGTAAGTTTTAGTCGCGTTGTTCCATTAGCATAACCACGATAATCAGTTTGATTGAGTGCGTAAAGCAAGTAATGATTAGAGCAAATTCCTTCTTTTCCTTTCAGCACATGGGCATGATTATTGACCCAGCACTTTCCAGATACCAAATAGGCTTTATCTTTTATCCAATCAAAGAATGGTGCTCCATCCTCACCAAGAAGTACGAATTCACCTTCTTGGCGATAATCATCAATCCATCCGACTTGCCCTGTAGCACCATAGTATGGATATGGGCCATGACGTTTTGTACGTTCTGCTGAATTTACCGGTTCGCGCAAATTATCGTGAACATCGACAATATCATCTAAGATTAGGTGAATCCATCCATTCGGCAATCTCACTTCGTTCATCACCCCACCAACACCTCATTCAACTCATCCAACAGCGGCTCCAGCTTCGCCCCAAACAACTGATACATCCTGCCCAGCCCGCCCTGGCTGTCGAACGGGGTCATGTCGAGATCGTCGCGCTCGATGTGAAAGGAATTGGCGACGTGGTCGCGCACCATGCGCAGCCAGTCCATTTGTTCTTCGTTAAATTTTTCCGCACCGCCGGAGTGGTGCTTCATGATCCAGTTCTGGAAGTTGCGGCGCACCACGGCGTCGTAGTTGGTAAGCGTCTCGTCAATGCCGCAGGCGCGGCGGATCAATGCGACTAGCGCGGTGAGTTCGCTGATCGGTTGGCCCTTGTAATGATCGAGTTGGGCGTAGGCCTGCCACACGCGCACCGGGGCAAGTTTGGGTTTGTCGGTTTTGAGCTTGTCCAGCACCTGCCGGATCATGCCGTAGGTGATTTCGCGGCGGCGGTACGGTTGGTCGAAGAAGATGGCAAGTGCGGCGATGTGGTCGCGTTGGCTTCTCAGGTAATCGGCGAACTCATTCACGAAAGCCTGTGCATTGCTCGCGGCGTCCTTGTCCCACCCGGCGCGCAACACGCTGTCGAGGGTATCGTGATCGATGGTCTGTTCCTTGTCGCGGCGGATGTTGTCGATCAGTTCGACCAGCTCGCCGTTGAGCGCCTTAGCCGCTTCATTCACCAATTGGCTTTGCGCCAGTTCGCGCTGGGCGTCGCCGGGATCAGAACCTACCGGCAGGCGGGCTATCTCCAGCGCGCGGGCTTCGATGTTGTCGGCGTCGATGGCGCCGAACAATTTACTCACGAGCTGATTCAGTTCCAGTCCGCCCGCCGCTTCGCGGATGCGGCGCTGTTCGTCGGCATCGAGTTGTTTGTTGAGCCGTGCCAGCCGTCCGGCGAACGAACTCACGGTATCTTCATCGGTCGCGCCCATCATCACGCTCATCGCCAAATCTTTCAGCGGCACGGTGGGCTTGGTGATGAGCGGCTGGCTGGCGGTTTTGAGCGATTTCGTCACGCCGATGGCATCCACGATCACGTAATGCGTCTTGGCGCTGCTGGCGGAAGGCGTGACTTTTTGCAGGTCGTCGCAATCCAGCGTGCGCGTGCCGCGGCCTTTCATCTGCTCGAAATAGTTGCGGCTTTTGACGTCACGCATGAACAGCAGGCATTCCAGCGGTTTCACATCCGTTCCGGTGGCGATCATGTCCACGGTGACGGCGATGCGCGGGTAGTAGTCGTTGCGGAACTGTGCCAGCACGGACTTGGCGTCATCCACTTTGGAAGTGATTTTTTTGCAGAATTTATTCGATTCGCTGAATTCTTCACGCACGGTCTGGATGATATCGTCGGCGTGGCTGTCGGTCTTGGCGAAGATCAAGGTCTTGGGCACCTCGCGGCGGCCGGGGAAGATTTCCGGCAGTTTGTCGCGGAAGGTGCGGATTACGGTGCGTATCTGGTCGGGGTTGACGATGTTGCGGTCGAGCTGGGTGGCGGAATAGGCTTCGTCTTCGTCCTGCATTTCCCAGCGCTTCTTGCGCGTGAGTTTTTCGCGGCGCTCCACTTGTACCTGCGCGGGGATGACACCGCCATTCTGGCTGATCTGCGTTTCGATCACATACACTTCGTTGCCAACGTTGACGCCATCGGCCACGGCTTTTTCATGGCTGTAGTCGCTGACGACGTTTTTCTTGAAGAAGCCGTAGGTGCGGTTATCCGGCGTGGCGGTGAGGCCGATCAGGCTGGCGTCGAAATAATCCAGCACTTGTAGCCACAGGTTGTAGATGGAGCGGTGGCATTCGTCGATAAAGATGAAATCGAAAAACTCCGGCGGGATTTTTTCGTTGTAGATGACAGGTAGGGGTTCCTTGCCCAGCTTTAGCTCGGCGGGGTTGATGTCTTCGGTGGCCTCATCCAGCTCTTTATCCTTGAGGATGGCATATAAACGCTGGATGGTGCTGATGCACACCTGACTGTCCTTGGCGACGAAGGAATTTTTCAGGCGCTGCACGTTGTATAGCTCTGTGAACTTGCGATTGTCGTCGATCGGCACGTAGGACATCATTTCCTGCTCAGCCTGCTCGCCGAGATTTTTGGTGTCCACCAGAAATAATATGCGCTTGCCGTGCGCGTGCTTGAGCAGGCGATAGATGGAAGTGATCGCGGTGTAAGTTTTGCCCGCACCGGTCGCCATTTGAATCAAGGCGCGCGGGCGGCCGGCTTTGAATGAGTCTTCCAAATTGGTGATGGCGATTTCCTGGCAATCGCGCAAGCGCAATTCTTTTGCAGGAAGACGGTTTGGATTCAACGGCGGAATGTGGTGCAGGCGCGCGCGCAGGCTGTCACCTTGGCTCAGCCATTCCTTGAGCGTTTCCGGGCGGTGGAAGCAGAACACCTCGCGCGAACGCGGCTTGGGATCGCGGCCATCGGTAAAGCGCGTGACGATGCCGGTGCTTTCGTACAGAAAAGGCATCGGTTGGGTGTTATTGATCCATTTCAGCTTGGCGGCGGCATAGCCTGCCGTTTGCAATTCCACCTCAGTAATTCTGTGACCCAAGTCTTCACGCTTGGCTTCAATTACGCCAACAGGCTTCTTATCCACGAACAGCACATAATCGGCCGGGCCAACATCCGTTTGGTATTCGCGCACGGCTTGTCCCAACCCGGCATTCAGATCGATCTTTCGAGCCGATTGGACCGTCCAGCCTGCTTGGCTCAGCAAGGCATCGATGCGGTCACGCGCTTTTTGTTCGGGGTTTTGGTTTTCTGCCATGGCAGGTAAATAAAATCGCGGGACTATTAAGGAAACGCTGATTAATCCGCCGGGCAAAATAAGATGCAAGGCCGATGGAGCGCGAGAAGAGACATATCCAGTGAGTTGTTGAGCGCCATCCAGCGCAGCCGATCGCTTATGCAGGCAAATCAATGCCTAGCACTTAGTTGCGTTCAAACAATCCATAACACCCCTTGCGCAGCACGAACCGTTTAACCGGGCGCAACAGATTTTTTGCGATGGCGCGGGTACCGCTCCAGTCGGTCGAGTAGGCATAGACCAGGCCGAGCGGTAACGATACCGGCTTTAGTCCGCAACCTTCGGCGAATTTCTGCAAAGACGGCGCGGTGAAACAATTCAAGTGTTCGATCGGTTGAAGCGGCATGATTTTTTCCCGGTTTGCCATGGCATCGTTCCACTTCCATGATCGAAGAACAGCCTTGATATCGCTGCCGTCCGGCACGCTGATTTTCAGTATCCCGCCGTCCGCCAGGGAATTTTTTAGCGACATCACGGTTTCATGAGGAAAGGATAAGTGCTCGACTACTTGTTCGGTATTAATAAAGTCGAAGCCGTTATCCGGTAACTGATCCGGCGGCAGCAATTTGATCCCGCGCGATTCCGCAAAAGCGGCTTTGGTCGGAGATAATTCCACACCGGACACGTCGACACCGAAAGCTTGCGCCATCACCGCCCAATTACCCCAGCCCATGCCGTAATCGAGAAAGCGCAGCCGCCGCTGGCGGCCATGGCGCTTTTGCAAGAACACGATCAATTGCATGATTTCCTGCGCAAAATAGGTGTAGTAATCAAACGGCATCGGTGGTTTGGAAGGCGCCAATGGATCGTTCTTGCCCAGCCAATTGCCGTAAACTTCCGCGAGCATGTCATCGGATGGCAACTGATGCTGAAAAATCAGTCCGCATCCCGCGCATTCCACAATGGAAAAAACGCCATCACCCAGCACTTCCTGATGTTTTCCAGGCGGCACCGCAGAATAGTAAGCTGTCAGAAACGACAACATCTCCGGCGCATTGTAAGCGGTTCGATGTAATTCAGTGAATGTGGTGCCGTTGCAGGAAGGACAATGTTCGCGGATTTGAAATGTCATGATAATTGAGTGAGAAGTTTAGAATTGATCATTGTTTGAACAGCCATCAAAAATTTAACCGTGTGTTTTTGAGCAACGATCTTGCACCACTCGTTGGCACCACACCTTAAATAAATATTTTTCTATTTTAGAACAAAGACATGAATATATAGAATGCACTCATTAGCGTCAAGAACATTGAATCGCCGGTACCGGAACCCATCCGATCCTGTTAAAAATTTTCATAACGATTGACATCAAAAATACCCGCTGTCAGCGGTTCGCGCTCTCGTTGCCAAGCGGTGATGTCGTGCAGAATTTCCCAGAACTGCGGATGCGTGCGCCGCACGCCCCAGGTGTTCACAATATGCTCGAAGCGTGCTTCATTATTGGCCGCACCGATCAACAGCGCAAATTCTTCGATATCCGTAGCCGGCACATCAAAAATGAAATTCGGATAACTCCCGGCAATACCGGGGTAAACCGTCAGGCGGTCTTTTTCAGGCTGATACCTGAATTCCTCGCCCAGAATAAATGCCACATTGGTATGCGCGCGATCCCGCAGCAAGGTATACACCGTCCGCTCCTGATCATGTTTGACTCTCACGAAGGTCACTTCCGGCAATTGATTGATGCCGGTTAAACCGGACGCCGGACGGGCAGCAATGGCCGACAATGCATGGTCCGCTTTTTGGATCCAGAGCGGTTGATCCGGACGCGCACAGTTGCCCGCCCGGCAGCGATTGATCGGATCATCGGCCATTGCATTGACCGGCTGAAAGCGGTCAAGAATCCGCAAAGCGAGTTCCTGCTTCGGATCTTTAGTTGCGAAGCGCTCCGCCGAAGGCGAAACATCGTCGATATTTTCATAAAAAATGCCGAATTTCAGTTTACCCGCTTGCTGATACCAGTCGTGCAGTATGTCGGTGCGTTGGCCGCCGGGCATCAAGCGCAAAAAATTATGTTCCGAGCTATTGCGTATCAGATCGAAATACAGCCGGGTCAAGAGCTGATGGGCCACATTGCCGAACACGTTGTAATTCACTACCAGTATATAGTAGGTGCGTTCAAGCAGCGGATAGTCCATGAGCCATAGCGTTTGCGGTATATCGCCGATCAATCCCCTGGCAACGGAAGCGCTATCGTAGTGACGCACGATGGTCAACAAAGCATCTTGATTCCGCTTATCGCCATCCCACAGATGATCCAGCGAAGCGCCTTCAGGATATTGCAAAACATATTGGCTGCGGCGTTGCGCCAGGTAATCATTATGATGACCGAGATACCAGAGCCATTCCTCGCCCATCGCCAGCAAATCATCGTTTTGTCCGGGCATCTCCAGCAATGGTATGGCCTGGCGTTGATAGGCGTCATTCGTAGTGAACAGATCGGACTCCGGACTCTGGAATAAAACCCAGAAACGATCGCGTAACACGTCGGTGGCGATCTGACCGCGGCATACCGGTCCATGAATGACATTGCGCACATAGAATTCGGCGTCGTCCAGCATGAACCGGTAACGCGCATACGCCGGAATGGCGGCAAAAGTCGCGAACGGATTGACTCGCTCGGCATAGCTGTATCCTGGTAAATCGCCCATCGTCCATTCGACGGCAAAAAATAACTCATTGATACGTTGCTGCTTTGCCGGGCTGAGCGGATAAGGAATCCGCCGCTTGTGCAGAATGCTGCCGCTAATCGGACGTATGCGGTAGAAAAATGGCTGTTCGGGATCGTCGTTGGGAAATACGGTGGGGATCGGGATAATGTCTTTGCCAGGCGCCGTTACTGACCGGATTAACTCAAAAAAACGTAACTCCCCGTCCAGATCCGGAAAATACAGCGTCGCCATGAACCAATGCTCATACAACCAGCGCGCCACCAGTTTGCCGCGATTATCATCACGGTTGAGTAGCGATTCCCATTGCCGCAGTGATTCTTTCTCGCCATCGGTCAGCGTTACCGGTTCATCGGGAATCACCGCGCCCTGCTTGACCCACCCGGCCAGCAGCGCATATTCCTCATCACTCAGTCCGGTAACAGCAAACGGCATGCCGCTGAGGGGATAGTCCCGCGCATAACCGGGAAATTTCTCACCGGTGACACACTGGTTTTTCCGGGTAATGCTCAGGTCAATCGAATCCGGTATCTTGCTGTTCGGCGGGAATGGATATTGTTTCGCCAGCGATATCATCTCCGCGATCAACGGTTCGGACTTCCCATCGTGAGATTGCAATACCGAATGAAAACCGCGTTCACGCCAGCCTGAAACGGTCAACTCATCGATCCCGAGCCGGGTCGGCGACAGAGCCTCGGCCCGCGCGCCGACATAAATGGATTCGCGGAAAGCGCCGCGCAACAACCCTTCCGTGCTCTCCAGCTTGAGCTGGCACGGCGCATCGAAACAGCTATGGCACGACAAACATTTGGCTTCCAGAATCGGACGGATCTCATCATGATACGAAACCGGTCTTTCTATCGCGGCAGGCAATGCAACCGGTGCTGGCGCTTGCTGGCGGGTGGCTATCGGATTATTGCCGCCTTGACAGGCGGATAACAAAAAGAAGAAACAATAGAAGAGTCTGAATGTGTGGAATAACTTCATGAAGATCCTTGGAACATGGATTCAAAATGCGCTCTCATGGCTTATCGCGGCAGGAATCGCCGAGCTCACCGGCGTATCTTGATAAATCCAGCATCTGGATTCACGCAGTTGATTTCACTGAAACGCAGTCAATACAACAATAGTTGAGAAGAAAGAAATTCTGATTACTTTAACCTTGAAAAATAACCATCTGAAACAAGGAATTAATTCTTGTTTATTTTCACTTCTCCAGCAACGGACTCATCGGATACTCTAGCGCTTCTTTCATCGCCACCAGCGATAATACCGCTTCGCGGCCATCGATGATGCGATGATCGTACGATAACGCCAGGTAATTCATCGGGCGAATCACAATCTGGCCATTTTCTACGACCGGACGCTCCTTGGTGGCATGGATACCGAGAATGGCGCTTTGCGGCGGGTTGATGATCGGGGTCGACAGCATTGAACCGAACACACCGCCGTTGGTGATCGAGAACGTACCGCCGCTGAGTTCGTCGATACCGAGTTTACCGTCTTGCGCGCGCTTGGCGAAATCTGCAATCTGCAGTTCAATCTCAGCCATCGACAGCTTGTCAGCGTCGCGAATGATAGGCACTACCAGCCCGCGCGGACTGCCGACCGCAATACCGATGTCGTAATAATCGTGATAGACAATTTCATTACCTTCCACCGATGCATTGACGACCGGATATTTTTTCAGCGCCGCGACCGCCGCCTTGACGAAAAATGACATGAAGCCAAGCTTCACACCATACTCTTTCTCGAATTCGGTTTTGTAACGCGCGCGCAAATCCATGATCGCTTGCATATTGACTTCATTAAACGTCGTCAGGATGGCGGCTGTCGATTGTGATTGCACCAGCCGTTCCGCGATTCTCTGGCGTAACCGTGACATCGCTACCCGGCGTTCCGTGCGCGCTCCGGCACTAACCGCCCCAGGGGAAACAGGTTTGCTTTCCGGCGGCGCAATCGCGCGGGATCTGTTCTCCACATAGGCTTTCACATCTTCCTTGGTAATCCGGCCGCCGAGACCGGTACCTTTGATCGCGGTCGTTTCCGTTGCTTTCAGATCGTTTTCTTCCGCCAGCTTACGCGCTGCCGGCATCAGCATGGGAATCGCCGCATCGGTTGCTTCCGCGCTGGCTTTCTCAGGGCTTTTGCCGGTAGCAATCACGGCTTCTGTTTCAACGGCCACCGCCGGCTTCTCACTCGATACGACAGCTTCGGTATCAATCATCGCAATGACTTCGCCGCTGATAACCGTCGCGCCGTCTTGCTTCAGGATTTTACTCAAAACACCGGCGCTGGGCGCGGGCAATTCCAGCACGACTTTGTCGGTTTCGATGTCGATCAGATTCTCCGACCGGTTCACGGTATCGCCTGCTTTCTTATGCCAGGCGATCAGCGTGGCTTCTGCAACGGACTCAGATAATGCGGGAACTTTGACTTCAATTAGCATGGCGCCCTCTTACTAAATTTTTTCTCGGAATGCCGCAACGATCAATTCGTTTTGCGTAAATTTGTGTCTCGCCGTGTAACCGACCGCCGGAGAAGCGGACGATGCGCGCAATGCATAAGCCAGTGCTTGATCCGGCTTCATGTGGCGCAACAAATAATGCTGAATGCGATGCCAAGCGCCTTGGTTACCCGGCTCTTCCTGGCACCAGACCACTTCCTTGGCATTCACGAAACGGTCGATTTCCGCCTGAAACTCCTCGTGCGGAAATGGATACAATTGTTCCATGCGAATGATCGCCATATCACCGATGCGCTGTTCCTTGCGGTAAGCCAGCAATTCATAATAGATTTTCCCGCTGCAAACAATGAGCCGTTTGATGGTGCGCGGATCCAGGTTGTCGACCTCCGAAATAACCGGATAAAAATAGCCATGCGCCAATTCATCCAGACTCGACACCGATTCCTTATGCCGCAGCAGACTTTTCGGGCTCATGATAATCAGCGGCTTACGAATCGGCCGGATCATTTGGCGGCGCAGCAGATGGAACATTTGCGCCGGGGTTGAAGGCACGCACACTTGGATATTGTAATCGGCGCACAACTGCAAATAGCGTTCCAGCCGCGCCGAAGAATGCTCCGGACCTTGCCCTTCGTAGCCGTGCGGCAACATCATGACCAAGCCGCATAACCGGCCCCATTTGGCTTCGCCGGAAGCAATGAATTGATCGATCACCACTTGCGCGCCGTTGGCAAAATCACCGAACTGGGCTTCCCAGATTATCAGCTCATTCGGCTGCGTGGTGGCATAGCCATATTCAAAACCCAGTACCGCTTCTTCCGACAGCATCGAATTAATCACGACAAAATCCGGTTGCTCCGGATAAAGATGACGCAATGGCACATAAATCCGCTCGTTCTGATCCGCTGCCACTTGATCGTGCAGTTCCGCGTGACGATGAAAGAAAGTCCCGCGCCCCGAATCCTGTCCCGACAACCTGACCGGATATCCTTCTTTCAACAAGGCGGCGTATGCCAGATTCTCGGCCATGCCCCAATCCAGCGGTAATTCGCCTTTGCCCATCAACCGCCGGTCGGCCATGATTTTTTCCACCCGGGGGTGCAGCTTGAAACCCTCGGGAATATCCGTAAGCCGTATGGAAAGTTGCTTCAGCATTTGCAGCGACACACCGGTTTTAACTTTCTTGTTCCACTTGAACGGCCGGATAAACGGTTCCCAGTTGATCGCGTACGGTGACTTATAGTCGTAACAAACGGCTTTATTCGGATTGACGCCTTCATCCATCGCATCGCGATATGCTTGAATCAGCACATCCGCATCCTGCGGCTGAATCACTTTCCCGGCGATCAGCTTATCGGCGTATAACTGACGGGTACCGGGATGCCGGTTGATCACTTGATACATCTTCGGCTGCGTCACCATCGGTTCATCTTGTTCATTGTGGCCCAGCTTACGGAAACACACCAGATCAATCACCACGTCCTTGTGAAAACGCATGCGGAAATCAAACGCCAGTTCGGCCACCATTACCACGGCTTCCGGATCATCGCTGTTGACATGAAAAATCGGCGCTTCAATCATCTTGGCAACATCGGTGCAGTACAACGTCGAACGGCTGTCGCGCGGATCCGAGGTAGTAAACCCGATTTGGTTATTGATGATGATATGCACCGTGCCGCCGGTACCATAGCCACGTGTTTGCGATAAATTCAGCGTTTCCATTACCACGCCTTGACCGGCAAAAGCGGCATCGCCGTGAATCAGCAGCGGTAACACCCGGTCGCCTAATTTATCGTTGAGTAAATGCTGCCGCGCACGCACCGAGCCTTCAACGACCGGGTTGACAATTTCCAGATGCGAAGGATTAAATGCCAACGCCAAACGCACAATGCCGTCGGCGGTTTTGATCGCCGACGAGAATCCCTGATGATATTTGACATCGCCCGAAGGCAGATGCTGCGGCTGTTTTTCTTCAAATTCCCGGAACAAATCCTCCGGCATTTTTCCCAAGGTATTAACCAATACGTTAAGCCGGGCGCGGTGCGCCATGCCCATGACAATCTGCTGCACGCCGGTTTTGCCGGCTCGATGAATAATGCTGTCGAGCAGCGGAATCAGACTTTCATTGCCTTCCCCGGAAAATCGCTTCTGTCCGACGTAACGGGTATGCAGATATTTTTCCAACCCCTCCGCCGCGACCAATCGTTCCAGAATATGCCGCTTATAGTCGGCGGAAAAATCCGGATTGGAGCGTTGCCCCTCCAAACGCGCTTGAATCCAGCGTTTCTGTTCGACCGAAGAAATATACATATATTCGGCGCCGATCGAACCGCAATAGGTTTCCCGCAAAATTTGCAGGATCTCGCGCAAAGAAGCACGCTCAGGGCCGACCAGCGAACCGGTATTGAATACTTTGCCCATATCCGCTTCGGTAAATCCGAAGTGCGCAGGATCCAGCTCGGGAATATCCGATTGCTGTTTGAGTCCGAGCGGATCGAGTTTTGCTTGATTGAGTCCGAGATACCGGTGCATGTTAATCAGTTGCAACACAGCCACTTGCTTACGGTCATCGGTATCCGCCACTACCACTTCCGGTAACGCGGTTTGCGTCTCAATGCCGGAAGGTTTCGCGGCAGCGCCGCCCGGCACGCTCGTTGCAGGCATCTGCGAAGACTGAATCGCAGATGCGTCCGGCTGCTTCGTCAAGCGATCAAAATACTCCCGCCACGCAAGACTTACGGCGTTGGCGTTATGCAGATATTCATCATAGACCGCTTCGATAAACGCAGCATTCGCAGCAGATAACAGGGAATCGTCCAGCAACGGTTTATTCATGGAATGAGCAGCCCTCGAATGGACAAACGATTATTTCCTGATATACGAACCGGGTACGTCGCGCATCGTCGTACCCGTATAAAGCTGGCGCGGGCGCCCGATTTTGTGTTCCGGATCGGATACCATCTCGCTCCATTGCGCTACCCAGCCGACGGTTCGCGCCATCGCAAAAATGGCGGTAAACATACTGGTCGGAATGCCGAGAGCGCGTTGCACGATACCGGAATAAAAATCGACATTCGGATATAACTTGCGCGAAATGAAATAATCATCTTCCAAGGCAATCTTTTCAAGCTGCAGCGCCAGCTTAAACAAGCGATCGTTCTGCAAGCCTAATTCATTCAGTACTTCGTGACAGGTTTCGCGCATCAGTTTTGCGCGTGGATCCATGTTTTTGTAGACACGGTGGCCAAAGCCCATCAAACGGTAATTGTCCTCTTTGTTTTTTGCACGCCGGATAAATTCATCAATGCGCGATACATCGCCGATTTCTTCCAGCATCCGTAAGCACGCTTCGTTGGCGCCGCCGTGCGCCGGCCCCCACAAACAAGAAATACCGGCGGAAACACAGGCAAACGGATTGGCGCCGCTGGAGCCGGCCAAACGCACAGTCGATGTCGAAGCATTTTGTTCGTGATCGGCATGCAAAATCAAAATCCGGTCCAAGGCGCGCACAATCACCGGATTGGCCTCATATTTTTCCGTTGGCACGGAAAACATCATGTGCAGGAAGTTTTCCGCGTAACTCAGACCGTTTTGCGGATAAACATAGGGCTGCCCAATGTTATATTTATATGCCATCGCAGTAATCGTCGGCAGCTTTGCGATTAAACGGAACGCGGATTGTTCACGATGCGCCGGATCGGAAATATTCAAAGAATCATGATAAAACGCCGACAGCGCGCCAACCACACCAACCATCACCGCCATCGGATGCGCATCGCGGCGGAAACCGCTGTAAAACCTTACCAATTGCTCGTGCAGCATCGAATGGTTTTTGATTGCCGCATCAAAGGCTTTTTTCTGATCCGGAACCGGCAATTCCCCATGCAATAATAGATAGCACACATCCACAAAATCGCAGTGCAACGCCAATTGTTCGATCGGATAACCGCGATAGAGCAGTATCCCTTTATCGCCATCAATGAAAGTAATCGTAGAGCTATTGCTGGCGGTCGACAGAAAACCGGGATCATAGGTGAATAAGCCGCTTTGCGCGTGCAGTTTCCGGATATCGATCACATCCGGCCCCATGGTTCCAGATAGCACCGGCAGCTCGATCGGTGCGCTGCCATTATTCAGATTCAGAGTCGCTGTGCCTTTTTGTGCCATATTTACTTCTCCACTTGATGCGTATAATTACAAGTATGCGCTGCTTACAGCCAAACGCACTGTCAGAATACCACTAGAAATCTAACTCTTTTGCAATAATTCCAAGATTGGCAGCCACTGATGATCGTCATTCACCTTGCGGCCAGTGATCAAATCCCATAAATCGTTATCCGCCAACGACAGCAATCGTTCAAACTGCGCCAGTTCCTGCGCGCCCAAATCTGCGTAATAATGATTCATGAAACGCTGCAATACGATATCCAATTCGAGCATCCCGCGCCGGCAGCGCCAGCGCGCCCGTTCGAATTCCTTCATACCGTCCGTTTAACCATCATGTCCTTGATTTTGCCGATTGCTTCCGTAGGATTCAAGCCCTTCGGACACGCATCAACACAATTCATGATGGAATGGCAGCGGAATAACCGGTAAGGATCTTCCAAATTATCCAGCCGTTCGGCGGTTGCCTGATCGCGGCTATCCGCCAGAAACCGGTATGCTTGCAACAATCCGGCCGGACCGACAAACTTATCCGGATTCCACCAGAACGACGGACACGATGTCGAGCAACACGCGCACAGTATGCATTCATACACACCATCCAGCGCCGCCCGTTCCTCCGGCGATTGCAACCTTTCGGTTTCCGGTGGCGGATCGTTGTTGATCAAATAAGGCTTGATCGAATGATATTGTTGAAAAAACTGTGTCATATCGACGATCAAATCGCGGATCACCGGCAAACCCGGCAGCGGACGGATTTCAACCGGTTCCGCCAGACTATGGAGCGGCGTAATGCACGATAATCCATTACGGCCGTTGATATTCATCGCATCCGATCCGCACACCCCCTCGCGGCAAGAGCGTCGCAAACTCAAACTATCATCAATCGATTTGATGCGCAGCAACGCATCCAGCAGCATTTTATCGGTCGGCGCCAGCTGGATATCATAATCCTGCATATAAGGTTCTTCATCTTTATCGGGATCGTAG
>Ga0209573_1002815_pt1 | contig 20836 bp, 16 predicted proteins | sample TNRBio252014_DNA_FD_185870 | JGI IMG/M metagenome (GOLD analysis project Ga0209573, IMG submission 185870) | Wastewater treatment Type I Accumulibacter community from EBPR Bioreactor in Madison, WI, USA - TNR Reactor_6/25/2014_ DNA (SPAdes)... | ecosystem: Engineered > Bioreactor > EBPR >...
ACCATCCGCGGCTCTTAGCCCCGATCGGTAACATCCCGCCAGCCGAGGCTGAGGAAGTTTATTATCGCCAACTAAACGGGTTCGCTATAGCAGCGTGACTCACACTAAACAGCCTCTAAGATTCCCGGAGCGGTTCAAAGTCTGCACGGCTGACGCCGAAGCAATAGCACAGTAAGTCGTTGTCGGTACGCTTTTTCACTCCAATGCGTGTGCGCAACTGGGACTTGAGAACAACCGAATTGTCGTCTCCGAAATATGCAACATCGCAATCAGGATCATCGCAGAAGTAGTAGCGCTCGGCAGAGGGGGTCCAAGCCCACGGTTCCTTGATGTGGTGGGCAATGGTTCTCAGCGAGACCTCGAAGTACTCCAAGCCGTTGATAGGACAACGGCTCTATTGGGATGCGCGCTGTCGCAGGAAGATGACGAACAGTAGTTACTCATGCTTCAACCTCCGCGCAATCAAGATACAGGACGATGCGGGGTTGTGACGCATAACAACTAAGCTGAGCGTCGCCGCGAAGCGATGTACGCTAGCACTAAGTTAGCCCGCGCCCGCGCCACAGCCGGTTGAATCTTCATAAAAATGGGCTGAACAACTAATAACTGTTCGTGCAGCGTCACTGACTGACGCCACTGACGCATCAACTTGTTATGCGTCTGCGGCGCAGTAGCGACGCTGCATAACCGATATTTGAAGTTTTTGCCAGGATTTTATGGAGAATCTTCAATAAAATCAAAACGGTCGACGGGTTAACATAAAGTAGGTCTCATAAATGACGCCTTAATCTCACGTCAGATTTGACGCCTAATCCGGCGAGCTTCAATCAACCTATTGATTAATTTAATTTATTGTGCGATAACAACAGCTCTAATACGCTGAACATTAGCGTCAATATTTTGGGTTTCTTCGATCCGTGCTGCTTCAAAGAGCAGCGTGTTTTCTAATAGATACAAAAAAGTATGGCTGACAACAATGATAGATGTCAAACCCAGGTTGCTTGATCAGGCGCGTCAAAAAATCCGTCTCAAGCATTATAGTATTCGTACCGAACAAACCAGGGCCATCGCACTATATTTATTTAAGCGCCAACATGTAACCAGTTATGACCAGCACTCGCTATTACCTCGGCTGTCCGGTGTGGAGCAATCGTGACTGGATCGGTGAACTGTTCACTATCGGGTCCAGACCTGGCGATTTTTTGCGCCAATATTCAGCAGCGTTCAACACGGTCGAGGGCAATCACTGTTTCTACGGACTGCCCAAGCCGGAGACCGTCCTGCGTTGGCGGGAGGAAGCCGCGCCCGGTTTCCGGTTCTGCTTCAAATTTCCGCGAACGATCAGTCATGAGCGGCGTTTGCGCGACTGTGCCAGGGAGACGACGGAATTTCTGAACCGGATGACGCCACTGGCGGAGGCGGACCGGATGGGGCCCAGCTTCCTGCAATTACCGCCCAGTTTTGCCCCTGGCGATCTACCGGCGCTGCGCGCTTATCTCAAGGCGCTGCCGCAAGGCTTTCAATACGCGGTCGAAGTGCGGCATCGCGCTTTTTTCGCCAAGGGCGAGGACGAGCGTCAGTTGAACCGGTTGCTGCTGGAACTGGGTATCGACCGGGTCATGCTGGATAGCCGCGCCCTGTTCAGCGCCGATCCCGTTGATCCCGACACGCGAACCGCTCAGGGCAAGAAACCCCGCTTGCCGGTTCACGCCATCAGTCTGGGGCTGCGACCGTTCATCCGCTATATCGGTCATCCTGATCTGGAAGCGAACCGGCTGTTTCTGGCACCGTGGCTGGACAAGTTGGCATTGTGGCTGCGTGAGGGTCAGGAACCCTACGTTTTTATCCACACCCCCAACAATCGGCGGGCGCCGAGCCTGGCTCGCCTGTTTCACGAAATGTTGCAGGCGCGGTGTCCTGAGGTCGGCGCGTCGCCGTCCTGTTGATCAAGGCGCTGGGTAGGCGTTGTACTGGCGACGACTTTGACCGCCAGGCCGCTCAGACCAGCGATCGCGGCGTTGGACTTGAGTCCCGCGACTACTGCGGGTCCAGCGGGTCACAGTCTGGTTGGCTTCGTCCAAACCGCGTTGAAACTCCATGCCGACGGATGAGCCGGTGCGACCCATCCAATTTGTGAGATCCTCAACATTGCGGCGGATGCCTGATGAAGCGCGGGCGGCGTCTTCCTGAAACTGGGTGACCGGATCGGTAGAGCGGCGCACTGGCTTTTTCGTTAAGGCCGGCGAGGCGGGTACAGTGCGAGCCGTGGGTTTAGGGGCAGGCGTTGGCCGCGTTTGACGAACGGACGGGGTGTTCAGCGAAGGATCAGTGCGACTGACCAAATTGATCGGCGGCAGAGCCGTTGGCGCAGGTTGTGGACGGGATTCCAACCGAATAGGTGGCAGAGGCGGCAGCGTGGGTTGCGGACGTCGCTCAACACGGGCAACCGGACTGGTCGGCGCAACCGGGGCGGGTCGAGTCGTCGCCGGGGGTGACGAAGGCGCCATTTTAACCGTGCGCTGGGGGCGAACCGGCATCGCGGGTTTGTCCCGAAGCGGCGCCGGCGCACTCTTGACGGTGCGTAGCGGCGGCGGGCTGCGCGTGATTTCTGGCGCAACCGGCATTTTCGGCGCTGGCTTTACCGCTACAGGAGTGGGTCGAGACAGGGGTTCCGCGATTTCGACAGGCGCCCGGACCGGTTTGCTACGGGCGACCGGTTTGGAGCGGGCCGGCTGGATGCGTTCAACGGTGGTGGGGGCAACGATTGCCGGCATTTTCAGGGGTGCGGCCACCGGGGTGGATTCGTCCAGTACATCGTCGTCCGGTTGAGCGGGCATGGCGGCATCGACGACCGGTGCCGCTTCTGGTTCTGGGAGGGAGGTTGGCCCGGCGACCGGCGCCGCTTCTGGTTCTGGGAGGGAGGTTGACTCGGCGACCGGCTCAGTCGCCGGTTCGATAGCGGATTCAATCGTGGAATGGGCGACAGATTCGGTGGATTCGGCGACATGAGGCGCGGTGGGCGATTCAGGCGCGGGAACAGGGATAGCGATTGGGGCAATCGGAGTCGGTTCTATAACAGGCGTCGTGGCGATCACCGCATCCGGTATCGGTTGACTTGGCGGGAGTTCGCTCGCTGGCTGGATGACGATGGCCCAGGCCAACGCACCGGCTAGCCCCATCATGCCAATCAGCGCTGCGGCGCGGCGCGGCCAGAGTGAACGACTTGCAGTTTCGGCGTGGCGGCGATGCCGGTTGGGCGGCTGGGTCGGCGGCGGCGGCAAATCCCAGTTCGGGCCGATGGCTGGCGCATCCGAGGTCGGAGCGAGAGTCAGCGGCTCGGCCTGTCCAAAACGCACCGCGTTCAGAACCGTGCGAATTTCGGCGCTGTCCTGGGGGCGTTCAGCCGGATCGCGAGCCAGCAGACGGTCGATGAATCCGGTCAGTTGCGCCGCTGCGCCGCTGTCGGGCAGGGTCAACACCGGAACCGTCCAAAACTCAATGGACTGTCGCAGTAATTCCTGTTCTTCGTTGTCTAAACCGCCGAGTTGTTCGCCATATCGGGCTGCGCCTTCCTGGCCGTGTTGAGCCAGCAGTTGGCTGAGGCGGCGTTGGGAGGCAGTGGCGGGTTGACGGGTGAGCAGGCTAAACAGCAGCAATCCCAGGGCATAATAGTCAGCGCGGTAATCCACGACATATTCGCCGCCTTCGGGGCCAAAGCGCACGGGCAACGCCTGCTCTGGGGCCATGGTGGCGGGGGTGCCGATGAAGGAACGGGTGCTGTCGCCGTTTTCGCGCTTGAGTGACCCGAAATCGGCCAGTTTTAGCCGTTCGCCCCGCTCATCGACCAGAATATTGCTGAACTTCAGATCGCGGTAAATGAAACCGGCGTTATGAATCACGTCCAGACCGGCCAGAATTTGCTCGGCCCAGTCGAGAATCTGCTCCAGATCGGGCGGGGGCGCGTTGTCCCGCCGTTGCTGCGCCAGCCACTGGCCGAGGTTGGCCGCCAGCCGTTCCAGGACCAGCACCGGCTGTCCGTCCACTTGGCCGTGATGAATTAGCGTGACAATGTGACGGGATTGATCAGCGTCGAGATCAGCCAGAAAGTTGATTTCCCGCTCCAGATGCGCTCGCCAGTGGCCGCGCAGGCTGGGATCAGCCTGGGACATGATCTCGGTATTGATAAACTTGAGGGCGACGGCGCGACCGGCATCGTCCGTCGCCGCCCAGACTTGACCATAACTGCCCGCGCCGGTGGAAAGCACAGCGCCCAGTTGGTATTCCCGGTTGTCAATGACGATCCCGTCGCCGCTTTGCATGAGATTCTCCGGACTCTTGGACTCAGGGCGAGTCAAATATTCACTAAACTGACTGGGCTCCTAGCCAATTAAGATACCCCACTTTCCAGTATTTCGCATGGAACCCAAATCCAGACTGAATCAATCCGGGCGCAACGGGATATTTTTGCTTTTTTTAGTCGCCTTGAGCACCGGATTATTGTACGGGCGACTGGCGGCTTTATACGCGCCTGCGGTTACTTTGCCGGCGACCCGGCCGCAGCAATCGGAAAACGCTGATGAAACCGGGCAAGCTAAATCCCCCAAGCGCCGCGAGGATGCTGAATTATTTGAGCAGGCGCTGGCGGCGGGTTTGCTGCGACCGGATAGCGCGGGGCGGATTGCAGTGGCGCCCGCCGATTTGCCCTTGCGCCAACGCTGGGCGAACAGTCATCCTGATTTACTCGCGCCGCAGGGCGATGAGCCGGATTGGTTGAAGGGTCCCTGGGATGATGACGTGAGCCGCCTGCATCGGGCGTTGCATTTCAGCGCTTCCGGTCGCTATGTGCGTCAGCAGATCAAACTGTTCAACGCCCGGCGGCCAGAGTTCCCACATATTCAGCGACAGGCGGGACGGCTGATCTGGCGCGATCGGCCCTAAAAGGCGGAGCGGATGCGGCGATCATCGATCAATCATCGGATTTGGCTATGGCTGATCTGGCTGTTGCCGGTCTTGGGCGCAGCCTGGACAGTAGCGCACGCGCCGGCCTGGCTGGAGCCGCACCGTCTGACCGTGGCGCTGGAGCCGGGCCAAAGCGTCGCGCTGGGTCGGGAGGCATTGGCGGCGTTGCAGGCGGATAGCGAACATGTGCGGGTGAGTCGTGATCGGGAGGGCAATTGGCGACTGGCGAATCTTTCTCTCAGCAAGCAGGTAGTGTGGCGGCCAGGTGGAGGTTGGGAAGACCGGTTGACCCAGGAATGGGCGCTGACGCCCGGCGCGATGTTGACTATTGGCGCGCACGCTTTCGAGGTGTTAATGGCGAAATTGGATCGACTGACCCTGAAAAGCGGCGGCCAGCGCTGGGAATATGATGGATTCAACCTGCGTTGGGAGGGGCGGCGACTCCCGGAATGCCATGAGAACTGGCGAATCCGTTTTCGTGAGTACTTGGGCAATCTGCCCGGTTTGTCTCAAGGGCTCCAGCGTCCGCTGCGGCTGGGCGGTGGGGTCTATTGCGCGGACCGACTGGGCTTGGCGGGTGTACCCATTGATACCGCGATGCTAGTCTCTGACCGAACCGGTTTCTTATTACGTTCAGGCGCTGCCGCTGGGCGACCGGATAGCCCACCGGTCATCGTGGCGGTCGGTACGCCAGAGATGGAGCCGCTGTGGCAACGTTCCGTTCCGCTGGTCGTGGGCGACCGGTTGATTATTGGCCGCACCCAGTATCGGGTTGCGCAAACGACGCCGACGCTGGAATTGACCGTGCTGACCCGCACCTGGCGCTGGTTGGCCAGTTCGGAACCGCCGATCGTGTCGCCGATCGTGTCAGTGCAATGGCGGACAATGGCGTGGTTGTGGCCGCCAGATGTTGAGAATTTGGCTTGGCCGCTCGGCCTCGGACTGGCGGCGCTGGCGTTGGGACTAGCGGGTTGGCGTGGGAATTGGCGAATGGTGGTGGCGCTGGGGCTGGCTGGAGTCTGTCTGGGTTTGTATTTGAGCCGGCAGGTTGCGCCGATCCTGTGGTCCTATTTATTGGCCTGGCCGATTCTGGGCCTTGGGCTGATGACTGTGCGTTCACCGTGGAGCGCCCGGTTGCTGGCGGCGCTGACCGCGTTGCTCGGCATCGGGTGGATCGCTTTGTTGCAGTTGGGAACCGGCGCTGGGGAATCAGGCTGGTCGCGTTACGGCAGCAGCAGCGCAGCGCTGGCCGGGATGTTCGGCTGGCTGGCCTGGGCCGGGTGGAGCTATGGGCGGCAGCGACAGTTATTGCGCTGGCCGAGTCGGCCTTCAGCGCGGTGGGGTCTGCGGCTACTCAGTGTGATGGCGATGGGGTTATTGATCGCGCAGGCGATATGGGGCGACGAGAGCGGTTGGCAGGGGGTTCAGCCTTTCGAGTTGACCAAGCTGGCGTTGGTTATGGCCGCCGCTTACGGATTGGCGGCTGGTGGGTTTTGGTGGAGATCATCTGGAAATATTGGCAAGCTTCTGCAGGGGTTGCATTATCTGAGTCCTATCGTGTTATTGGCGATGGCGAGTAGTTTTGCGCTGATTTTCCTGCGCGATTTTTCACCCCTGGCGTTGCTGGCGGTTTGGATTGTGGCGTTGAGTTGGGCCGGGGCGCGTGTTTATCCCCATCCGGTCTGGCGTAGATTGGGGCAGTTTGTCGTTTTGGCGCTGGTCTTGTCCGCGGGGACGGGACTGGCGTGGCTGCGTGAGCAACCAGAGCGTTTTCCATTGGATTTTCAAGCGGATCGCATTCGGGTGTGGGCGGCCCCGGAGCAATATCCTCATGCTGGCTACCAGTTGCGGCGGGCTTTGGAAGCCATCCGTGTCGGCGGTTGGCGGGGAACGGTCTGGAGCGAACCGGCGAATGGCTGGATCATGCGCTTGCCGGCGGTGCAGGATGACTTCATGCCCACCTTTTTTTTGCACCGCTATGGTGGGCTGGCGGCGCTGGTTTTGGTCGGGATTCAGGCGGCGTTTGTCGGTATTCTGCTCACGATCGCGGATCGCGCTATTCAGAACCGGTTGGATAGCGACTACGGAGCGGCGTCGAGAGAGTTTATTTATTACACCCTGTACGGTGGCGCGGGGTTGCTGGTTGCGCACTTTGTGATTTCATGGGGCGCTAATCTGGGGTTTCTGCCCGTGATGGGCCAGCCGATGTCGTTGCTATCGGCGGCTGGCAGTCATCTGACGTTGTTCGTACTGCCGATCGTGGCGTTGGCCGTTGCGGTTGAGGAAAAAAATGATGACAACCCACCCTGATGCGCTGGTCGCATCCGACTATGTGGTGTGCGCGACCTTGCGCAAAATTCCGGACCTTTTTAACGTCGAACTGCTTTGGGAGCGGGGCCGGGGCGGTCAGGAGGGCGTGTTTTTATTGGAGGCGCTCAAGCGGCATCCCCGCGCGCCTCGCGCCCGCCAACATCGGGAGACGTATTACAGCCAGGTCATCGTGCGGGTTCCCGAACGTGACTATGTCCGCGATGACCGGTTGGAGGATAGTCTCGGGCGGCGCGCCCTGATCCGGGAATTGCAACGCCTGCACGAGCAAGAGCTGGGCCGCTTTGTCGCTGAGAACACCGAGATTCGCTACCGCGTGGAGCCGGATGCGACCCTGCGCCCGGGCGAGGCGCAGTTTCTGTTTGGTCGGGCGATTTATGTTCCGGCTGAGGGGGAGACCTCCATGTTCCGGATCGAAGCGGCGGCGGAAGGGCGCGACGAATGGCGGGATTTGGGACCGATCTATACCGGCCAGCGGTTGACGCTGTTGAACAATGACCGGCGCGCCAGCAGTTTTCCGGTCATGGCCTGGCCATTCATCAATGGCGAGTCGGTGTTGTTGATGCTGCGCTCCGGCCCGTCGGTGGACGTGGTCGCCGAGCCGCCCGACTGCCTGGCCTTGCACAGTGATGGGGCGGGCGGATTCGTGGCGCGCGATCGCCGAAATCGGGGACTGCGACTGCGAATAACGGCGCCAGCAGTTAGCAAGGAACGGTCAATGGCGCAGGAACCGTCGGCGGACAGCGCAGCGCCGGTTGTGTTGCTGGAGCGGGAATTTGTTGCTGCCGCCAAAGCAGGAGCGCTGGAGTCAGTGCTGGAAGCCGAACCGCCGTTGACGCCCCTGGATGAGGACTATCCGCAGGTTGATCCCTGGGGCCGGCGGGAACCGGTGCTGGGCATTCCTGTTGATTTTGATGAGCCGGCGCAGCCGTCATCGGGGTTTGACGCCCTGGTCTCCAAGCCGGCGCTCCCCAAACCCTCGCCTTTAACTCCGCTAACTCCGCGCCCGCTGGTGGAAGAGGGGGGTCCGCGATTGGAATCGCCCACGCCGCCGCCGACGCTTCCGACATCGGAGATGGACCAGAAAACCTGGATTCCCCGGCGGTCGGCGGCGGGTCTTCAGGTGATCGGGGTGGCTCTGCAACGGTTGTCGACTTATGCGACAGCGGGCATCAGCGACTGGCGGCTCAGTTTCAATCGCACCGGGGGATTGGTGTTGGATGCGCATCCCGAGGCGGCGGCCTGGCTGCGCATCGATAGCGCTGATCGGGTCTTTGGCGAAGCGGCTGGGCTATCAGCGCCGCTGGAGTTGCCGGGCATGTGGCGGCCGTTTCCGGAATTGGAACTGGAACTCTATGCAGTTCCCCAGCCCATGATGGGGCATTATCTGGGCTGGATGCGCTTGCCGACGCCACTGGAATTGCCGGTGTTGCGTGGGCGGGCGGTGAGTTTCGGGCGCGGCGCGGAGGCGGATATCGCTCCCCGGTTGTTGGCTGATCCGCGTTCGCTGCGCTGGGAGGGCAACCCGGCCAAGTCCGCGGGCATTAGCGCCGAGTATTTGGGTTTGTCGCGCCGCCATCTGTGCTTGCAGGCGCGCCGCGATGACTGGTGGGTGCAATTGGAGAGTCAGAACATGCCGGTCTATCGGTTGACGCCGTCCGGGGATTTGCTGGACGTGCTGACGCCGGGGGTGAATACCGCGACTGAGGCTAAGCCGGGGGAATTACTGGTCGCTGGCGGCTATGTGTTGGCGCTCGGCGCGGTGGGGTAAGAGCCGGCGTGAGATGTAGAAACGAGGGCGTGTCTTACTGGCTCTTGTCCTTGAGCGCCTGACGCTTCATGCGGGTTGGATCGAAAAATTTGGAAGCGATGACTTCGTTGGCGGCAATGGCGAAATTGAGATTCTGCCCGACTTTCGCGCCCATGGTGGCGATGCCGATGACCGTTCCATCCCCTAGGATGACTGGCCCGCCACTGTTGCCAGGGCTGATCGGCGCGGAAATCTGGATGTAGCGCACTCCCTCGATCTCGCGCAACCCGCTGATGATGCCGTTGGAAAAGGTGCCTTCCAGACCGTAGGGGTTGCCGATGACGAATACATCCAGACCGATCAGATCCTGGTTGTAGGTTTCATTCAGCACGAAACTGTCCCGGCTTTTAAGCGAAGTCTCCAGCAGGGCCAGGTCGGGTTTGTTGCTCCGCCGGCGAATCTGCGCGACCGATTCCCGGTCGCCGCAACGGACCGCCAGGTTGCCGGCTTTCTCGATAACGTGAGCGTTGGTAATGACCAGGCCATCCGGCGAGACCAGCAGACCGCTGCCCAGATCGGTCATTTTGCCATCCCGGGAGGTGACAATCAGACAGGTGAGCGGAATGCTGCGCCGGTAAATTTGTTGTCTGGGGTTTTCTTCATTGGCCCGTTGTGGTTGGGGAGCGGCATCTGGGGGATCGGTATTCGTTCTGGCGATCAATGGTTTCGGCGTATCGGGCGGAACGGGTGTGGGCTGGATCGATTGCAAGGCTTGCAGAGCGCCGATCCGCACGGCGTCCGCGCTGTCAGCGGTCGCTAGTTGTCGCAATTGCTCGACGAGTTGCGGTCGATCCTGGGCAAAGCGGTAGGCGTTGGCGAAGGCGCCGGTAGCTCTTTGGACGTCGCCGGTTTGCCCGTAGGTTTGCCCCAGCGTCAGCCAGGTCGTTGCGTGGGCTGGCGCCAGATATAAGGTGTAGATCGCCAGCCGTTCTGCTTCCTTGAAGCGTTCGAGCCGTAGGTAGGTCAGCGCGAGTCGGTCAGCAATATCAGGATCAGTGGGGTCGGCGATGAACGCTTGCCGGAATGCCGCCAGCGCCTGTTTTAGATGGCCGCGCGCCAGATGATCCTGCCCCTGTTGGCTGGAGGACTGGGTCTGGGAGGAATCGCCGGGTTCCATTCGATGCTGGTTTTCCAGTTGTTCACGAAAGGTCTGTATGCTGGCGGCGTCGTTAGCGATGGCATGAACGATCATTTGCTGGACGTAATAGTCGATCGTTTCGTACTGAACGGCGGCGGCCGGCGTTGTCGTCGCCAGCGCCGCGACCAGCGCCGGTATCTTGATGGAGAATTTCATCGGAGCAGGGCCGGGTTGGTGGATAGAGGCGGCACGATGGCGGGTTGCACCGGCAACTGGTGCAGCCGCAGCGTTTGCAGAGCGGCGTTACGCAAGGTATCAGCCGCCTCGTTTTCGGCGATGTAGCGCAGGATTTCCTCAGCCCGCATCGGATTTTGGGCGTAGCGATAGGTGTTGGACAGCGCCCCGATAGCCCGCCGTTCGTCGTTTTGTAGGCTGTAGACTTGGGCTAACTGGAACCAGGCAACCGCCCGCGTAGGCTCCAGCGACAGCGCTTGCTGCAAGGCGCGTTCTGCGTCCGCAAACTGGTTGAGTTTGCGGTAGAGCAAACCCAGGTGGTTAAAGGCGTCAGTATTTCCAGGATCAGCCTGAGTCGCTTTCTGGAAGTCTTGCAATGCCTCGTCCAGATTTTCTTGCTGCAAGGCGACCTGCCCCTGTTGGAGAGCGGCGCTGGCGACGGCAGGATCGAGCGCAGCCGGTCGCGGGTTTTGCTCCAGCATACGCTGCATGGTTGCGACGGCTTGCAGGTTATTGGCGGCAGCCAGGTCAATCATTTGTTGCACAAAGAAGCGGTTGCGTTCGCTGTTTTCCTGGGCGGCTGCTGGGCTGGCGGCCAGCCACGCCGCCAACAGCAGCGCCGGCGTTCGGCAGGCGGCGTTACGCATGCCGCGCTTCACAGGTTCTTGATCGCATCGTATTGCCGCTCCAGACTGAGCCGTTGAGTCTCAGCCTGCTGGACGGACATTTGGCCTCGCTCCAGTTCAATCTCGAATTGCTTGATGTTGCGCGTCAACTGCTGCTGTTTGTGGCGCAACTCGGTAGTGCGTTGCTCGGTAGCGGTTTTGGATCGCTGGATTTGGTTGATCTGTTGGGCCAACTTCTGATTCCGGGTTTTGAGGGCGGCGAGTTGGCGGCGTTGGGCGGCGACTTCGTCGGCCTTCATCTGGCGCTCACTTTCCAGGTCGGCGCCTTCTTCCCGCAAGGCGCGTAACTGGTTCAGCGATGCATCGCGCTGGCCCTGCAATTCCTGCTGGCGCATTTCGTAGTCGCCGGAGGCCAGCCCGCGCACCCCGCCGAAAAAGCCGCCGGCGCGTGGATCGTTAGTTGGATCGGCGGCGCAGCCGCCCAGTATCAGCAGACTGAGGATGCTGCCGGAAATTATGATGGTTTTCATCGTTCAGACCTCTCGCTCGCGAATTCCCGAGGAAAGCATCGGGACGTATACTCGGTGTGTTTAAATAGACATGCGGTCGTAGATATTCTGTAGGCTAACGACGTTCTGGCTGGATTTTTGCTGGGTTTTTTTGAGTTGCGTCAGGTTGGTTTGCAGTTGTCGGGTGTATTGATCCTGAGTTCCGCGCTTTTGTTGCGATTCCTGATGAACCGTGGCAGCGTCGGCCAGTTGCTTTTCAGCCAGTGAGTTGACCTGTTTAGCCTTGGCCAGTTGTTTTTCCAAGCCCGCCTTTTTCTGGGTCAGGGCTTCGCGTGAAGCCCGTCCAGATCGGTATTCACGGGCGAGCCGTTGCGATTCGCGGTCCAATCGAACAATGTCCTGATAGAGCGCATTGTTTTGAGCATCCGCCTCCTGAATGAATTCCTGGTTACGTCGGATTTCCGCAATCAAAAAGTCTTCTTCAGTGGCGTACTGCGCCTTGCGCTCGGCGATGGAACTGCCGATGCCGGCGCCGATCAGACCGCCCGCTGTTGCGCCGATGAGCGCGCCGGTCGCTTTATTATTACTGACGGCGGCTCCAAGCAGCCCGCCCAGTATGGCGCCAAATACCGCGCCTTGAGCAACCGTGGTCTGTTGGTCGTCCGTGGCGCTATCGGGGGAGGTGGCGCAACCGGGTAGCAAAGCGGTGACGACGAGGGCGATGGAAAGGGTTTTTCCTGTGTTATGAGTCCACATAGCAATCTCCAAACCAGTGAATAGGACAGAGACAGTCTGGTGGGAGGCGATCCGAAAATCAATGCGCCGGCGGCATCAGCGGTATCTGAAGGCTGTGGGCGTTCCAGTCTGGCGGCGGTCGTCGTTGCAATGCGCCGCGCAGTCGATTCAGCAATTGTGGGCCGTTCAAATTGAGTTCTGCTACCGGGGTGCGTGGCTTCCTGACATTTTTGATGTCGGCGCGACCGAGCAGGTTCAACGGTTGGCGGGTGGCGGCGAGGATAAAGGTTTCTGTGCCGGTCGGAGGACCCAGGGCGTATTGCAGTTTTTTCCCGCCCGCCGGTGGAAAGGAAACCGCTTCGTGAGCGCGCACGGGATAGTTGGTGAGTAGTTGGCCGGTCTTGCCGGAAGCGCTGATGAAATACAGATTCAGGTAACTGTCAGCGGCGGCTTGCAGATCGAGCCGCAGCGCGTCGCCGATCCGCAAGGGTTCGCGCTCGGAGCGGAGCGTGACGTTGAATCCGGCCTTGGGATTGCGGATTCGGAGAGGATCGGCGACCGGTGCGGCGGCGGTGGGCGGCGGCGGGGTCGCGCAGCCCGCGATGATGAGCAACGCTATCAGGGCGGGTATGAGGGTGGAAAGCCATCTCATGACCGGTGTCCTGATTTGCGGGTCGGTGGCCTGGATTGCCGGGCGATCAATCCGGCTCAATCCGGCTGTACCGTGACCAGTCCACCGGGCTGGCTGGCGAACCAAGCCGACAGGTCGGCGATGTCCTGAGTGGATAGCGGGGCGGTCAGGCTCTTCATGATGGGATTCTGGCGGGCGCCGCTTTGATAATCCGTCAAAGCCTTGCGCAGGTAGTCTTCGTACTGGCCGGCCAGACGCGGATAGATCGGAATCTGGCTTTTGCCATCAGAGCCATGACACGCAACACAGGTTGCGCTCTTGATTTTGCCGGCGGCGGCGTCGCCCCGAATCGGCTGGGGCGAAGCGGCGGGCTTGAAACTGGCCACATAGGCGGCGATGTCTTGTATATCCTGTTCGCCGAGCGGGAAGGCGTTAGCGTGCATGGTCGGATGCTGGCGCCCGCCTGCCTGATAGTCCTTCAGCGCCGCCGCCACATAGTCGGGATGCTGGCCGCCCAATCGGGGGACGTGGTAGGTCGGATAGGCGTTGGTATAGCCGGGGATGGCGTGACAGCCGGTGCAGGTGGCGAATTTGATTTTGCCAGCGTTGGGATCGCCAGTAGCCAGAGCAGCGTGGGTCAAGGCGGCGCCTATTACTAAAGCCGCGAACGACCACGGTGAGAATCGGATCATGGAGGGGCCTCGCGCAAAGTCTCAGGTCCGGAAGTCTCTTAAAACTAGCCCACTGACTGGCGAGTATCAATCATGCAGGCAGGAATCTCCGATAGATTCACGCCACGCAGGCTGGAAATTGCCGTAGAATTTCTTATAGGCCGACTAGTCTTTTCCAGTATGCCGACCTCGTTTCCAGCCTTTGTGGAGTTTTCCTCATGCCCGATTATCGTTCTCGCACCACTACTCACGGCCGCAACATGGCGGGCGCTCGCGCCTTGTGGCGGGCCACTGGCGTCAAGGATGACGATTTTGGCAAACCGATCATCGCTATTGCCAATTCCTTTACCCAGTTTGTTCCCGGGCATGTCCATCTCAAGGATTTGGGACAGTTGGTTGCACGCGAGATTGAACAGTCGGGCGGCATCGCCAAGGAATTCAATACGATTGCGGTTGATGACGGCATCGCCATGGGCCACGGCGGGATGCTGTACTCGCTGCCCTCGCGCGAGCTGATCGCCGACGCCGTGGAGTACATGGTCAACGCCCATTGCGCTGACGCCCTGGTGTGCATTTCCAACTGCGACAAGATCACCCCCGGCATGTTGATGGCCGCCATGCGCCTCAATATTCCGGCGATCTTCGTTTCCGGCGGGCCGATGGAAGCCGGTAAAACCCGGTTGGCCGGGAAAGAGGTGAAGCTGGATTTGGTAGACGCCATGGTGACTGCGGCTGACGATCAAGTCAGCGATGAGGATGTGGCCCAGGTCGAACGCTCGGCCTGTCCGACCTGCGGTTCCTGTTCCGGTATGTTTACCGCTAATTCGATGAACTGCCTGACCGAAGCGCTGGGGTTGAGCTTGCCGGGCAACGGCTCGCTGCTGGCGACGCACGCCGACCGCCGGGAACTGTTCCTAGAAGCGGGCCGGCGCATTGTGGAATTGACCCGGCGTTACTATGAACGGGGCGACGAATCGGCGTCGCCGCGCGGCATCGCTGCCTTTGAGGCTTTTGAGAATGCGATGCGCCTCGACATCGCTATGGGCGGTTCCACCAATACCGTGCTGCACCTGCTGGCGGCGGCTCAGGAAGGCGAGGTGAACTTCACCATGCGCGACATTGACCGGCTGTCGCGGCAGACGCCCAATCTGTGCAAGGTTGCGCCCGCGACCCAGAAATACCACATGGAAGATGTGCATCGGGCCGGCGGCGTGCTGAGCATTCTCGGCGAACTGGATCGGGCAGGGCTGCTGCATCGCCAGGCGCGCACTGTCCACAGCGAGACGCTGGGCGAGGCGCTGGAGCATTGGGACATTGCCCGTCCGACGTCGTGGGACGCAGCCCGGTTGCGCTATTCCGCAGGCCCGGCGGGCATTCCTACCCAGGAAGCGTTCAGCCAGAACACGCGCTGGCCCAGTTTGGATCTGGATCGGGAGAACGGCTGTATCCGCGCCCAGCGCTATGCCTATTCGCAGGATGGCGGCCTGGCGGTGCTCTACGGCAACCTGGCTGAAGAGGGTTGCATCGTTAAGACAGCGGGCGTCGATGAAGCCAATCTGATTTTTCAGGGTCCAGCGCGGATCGTGGAAAGTCAGGAAGATGCCGTCAGCGCGATTCTCACCGGGCGCATTCAAGCCGGCGACGTGGTGCTCATCCGCTACGAAGGACCGCGCGGCGGCCCGGGGATGCAGGAAATGCTGTATCCGACCAGCTATCTCAAATCCAAAGGTTTGGGCAAAGTCTGCGCCCTGATCACGGATGGGCGTTTCTCCGGCGGCACTTCCGGATTGTCGATTGGCCACGTTTCGCCGGAAGCGGCGGAAGGCGGTGTGATCGCTTTGGCGGAAGAGGGTGACCTCATTGAGATTGATATTCCCCAGCGCCGCATTCATCTGGCGGTGAGCGATGAGGCGTTGCAACAGCGGCGGGCGGCCATGGCGGCGCGGGGATTAGCAGCCTGGAAGCCGGCCAACCGGCGCCGCCCCGTTTCCGCCGCCCTGCGGGCCTACGCCGCCATGACGACCAGCGCCGCTCGTGGCGCCGTGCGCGATGTTAGCCAGGTAGAACGCTAGCTAACTGATCCAACCCGAAAATTTATCAGGAGACAGGCCATGAGCGAGGCCAAAGGTCAGGATAGCCAGCGTCTCAGGTTAGCTAACCACCTGAAGTTGATCGAGGACTTGTGGCAGAAGCTGTATTACGTCAAGTGGAACTCCAGGTCGTTTACCATGCTGGCCCGTCTGGCGCAGGACATGGTGCAGAACGCTCAGGGCCAAGGCGAAGAGCGTTTGATTGAACTGGTCACGCAACTGGGGCAGCATGTCAAAAGCTGTGCGACTACCGACAAGATGCCGTCCGAAGTTGAACGGCAACGCTTAACGGCGCTGATCGATGCATTGCGTTTCATCCTGACGACGGACGGCGGCGCGAATGAGGAACCCAGAACCCGCCCGTTACTGGCGGCTCAGCCGGAAATCTTTCTCATCACTCCCGATGAGAAACCGCCATTGCTGACCCGGCTGGAAGACTCCGGCTACCGGGTGCGCCATCTCACCAATCTGACCGAGGCGGAGGATCGGCTGCATGAGCGAATGCCTGGCGCTGTCATCGTTGACGTGGATTTTCCCGAAGGCGCGGAAGCGGCGCTGTCGATGATTGCGACCCTGCGCGCCGAAATCAACTTGCGGGCGCCGGTGCTGTTTCTGGCCGAGCGCAATGATATGTCGGCGCGATTGGACAGCGTGCAGGCGGGTGGCGCCGCCTACTTCAACAAGCCGTTCGACAACGATGAAGTGATCAGGGCGTTACGGCAGTTGCTGTTGCCGCAAACCTCGGAAGGTTACTATCGGGTGTTGATTGTCAATGACCGGCCGACCGAAGCCTGGGAGATCGCCGGGGCTTTGGAAGAGCAGGGGATTACTCCCCGGGTCATCATTCAGCCGTTGCAGGTCTTGCAGGATATTTATCGATTCCGTCCGGATTTGTTGCTGGTCGATCTTGACTTGAAGGAAGTCAGCGGGCCGGATCTGGCGCGAGTCATCGTTCAACACCGGGACTTCGATACGCTGCCGATTATTTTGATGTGTTTCCCGGCGGATGTGGCGCACTACCTGGCGAATCTGGACGCGCCCGGCGCCAGTTTGCTGACCAAGCCCGCGCCGGCCAACTATTTGTGCTGGGAAGTCAAGCAGCGGTTGCACCGGGCGCGCGCCTTGCGGGTCAAGCTGAGCCAGTTGAGCGACAACGACGCGGTCAGCGGGTTGTATAACCGCCAGCGGTTTATGGCGTTGCTGGAGCGGGAACTGGAAGCGATGGGCCTGCGCCGGCAGACGCTGACCGTGCTCTTTATCATGTTGGATAATCTGCGGACCATCCGCGACTCAGCCGGCGTGGCGACCGCTGATGAAGTCGTGGGCCAGGCGGCGAACCGGTTGCGAAATTTGCTGAACGCCGAACAACCTGCGGCGCGGTTCAGCGATGCTGTTCTTACAGTGTTGGCGCCGAATCTGTTTGGTGAAGCGCCGCTCAAGATGGCGCGCCGCATCCGCGACGTTTTGGAGACCGGATTTTATAAGGTGGGTGATCAGGCGTTGTTGTTGCGGACCAGCATCGGCATCGCCAGTACGAATGACCGCAGTCAGGACCACCTGATGCTGATTCAGCGAGCGGATTCCGCCTGTGGCCTGGCGCGGGAAGTCAAGGGGGAACGCATCTATCTTCAGCAGAACGCTCCTCCGGTTCAACGCGACCAGGAAACCTCTTCGCGGGTGCGGGTTCTCGATCAGGTGCGCGAAGTCATCGAACATGAGTGGCTTTGGCTGGTGTTTCAGCCGGTGGTCAGTATGCGCGGCGACACTAATGAGCGTTATGAGGCGCTGTTGCGGTTGCGTGACCGCCAGGGTCAGGACCTGGCGCCGGGCAGCGTGTTTGGCGTGGTCTATAACCATGAGATGGGGCTGGCGCTGGATCGTTGGGTGATTGCTCATGCGCTGGAAATGCTCAAACAACGGCGGCAGGCCACCAGCCTGTTTATCAAGGTGTTGCCGGTGACGTTGCAGGATAAAACGCTCAGTTCCTGGTTGCGCAAGGAACTGGAGCAAAGTGGCGTCGAGGCGCAGCGCCTGGTGTTTCAGGTTGCGGAATCAACCGCCGAACGCAGCTTGCGCGACATGTTTGTATTTCTGAGCGGCATTAAAATGCTTGGCTGCGGGTTTTGCATAGACCGCTTTGGCCGGGGCGCGGATTCGTTGAGCCTGTTGAAAAATCTGGGCGCGGATTTCGTCAAGCTGGATATGTATTTCGTAAACAATCTCGCCAAGGACGCTAAGAAGCAAACTCAACTCAAGGAGTTGGTGCGGAATCTGGAGACGCTGGGCGCGGCTACGATTGTTGGCGGGGTTGAGGACGTGCAAACCATGCCCATTCTCTGGTCGCTGGGCGTTGATCTGATCCAGGGCTTTTTCCTGCAACACCCCTACCGTGAGATGAGCTACGACTTTGCGGGCGGGGCTTTTTAGGCGTCAAGCGCCTGGTTTGCTGCCGGATATAACAGCGCCGCGTAGCCGTCCTGGTAGCTCGGGTAGCGGAACTGGAAGCCGCTGGCGCGCAGCCGGGCGTTGCGGCAGCGTTTGCTGGCGCGCAACCGTGCGGCGGGGTCCTGGCGGGTTTCAGCGCCGGGTTTCAAAGGCGGGTGCGGAACGCAGGGCGGGTGCGGAACGCCGAGTTGATCGGCCAGCCAGTTCAGCACTTCATGGAGTGGCGCGGGGTCGTCGTCTACGGCGATGTAGAGCGGTTCGGGTTCGGGGAGTTGGAGCAGGTATTCCAGCACCCGGGCGCAGTCGTCGCGGTGAATGCGGTTGGTGTAAATGGGCGGGCCGTCTGCAACAGTTGCGCTGCCCTCGCGGACGCTGTCGATTAGCCGGGTGCGGCCCGGTCCGTAAATGCCGCCGAAGCGCACGGCCACGGCGGGCCAGCCGCTGTCCCACATCAGCCGTTCACCTTCGCGAATGCAGCGGCCGCTGAAACCTTCCGCTTCGGCAGGTGAGTTTTCATCGATCCATTCTCCCTGATGTTGGGCGTAAACCGAAGTGCTGGAAGTGAATAGCAGGCGTTGCGGTTGCTGGTCGGTCTGGCGCAGCGCATCCAGCAGATTGCGAACGCCATCGACATAGGCGGCTTGATAGTGCGCCGCGCTGAAGCCGGCGGCGGCGGCGCTGTAAACCACGGCGTCTAAATGCGCTGGCAGCGCGGTCAGGGTCGTGGGATCGGTGAGATCGGCGCTTAGCGGCTGGATGGGCGACGGCAGGTCGGCGGGATGGCGTTTCAGACCCCAGACCTCATGTCCGGTCGCGCCTAGAGCCTGTCCAAGAGTGGTTCCGACATCGCCGCAGCCGGCGATCAGAATGCGCGCCATGGTTGAAGTCCTCCGAATGAATGAGAATGAATGATGAATCCCATGGAATTCGCCCGGCAGGCGCTGGACTGGTTCGATGCCCACGGTCGCAAGCACTTGCCCTGGAAGGAAAATCCCACGCCGTACCGGGTTTGGATCTCGGAGATCATGCTCCAGCAGACCCAGGTGGCGACTGTTATTCCCTATTATGAGCGCTTCATGGCGCGATTTCCCGACATCCGGGCGCTAGCCGACGCCGAACTGGATGAGGTCTTGCAGCAGTGGGCGGGACTGGGCTATTACGCCCGCGCCCGCCACTTGCATCAAGCGGCGCGGATTCTGTGCGACCGGCATGGTGGCGAGATGCCTCTGGAGATAGCGCTCTTGCGGGAGTTGCCGGGCATTGGCCGTTCGACGGCGGGGGCGATTTTGGCGCTGGCGGCGCGCCAGCGGCAGCCGATCCTGGATGGTAATGTCAAACGCTTGCTGGCGCGGTTCGGCGCGGTGGAGGGCTGGCCCGGCCAATCGCGGGTGCAGGCGGCGCTGTGGGAACTGGCGGAACGCTATACGCCGATTGAACGGGTAGCGGATTATACGCAGGCCATGATGGATTTGGGGGCGATGGTTTGCGCTTCACGTCGGCCACATTGTGCGATGTGTCCCCTAGCGCGGGATTGCGTTGCTCATGCCTTGGGGCGGGAGACGGATTTCCCGACCCCGAAGCCACGCCGGGAGACGCCGGTGCGGGCTATTCGGATGCTGTTGTTGCAAGCCGCGAATGGGGAAGTGTTGCTGGAGCGTCGCCCGCCGGTCGGCGTCTGGGGCGGGTTGTGGAGCTTTCCTGAATGTCCGCTGGATGTGAGTGTCGCTGACTGGTGTTGGGAGCGATGGGGATTGGCAGTGACGGTCGAGCCGCCGTGGGGCGTGGTGCGGCACAGCTTCAGCCATTTTCATCTGGACATTACGCCGACGCCGGTTCGGTTAATCGAGCCGGGGCGGGTGGTGATGGAAGGAGAGCGGTTTGTCTGGTATAACAGCCACGAACCCGCCAGTGGGGGGATGGCTGCGCCGGTGCAACGGTTGTTGGCGGCGCTGGCGAGTCAATTTTAGAAAATACAGGAATAGGCGATGGCGCGAATCGTGAAGTGCATCAAACTGGGCATCGAAGCGGAAGGTCTGGACCGGGTGCCTTATCCGGGCGAGCTGGGCCAGCGAATTTTCGCTGATGTGTCAAAATTAGCTTGGCAGCAGTGGCTGCAGCGGCAGACCATGCTGATTAATGAATATCGGCTGACGCCCTTTGAGCCGAAGGCGCGGCAGTTCCTGGAACAGCAGATGGAGCAATTCTTCTTTGGGGAAGGGACGGCGCCGCCTGAGGGCTATGTGCCGCCGCCGGTATGAGAGTCTTGACGCTAAGGGCGCGAACTGGTTAAATGCGCGTCTCTTTCGTACCCCCGCCTGATTTTGGCCAGGTAGCTCAGTTGGTAGAGCAGCGGACTGAAAATCCGCGTGTCGTTGGTTCGATTCCGACCCTGGCCACCAAAAAAAACAAAGGCTTACCGAATACAACTTGGTAAGCCTTTTTTGATTGTAAGTGGAAATCGACACATAATTTGATTCTCACTGTGTAAGGAGACACATAGAATGATTGTAAGGAGACACTGTAAGGAGACACATAGAATGATTCTCACAGGACACATAGAATGATTCTCAATCTATGTGTCCTGCCTACTGGTCAAACCTCAATCTCCACCACGGCCCCGCTGGGCGCATCCTCGACAATCTTCCCGTCCTGGATCACCCAGCGCTGCCCGATAGAGACGCTGCGGCCATTGGCGCTCACCTCCAGTTCCGCGCCGCCGG
>Ga0209573_1002816_pt1 | contig 20830 bp, 20 predicted proteins | sample TNRBio252014_DNA_FD_185870 | JGI IMG/M metagenome (GOLD analysis project Ga0209573, IMG submission 185870) | Wastewater treatment Type I Accumulibacter community from EBPR Bioreactor in Madison, WI, USA - TNR Reactor_6/25/2014_ DNA (SPAdes)... | ecosystem: Engineered > Bioreactor > EBPR >...
CACGCGCCGGACGCTCGGCAGCAGCTCGCGCAAGGTTTGGAGGTACAGCGCGGGCTCGGCGATCAAGCTCACCCCCGGCCACGGCAGTTGGCCGGGTAGCGCGTTGACGCCACCGACGAACACCCGACGGCCGCCGAAGCGATCCCGGCCGACCTCGGAGAGCGCGTGGGTCGGTCGGCCCAGGAGGACCACGGCGGCGGCGGGGCTCGCCTGGTCCAGCCACCCCTGTATTTGCTCCCGCTCCGTGGCGGCGGTTACCATCCGGCGATTCACGGGGCCGCCGGCGGTGCGCTCGATGCCGGTCACGATCTGGTCGAACGCTTGGCGGTAAGGATCGGGCGCTTCCGGGTAGAGCACCAGGACGGGTTCGCCGGCCGCACCGCCGATCGAGGCGCACCACAGCAAGGCCATCAGCAGCGAGCGCACAACAAAGGGGGTCGATCTCATGCGCCCGTATCCGATCGGGAAAGTGAACGATCCAGTGGGTGAAAGAATGATGAAGAATAGACCGCATTTTGTTCGTTTTGCGTTACTTTTTTTGTGCGTCCTGGTTGCGGCGTGCGGACCCGCGCCCGCGCCGGTGGATTCCATCGCGACGGCGGTGTACTACCAGAACCCGACGCTGCTGGAACGGGCCTGGCGTTTGCCCGTCGCGAGCACCTACCCGAACCCGGTCGAGTACCAGATCAACGGCGCTTTTTGCGGCCCGGCCGCCGCCGTCAACCTGCTTCGGTCCCTGGGCATCGACCGACACGACCAGGATAACCTGTTCGACAAGGCCGACGTGAGCCGCTGGAAAGCGCGGTTCCTGGGAATGACCCTCGACGAGCTGGCCGGCCTGATCCGGGCCAATGGCGCCCCCGACGTGACGGTGCTGCGCAATCTGACGCCGGAGGATTTCCGCGCGCACCTGCGGCGCGCGAACGATCCGACGTACCGCTATCTGATCAACTTCAATCGCCTGCCCCTGTTCGGTATCGATATCGGCCATCATTCGCCCCTCGGCGGCTATCTGGAAGACGCCGACCTGGTGTTCGTGCTGGACGTGCTCGACGAGTACAAGCCCTTCTTGGCGCCCGCCGACCGGCTGTACGCGGCGATGGATACGCCGGATTCGGAAACCGGCAAAAAGCGGGGGCTGCTGCTCGTGCGCGCCATCGCCTCGCCCGCCGAAGCGCCACGAGCACGAGTCGCGCCGTAGCGGGCGCTAAAAACGGGCGGTCAGGTCGAAAAAGAACGTCCGGCCGGGCAGCGGAAGATCGCCGGGAAACGCGGTGCCGAAGCGGGCTTCCTCCGCGTCGGCGTCGAACAGATTGCGGATCTCCAAACCGGCCTCTAAACCCGGCATGATATCGCGGCGAACGAGCGCGTCCACGAGCGTGTAGGTGTCCGCTTTGGGACTGGCATCCTCCGCGATCCGATCCCGGTTTCCCACATACCGGGCCTGCACCGAAAACAGCCAGGGCCGCGACCGGCGCTGGAGCCGCGCCAAGACTTGGTGGTGAGGCGTGTAGCCCGCGTCGGCGCCGGTGGTTTCGTCGGTGTTGTCCTGATAGGCGTAGGCGCCGTAAAGCCGGGTGTCGCGATCGATGTCCCACCACGCTTCGAGTTCCAGGCCGTGTCCCTTTTGCCGGCCGACGTTTTCGGGCCGAGAGGTCGGCCCGCCGTCGTTTTGCAGGCGAATCTGGTCCTCGGTCCGCTGGTAGAACACGTTCAGGCGCGCGGTGAGCTGCTCCCGAGGGCGATAATCGAAGGCGAGTTCGAGGCTGTCGAGCTTTTCGGGTTTCAAATCGGGATGGCCCGCTATCGCGGGGATGTGGCGGGCTTCGGTGTCGAGCAGGGACGGGCCGCGAAAGCCGCGCCCGTAAATCAGCTTGGCCGTGAGGTAGGGCGAGGCGTTCCAGACCAGGGCGAGACGGGGGCTGAAAATGTCCCCGAAGTCGCTGTAGCGGTCGTAACGGACCCCCCACGTCAGCGTCCAGTCGGAGTGGAAATCCCATTCATCCTGACCGTAGACGAACAGCAAATCGCGCGAAAACGACGAAGCCCCGAAGCCGAGCCCGTCGCCGGTGTCCTGGAGCGGTCCGATCGGGACGACCGCGCTGCCGACGATCGAATAGTTGCGGCGCTCGGATTTCAGGCGGACCTCGCCGCTTTCCCCGCCGGCCCCCACGGTGAGGCGATGCCGCGCCAGCCCGGTATAGTCCAGCCGGCCTTGCAGCCGCAAGCGGTATTCTTCAAACCGGGTATCCGCGATGACTCCCTCCGGAAAAAAGCCGAAAGCGCCCGGCGGAAAGTAATGCACGTCGTTCATCTCGTACCGAAGGAACGCGCCATCCACGGCACCCTTCGCGTCCCAGTTCGATCCCTTCGCGGTCTTCTCGAACAGCCCCTCGACCGTGGTGGTGTCGATGTAGCCGAACGGGTCGAGCGCGCCGGCCAGGCCGACGTTCATCCCGATGTCGCGCCCCAGCGCGGCGCGCAGCATCAGGGCGGTGTCCTCGTCGGTCGCGTTCAGGTGCGCGCCGAACTGGCCTCGATGGGTGTTGGCTTCACCCGGCGCCAGGGAGGCGCGCGTGCCGAACAGCGCGTCCAGATTGGTCTGCAAATCGGCGACGATGAAAGGCGCGTCGCCGTCGCTCTCCCGATATTCCAGCGCGCCCACCACGTCGAAGTCGCCCGCGCGTCCGCCGCCGAACAGCCGGGCATTGCGGGTCTGTCGCGAGCTGCCGCCGACCACTATCTGAGTTTGATCGGGCGGGGTTCGACGAGTGATGACGCTCACCACGGCGGAATAGGCGTCGGCGCCGTACAGCGCGGAACCGGGGCCGCGCATGATCTCCACCCGCTCGATGATGTCCAGCGGCACGATGCCCAGCAGGGCCAGCCGGTCGCCGAAGACGTATTCGGTTTACGGGATGCCGTCCAGCAGGACCAGCACGGTTTGGTTGAACGAGGAGGTGAAACCGCGAACCGAGATCACCGGCTCGACCGAATGGGCGGTGCGCCCGACGAAAAATCCCGGCACGAACGTGAGGACGTCGATCAGGTCGCGAGCGCCGCTGTCCCGGATTTGCTCGGCTGTCACCACCGTGGTGACGGCCGGGGCCGGTTTGGGCGGGTTGGCTGCGGCCCGTGGCGATGGAGACGTGATCGGCCACCGCCTCGACGTTGCCGACAATGCTCTCGAAGGGGTTCGCGTCGCGCGCCGAGACGGTGGGCGACGAAGCGGACAAGCCGAACAGCGTCGCCGACAGAAAGCATTTGATGGAAGAAACCATGCCAACACCTTTAAGTCTTACAAAGCCTTCGGGTTATCGCGCCCTCTCCGTCACTCGCTCGGCCAGCCGCCGGCGCAGCAGGCGATGGTTGGACTGGACAGCTCTCATGTAATTCCGGGTCTCCCGATAGGGCGGAATCCCGCCATAGCGAACCACTGCTCCCTCGCCGGCATTATAGAGCCCGCCAGCGCCAGCGCCACGTCGCCGCCGAAGCGATCCAGCAGCCAGCGCAGGTAGCGCGCGCCGCCGGCGACGTTCTGCGCGGGGTCGTAACGGATTATAATCAGCGTTTCTTCTACCTTCGGTCATCGAGCCCGACGGCTCCGCCCGCCGCCTACTCCAGCATCACCCGAGCCATGTCCCTCCCCAAAAAAGAAGCCGCCGCCCTGCACCGCCTCCTGATGGACCGCTTCCCCCAGGCGTTCCCGAAGGACTACGACGCGATCGTGCCGCTCAAGCGCGACATCGACGCGGACATTCGCGCCCGACTGCTCGCCTCGGGCGAGCCGGTGGACCCCGACCTGCTGCGCCGGGTGCTAGCCAACCACGTCGGGCGGGCCGGCTATCTCCTGGCGCTCATCCACCGGCGCGACGGGCGGCGCCACGACCTGGACGGGAACCCGGCGGGCGAGGTGGACGCCCAGGCCCGCAGCGAGGCGGTGCGACGGCTGGGCGAGCACCAGCAGCGGCAACAAGAAGCCGCCGCCCGCCACCGGCAACACCAGGCGCTGGAGCAGCAGCGGCGGCGCGCCCAGGCCGAGCGGATCGCCGCGCGGGAGCGGCGGGCTGCTGAAAAGCAGCGGCGGCGCGAAGAGAACGAGCGCAACCGGCTGCGCAACCTGGAGCGGCAAGCCGCCGAGGCGCGGGCACGGGAGGTGGCCCGGCGCGGCGAGAAGCCGCCCCTGCCGACGGTCATCCGCAAGAAGCGACGGTGGGTCGATCCGAGAGAAAACGACCCGAAGAATCCCCACTCCTAGATCAGCGGCGCGCCATCTTCCAGGGCCTCCAGCGCCGCGCGCGGGTCGGCCGCGCTGTCGTCGGCCAGCCGCTCCAGACCGGCCGCGAAATATCGGCGCAGCGCCTCCTCCCGCGCCACCGCTTCTTTTCGGCAGCCCGTCACCATCAGGGCCAGCGGGTGGGCGACCGGCGAGGGCTGCGGTTCGTGGCTCATCTAACTTGCTCGATCAATAGGTTGGCGTGACGGCGTCCGCCGACGACAGCGGGGTTTGCGAGATGTTCACCACCAGCAAATTCCCCCCCAGGTCAGCCAGGTAAACGTAGCCTTTGCCGGGTACGTAGGTGACCTGCAAAGGATTTCCGGTCACCAGGCCGGGGATGGTGGCCGTTGTGGATCGGACGCCCGCGCCGTGCGCAGCAAACGACGCCAGCGGCGCGACGTAGCCCACTTGAATGGAATTCACGAACTGCTGGAACGGGGTCAACGGCGAGTTGCTTTCCAGTTCTTGAAGCAACTGGTTTTGCAGGTTGCCGAAGATGGAGTTCACCACTGGGCACGCCGCGCCAAACAGCGAATCCACTGAGAAACTGCTGAGCGTGTCGATCAGGTTTTTGATCTGGTCGTAGGTGCTGCCCAGCAGCCGGCCCAGATCGAAGGCGAAGAGATCGATGGTGCAGACCCCGCCCGCGCCGTCTCTTTTCGGGTTGTTGACCGCCTCGATGGGGTCGGTCTGCGAGTAGGCGAGCTGCCGGTCGGAAATCGCCCGCGTGAGCTGGCTGCCCGCCAGGGCGGCCTGTTTCAGCTTGACCTGGACGTTGGGGTCACACGGTTGGGTCGCGCCGTCGAAACTCCCCCATGGGCCGGTCGCCGGGTGGTCGTTGGGCGGCGGCGTCATCGTGATCTGACCGTCGGGATCGACGGTCATCTGCCAGCCGTTGTTGATCTGGTCGATAAGGGTCTGGTCAGCACAGAGCTGGGGCCCGAGCCGATAGGGCGCCTCCGTCGGGCATTCTGTCAGGGGTGGTGTTGGATCGCCTTCAGTCCCGCCGCCTGCCCCCGGAAGCGGAATGGCCGCCGGTGGCGGGGCGCCCATTGGCGGCATCGCGCCCGCCGTCGGGGGGACCGGGAGCAGGACCGGGAGCGAAACCAGCGCGGCGACGGTGACAGCTCGATGATCCAAAAGACTTCTGGTAATCATGTTGGCGGCCATATATATTAATTGTGTAACCATAATAAATAATATTTGAAGAAAAGATCAAGTGAGGTCACCATGCCGACGGCGATTTCAATGCTGGAAGCGTTCGAAGCCAACTTTCCCGGCCTGACCCAGTGGTTGACGGCCTTGGCCTATCTGATGGGTTTGTGGGCCGGTGTGTCGGCCGTGGCGCAGGTGCTGCGTCATCAGCGCCACGACGGCGGCGCCACCCCGGGCGGGATCGCCTGGCGCCTGGTGATGTGTGCAACGCTGCTCTACTTACCTACGGCGGTGGCGTCGTGGCAGGAAACGCTGTTCGCCTCACGCACGATCCTGAGCTACTCGACCGGAAGCGCCGTTTCCGAGCAGGGCCGAGTCGCGCTCGGCGCGGCGCTCAACTTCGTGCAACTGGTCGGTTTGTGGGCCTTCATCTGGGGGTGGGTGCTGATCAATCGTGCCCACGGACGTGGCGACTACGATCCCGCGCTGGGCCAAAAAGCGCTGGCCCATCTCGTGGGCGGCACGTTCTGCATGAACATCGTCGCTACCCTGCAAGGCGTGGCGCAGAGCTTCGGTTTGGAGAAACTGCTCAATTACCTGGTCGTCCCCGGCGGATGAATCGTCCGCCGATGAACGCCCCTTTCAAGGGTGTTGCCAATACCATAATAATATGTTTTAGTCATACCAGATAAAGAAACATCGAAACCCTTTACAGTCCCATCGATAAGAGGTACGCAAAATGCCATATCAACCCAACTGGCGGCGGTTCGCCGCTCCCGCTGCTTGGGCCGTGACCGGCGCGGCGCTGCTGTGGCTGGAGCCGGTGCTGGCTAAATCGGCCGGTGAAATCGGCGCCCACCTGGCCGGGCAGGGCGAAAATCTCGGCAAGGCGGTATCGGCCCTGGCCTACGTGGGTGGGATGGGCTCGGGGGCTATCGCCTTTTACAAGTTCAAATCAAACCGGGAGAACCCGCAACAGCATCCCATCGGCCACGCCTTTGGCTGGGGCGCAGTGTGCGCGGGCCTGCTGTTTCTGCCCCAGACGTTCAAAACCTCCGGCGACACGCTCTACGGTCCCGAGGCCACCCAGAACGATCCCAAGGGCACCACCATCATCGGTAACTGACGACGACGACGTGGAAAACCCGTTGCTGGACGACCTGCTAGCGGCGCACCCACCCGTACTCACACCGGTCAGCGCCCGTGTGGCCGCACTCGTCTGCGACGAGTGCGGCCTCGCGGGCGGGTGTACGGACGATTATTGGGAAGTGGTGGCGCCAACACCCACGACGCTTTGCCAGGTCTGCGCGCTGGGGCGATCCGTCGCCTGGGAGACGGGCCGGGTGCGGTTGGCGCTGGTGCCGGAGCTGCGACAAGCCCAGCTCAACAGTGTGGTCACCCTGCTGACGGTCAACCTGATGCGGTCGCGGGCCGGCGCCTCGATCCCGGCCGGCATCGACGCGGTGCTGCAAGCCCACCTGTTGGATGCCTTGCAGCAACGAGCACACGCCACCGCCGCCGCGCTGCCGTGTGCCGCCACTCCGACGCGCTTGCGAAAAACACTGCAAGGATTGCCGCCGGACGCCCGCGCCGGGGTGGCCGCCGAACTGACGGCGTTGCGCTACCTGCCGGAACCTTCCGATCCTGAACTGGCCCGCTTTTTCAACCGCCGCCGGGCGATGGTGGCCTGAATTTTTTTCCATTCTTTTCGTTTCAGGGAGCACGATGCGCGTTCGCTTTCTCGACGAAGTCCAAAACCTCTTCGCGCAAACCTTCGGGTTGGACGCGGAAGCCTATACCAGCCTGACTACGGTGGAAGACGAAACCTGCTTCGTAACCAAATCGGGCGGTCTGATGAGTGTGCTGCACCTGCGCGGCCATCTGCGGGTCGTCGGCGCCGAGGAGTTGGCGCGTCTGACTGAGCAACTGCTGTCGCTGCTCGGATCGGCACTGGCCGATGACGAAAGTCATCTGATCGATGTGGTCTTCAGCAGCGATCCGGCACTAACCCCGAGCGCTATCCAACACCTGCTGGAACCCGGCGCCCGCACCGCGCAGCGCGTGGGCCTTGACTTGCGGGACCTGTTCGACGAGCGGGTGCGCCACCTGCCGGCCCACACCTGCGCGGAGACGGCGTATCTGATCGTCTGGACGACGCCGGTCGGCCTGCCCCGCTCGACGCGCCGGCAGGCCGACCGCGAGCGCCGCCTCGGGATCAGCCGGTTGCCGGCGCCGCCGGCGTTGACCCGCGACAACCAAAACCCCTTCATGACCAATCGGTATATTACCGACCCCCATCGGTCGCTGGTCGCGATCCTCCTCAACGAACTGAGCGCCGCCGGGTTTGAGCTGGAACTGCTCCCGGTCGAAGCGGCGAGCCGGCTGATGCGAATGGAAATTGATCCTTCGTTTACGCCCGCCGACTGGCGACCGCTGCTGCCAGGAACGGGTTTACCGGCTCCTCGCGAGCGGCCGGACGGGACTCTCGATACGGCGGGCTGCTGGTTTCCCGCCTTCGGCCCCCAGCTTTTTCCCCGCGGCATGGAAATCCTGGATTACCGCACGGTGCGGGCGGGTGACCGACTCTATCAGCCGTTTTTTGTTGACATTCCGCAGTTGACTTCGATGCAGCGGTTCGAGCGACTGCTGGATCGGGCGCGTCGGCAGGGCTTGCCCTGGCGGATGTTGTTCCGCCTGAGCGGCGGCGCCGCCATGTGGCTGGCCGCGCGTCACCGCTGGGCGGGCCTGCTGCATTTCGCTGGGACGACCAACACGCTGATCGATGCCGCCGTCCAGGCGTTGCGGCGTCACCTTAACGAGGGCCACGTCGGGGTAACTGCGCAGATGGCGCTGACCACCTGGGTCGATCTCCGGGAGAACGCCCCGGCCGGACGGACTCACCAGGAATCCCTGCGCGCCCGCACGGCGCATCTGGCCGCGCACGTCCAGTCGTGGGGCGGCTGCACGGTGCGGGAGGCCACCGGCCACCCGGTCAGAGCCTGGATATCCACCCTGCCGGGCGTGAGCCAGCTTAACGTCGCCACCCGCTACGCCGCCCCGTTGCGGGACGTGCTTCAGACCCTGCCGCTGTTCCGGCCGGCCTCGCCCTGGCTGTTCGGAGCGATCCTCTATCGTTCCCGCGATGGGCGGCTATTCGCCCACCAGCCCGGTTCGCCCCTTCAGGGCGCCTGGAACGAGCTGTATTACGCCCGGCCCGGCAGCGGCAAATCGGTGGCCATGAATGCTGGCAACCTGGCGCTGATCCTGAGTCCAGGGTTCCGCCAACTACCGTTTGTTCGGGTCATTGATATCGGCCCCTCGTCGGAGGGTCTGGTCTCACTGATCCGGGAAGCCCTGCCACCGGCGCGGCGTTTCGAGGCGCAGTTCCACGCCCTGCAAAACGACGCGCGCTGGGCGATCAACCCGCTGGACACGCCGCTGGGCCTGCGATGCCCGCCGCCGGCCCAGCGGGCTTTCCTGGTGTCGTTTCTTGGCCTGCTGGCCACTGCGCCGGGCGCGGTGGCCCCGCCCGAAGGGGTGTCCGATATGGCCGGTCTGGTGCTCGATCTCACCTACGGGCATTTCAGTGACACCAAGGCGCCCAAGCCCTACGCACCCGCGCAGGATCCCGCCGTGGACGAGGCGCTGGTGCGGCACGGCGTGGTACTCCCTGATCGCCCGAGCTGGTGGGAAGTGACCGACGCGCTGTTCGACGCTAACGATATGCCGGCGGCGATCCGCGCCCAGCGCCACGCCGTGCCGCTGCTCTCCGACCTGATCGCGATCGCGCAACAGCCGCAGGTCACCCATCTGTACGGCGGCGAGATGCGGCTGGCCAACACGGCGGAATCGCCGGTACAACTCTTCAACCGCACGATCTCTGCCGCCACCCGCGAGTGGCCGATGCTGGCGTATCCCACGCGGTTCGATCTGGGCAACGCCCGGGTGGCCAGCCTGGATGTCGCCGCCCTGTGCGGAGACATGACTCCGGTGGGAAAACGCCAGACCGCCATCGCCTACCTGCTGGCGATGCACATCCTCGGGGGCGATCTGTTCCTGGATCCGCACACCGCCGCCCTGGCGCCGGCGCGCTATCGGGATCATCATCGTGACCGGATTGAGGCCCTGCTGGCCTATCCTCATAAAATCTGCATGGATGAGATGCACCGCTGTGGCGGCAATGAAGCGGTCATCGCGCAGATGGTGCGCTGGATGCGCGAAAGCCGAAAAGCGAACATGCACATCGCCCTGGCCAGCCAGATATTGGAGGATTTTTCCGACGAAATGGTCGAGCTGGCCACCACCATCCACATCATGGAGTACACCTCGGACGAAATGGCCGGCCAGGTCCGCGCCAAGTTTTCGCTCTCTGACTCGGCGTTGGCGGAATTGCGAGTGCATGGCACGGGACCGACGGCGGCCGGCGCTCCGTTTTTGGGGGTATTCCGCACCAAGCGAGGGACCATCGCTCAGTTGCTCTACATCACCCTCGGCCCCATTGAACTGTGGGCGCTGTCCACGACAGCAGAAGATCGGGTGATTCGCCAGCGCCTCTACGAGCGTTTTGAGCCGGGCCGGGCCCGCGCGGCGCTGGCGCGAGCCTATCCGGACGGCACGATTAAGGCCGAACTGCAGCGCCGATTAGACAGCAGCCCGGGTCACGACCGCGACACGGTGTTGGCCACACTGGTGGCGGAGATCGTCGAGATCGCCACGGCAATGCGAGTCGATCAGCATCAGTGAAGGCATGTCAATAAAAAAATATATTATTATTAAAACATCGTAATAGCATGTGGAGGAGTGATGGCGACCGACCCATCTTTCAGAATGACGCTACTGTGCCTGCTGGGGTTGCTCGCGGGGTGCGCGAACACCACCGGTGCTCCGGTTGCGCCGGACGGCGGCGCGGCGCAGCGCCAGCAACTGGCCGAATCCGGGGTGCGGATCGCGGATTCACTGGCCAGGTTGGCCGTGGTGGAACAAGCCGCTCACCCCATCCAGGCCCAGACGATCACCACCGCCGAGGACGCTCCAGAGGCGTTGCGGCTACGGGTGGCCGTAGATTACCAGGGCGATCTGAAGCCCTTCGTTTACCAGATGGCCCAGGTGGTGGGCTACGACGTGAAAACCTACGGGGTCTCCAGCGTGCTGACCCCGATCAACATCCAGGCGGATAACCGGGCGGTGGGCGAGCTGCTGGCCGATGCGGGCTATCAGGCGAGCTGGCGCTGCCAGCTCGTGATCGATCCGTCGCGCCGGCGGGTGGAGATTCTCTACGACAATCGTCGCCCCTCCAGCCCGGCCGTTCGCAGCCGGCGGCGCGGCTGAGGAGAGTACTCATGCGCTTCGCTCGCGTGACTCGCGATCCGCGCGGGTTCCGGCTCATGCCGGTGGCTCTCGTGATCGGCCTGTTGAGCAGTGAAATGAGCGCCGCCCAGAGCCCGCCGATCCGGTCACCGGAGAGCCTGTCCGAGCCGGAAGTCATGGAAGGCGCTCAATCCACCCGTTACGACCAAGGTGAACTGAGTTTGTCCGATGTCAAGAGCGGACGCTCGCTCCAGGGCGGCCAGGACGGGATCAACCCGATTCGGGCCGAGGCGTTGAAGGAAGCCGCGCTGGCCTACGGCGCACGGGCCGGCCTCTACGCCAGGATGCGGGAAATCAACCAACTGCTGGACCAGGAGGCGGGAACACTCGATAAAAACTTCCCGTTCGGGCCGCTGCTCCTCGCGCACAATGTGGTGCCGCCGGTCATCCAGACCGGCCGGAACACCGTGCGCCAGCACGGCAACAGCCAGCTCCAGTTCGCCGATGCCGTGTACGAGATCGTCGCCCCGGCCAAACTGGCGGTCGCTCCGCCGGACTGGCGCACCTATCTCTATGTGCGCGCCTCGCGGCCAGAGCCGCCGGACGAGACGCTGCTGCCGGACCGGAGCACGTCGGCGGAAGTGGCGTTCTGGGAGAAATACGTCGAGTTGGGGTGGCGGCGCGGGGTGCTTCAGGCTGACCAAACCTTTTCCATCCAACTGAACCGGCTGACCCGGGATTTGACCGGCATGGCGCTTTACCGGGAGTTGCTGGCCAAAGGGATGGTCACCGCCCCGCGCCTGACCGAACAGCAGCGCGGTGTGATCGACCAGGGGACTCTGATGCGGGTCAACGACCGGCTCCTGGAGATTGCCGAAAGCACGCGCTTTCAGTCCGATCATCGGCGGTGGAAACCGTACCCCACCCGGCCCTACCTGCCACCCAAACACCCGCCCAGGATCAATCTGCGCGTACTGGGTCTGCCGACCGAAGCGGCGCCGGCGCCCACGCCCGCACCGGCCTCGCCGTGGGAAGAGAGGAACGGATGGCAACGTTAGTCAGTCTCCAGGAACGACCTATTCCGAGCGATCCCGAACGGATCGGGCTGCTGGACACGGGGATCGCGGAACCGCCGGCATTCGATCGGGATTTTTTCCATGCTCTGCTCCTGTGGGCGACCGATCACGCGGTGTCGGATATCACGATTCAGGCCGGGAATTTCGTGTTTGTCGAGCGCTATGGCCGGCTGACCCCGGTGAGTCACCGCCGCTGGACGGCATCGGAAGTGTATCGATGCGCGCAGGTGATTTATGGCGACAACGCGCCCGGTCAACTGGCCCAGGGCGCGGACATCGACTGCTCCTATGAAATCGTCCGCGGTCGGCACGATTTGGCTCGTTACCGAGTGAACATGGTCGCTGCCCGCGCTCCCCGAGAGCGTGGGGTGGAAATCACGCTGCGCACGATCCCCACGACGCCGCCCACCCTGGACAGCCTCGACCTGCCGCCCGAGTTGCGGGCAAATCTGCTCTTCGAGCAGGGTCTGGTGTTGGTCACCGGACCCACCGGATCGGGCAAGACCACCCTACTGGGCGCGATCATCCGGGATCTGCTGGAGCGCCCAGAGGCACATCTTAAAATCCTCACGTATGAGGCGCCGATTGAATTCGTCTACGATTTCGTACCTCGCACCCATGCGCTGATCGCCCAGCACGAAATCGGGGTGCATCTGCCGAGCTTCGCCGCCGGGGTGCGCAACAGCCTGCGCCGCAAGCCGATGGTGATCCTGGTGGGGGAGGCGCGGGACGCCGAAACCATCGACGCGATGATCCTGGCGGCTCAGACCGGTCATCTGGTGTACACCACGGTCCATACCAACAGCGTGCCGGAGACCCTGACCCGACTGGTGGAGCCGTTTCCCGCCCAGGAGCGCGAAGGCCGCCTGACCGGGTTGCTGGAAGCGCTGCGCTGCATCGTGACCCAGCGGCTGGTGCGGACCACCGACGGCCGGCGGGCGCCGGTGCGCGAGTACCTCTATTTCACTCAAGTTGAAAAAGACGCCATCGCCGATGCGCCTTTCAAGCACATGGTGGGGGTTGCGCGCCGGCTGGTCCGGGAAAGGGGCCGACCCCTGACCGCCGATCTGCACGCTTTGCTCGCGTCGGGCCGGATTTCCGAGCAGGAGCACCACGCCTATCGGGACGTAGGCACCCAGCTCGACCCCTGCGGTGGCGTGGCGACGGATTCCGCTCGCCATGGGGTTTCTCCCGATGGCTGACCCGGCGTTTGAGGTCGAACAGGCGCCGTGGCGCAACACGGCGCTGCCGATCATGTTCTGGGCCATCGAAGGGTATGCGGCGCTGCCGCTGGTGTTATGGCTGGTCCATCTCCGGTGGAGCACCTTCTGGCTGGCGGTGTCCTGCACGCTGGTGCTGACGGTCATCCGCTATTTCGGACTGGACGCCCGCTCGGCCTACCGGTGGGCGGGCGCTTTTCTGATCCGGGCGCTGGCCGGCGGCCACATTCGGGCGACCGCCGGCTATTGGGAACGTCCATTTTGACAGAGAGCCCTTGATGGGCTGTCGGGAGAGTTGATCATGTATCGATCCGCGGGTAGACCGCCCACTGTCACCGTGTTGGCTATGGCTATGAGCTTGATCGTCGTCGCTCCATCGTCCGCCCGGGCGGCGGAAGGCGACGCCGGACCGACCGTCCTGTCGCCATCATCTGCCGAGGCGCCACCCGCACCGACCGGGAAACCGACCCCACCACCCGATCCGCCCGCCATCCACCAGTTGCGGGCGCGCGGCCTGGAGGTGAAAGCCGCCGGAATCCTCGGCCACGATGTCAGGTTCTGGCTGGTGCGGGATAAGGGCGGTCGGCTGGCGCTGGTCGCGACCACCGCCGAGGGTTTTCTGATTCGCGGCAAAATTTACGCGCCGGATGGCACGCTCAATCTCGACACCGAGGGCAATCCTCCCCTGTTTTTGAAGGAGGACGAAGGCCGCCAACACGGGTTGTCGTGGTTGACTGGCCTGCCGAAGACCGCAGCCACCGATTTCAAATGGCAAACCCCCCAAAGCCGAAGCGATTCCAAGGCATCGGCATTCAAAGGGACGGTCTGGGATCAGCTCGGTCACGCGACCGTCGTCGAAGAGGGCGGCGCCGGCGCCCCACTGGTCTACATCTTCATTGATCCGTATTGCCCGTACTGCCATCAGCAATGGCAAACGCTGCGTGAGAAAGTGCGGCTGGGAACATTGCGGGTGCGCTGGGTGCCGGTGGCCGTGCTCGCCGAGTCGCAAAGCAACCCGGGCGTCGTCGGGGGCCTGCTGACCAACCCGACCGCTGAAACCCTGGCGGGCTGGATGCGCGACCGGCGGGTGCGACCCGACGTGAGTGAGGTCGCCAAAAGGGCGATGGCTCCCAACATGGTGCTGTTTCAGGCGCTCAAAATCCCTTCCGTTCCGGCCCTGATTTATAAAGACCGCGCCGGCAAACTGATTACCCGGGCTGGGGTGAGCGATCTCTAAATCGCTTTCGGGACCGGTGCGGTCGAGCCGGATTCACGCGGCTGATCGCGCGGATCATCGGTCGGGAGCAGCGCAGTGCGGTGGCCGGGCGGATGGGCGGCAGACTGGCGCAGGACGCTCAGCGCCTTGTTCGCCCGCAGGTCCTCCAGGATCCAGGGGATGGACCGCCGCTGCTGGAGGCTCTCGCGCACCTGGCGCAGAACCTGTTCCGGTTGAGGGGCCTGTCGCAGTGCATCAGCCAGCTCTCGCCGCTGACGGGCGTTCAGGGCGAGGGTCAGGCCGGGCGTCATGCACGGATCGCCAGGATTCAGACCCGCAATGGGGAGCGCAAAACCGGATCGAGCCACGGGAAAACCTCCACAGGAAAAGAAAGGACCACGCCGCGCGCCGTGTTCAGATCGGCGACGCCGGCGACGGGTTGGGGTGAGGCGCTGGGTGAGGACCAGGCCACCGTATAACTCCCGGCGTAGGGATAGAGGGCCAGGGAGCCATGTTCAACGCACAGGCCGGCGAATTCGGTCAGGAATTTCGGCCAGTCGCCCGGCAGCACCAGCGCCAACTCGACCGAGTCATTGGCGATCAGGGCGATGCCGGCCGGACCCGCTGCGGCCGCCCGCCACGCGCCGCCGAACCACCACAGCTCGCCCGGATAGGCCAGAAACGGGCCGGTTTCCGGGAGGTAGCCGATCTGAAAGACGTTCGCGACCGCTGGGTTTGGAACCATGGCGGTCGCCGCATCGGCCCGCTCCAGCGGACGGACGTGGGTCTCCAGTGCCGCCAGCCATCCTATCAAACCGATCAAGGACTCTTCGGGGCAGGGGATGGCTTGATCCGGTGCTAACCCCGATGCCGGGACGGCTTTTTCGATTGTTTCGGAGGCCATTGAAACCGTGTTACCTCACTAAAAAAAATTAAAACTATGTTATACGTTTTACATCTATTAAAATAGATGGAGTTTCCTTGTAAAGGGGGCCATCATGTCCAATAACCTGCTCGACGAGTTGAAAAGGCGAAGTTCACGACAGCGGGCCGGTGTCGTGTCCCCCGATACGCCATCCAGTGATCCGGTCAAGGCGGCGGGCGCGAAGAGCGCCCAGAACGCCCAGAACGCTGCCCCTGTTTCGGAAGCGGTTTCCGGGGCGGCTCTGCCCGCCGCCCCGGAGGTCGCCAGCTATTGCCGTTACTGGATAGAACAGCTTCAATCGCTGCACGGGTTGCCCCGAGACGCGGCGACGGCTGCTGTGCGTGAGGCGATGGGTAAAGCGCCGCCCGAACATCAGCCGGCCGTCGAGGACGCTCGGTTGTTCGTATTGGCCGGCGGCCAGGAATTACCCTACCGGGAGGTCGTTAGCTGGCTGAAGCTGCGCACGGTGCTGACCGATGGTCAGGGAACCCTCGATCCCGAGGTGGCCCGCCACTGGCTGCGCCAGCTCGGCGCACCGCAGACCCCGCCCGACCCCACCTGGACGGCGCGCTGCCGGCGAACCGCGGCCGAGGCCCGTCAGGTCGGCAAAGGGCTCAGCCCGGCCACGGTCGCCGCGCTGGAAGCGGATCCGGAAGCTGCGCGCGGTTATCTACGCTGCGCCGGCGCCAAGGCTCGATTGAGCGAAGCCGACGGGCGGGTCATTGCAGGGGAAACGCAGGATCACCGGTCGGAAAGCGCCCGCGCGCCCGGCGCCGATCGGATGCCAGAGGCCGCCAACACCGCGCCCTCCGGCCGGCCGGAGGGCGATCCCGCCGCTTCGACCGGCCGGCCCCCGCTGGTTCCGCCCACCGCTCAGTCGTCCGGGATCGGTGCATTCCCCGCCGCCGGTATGGGGCCCGGCGCGGGTATCGGCCTGGCGCTGGGCGGTCTGGTGGGCGGTTTGTTCGGCGGCGCGGTCGCCGGGTTGAAGGCCGCCGTGTCCCCGGCGGTGACTCGCGCCGCGCCGGTCGGTTCCGGATCGACGGCAGGTTCGCCGAAAGGGTTTCGGGACGCCGTGGCGGCCGTTCGAGCCCGCTCGCGTGAGCACAGCGCGCGTCGCGCGGTGGCCGAAGCCGAGGGCGCGCTGACCGAATTCACACAGTCCGCACGGCATTTGAGCCAGCATCCCCAGCTCGCCTCGTTTTGGCGGGAAATCGACCGTCAGGCCGGATCGCGTTTCGCGGGCGACCGCGCGGGCGCGCTTCGGGAAATGGCCGGACAGCCCTTGCATCCTCTGCGCCTGCTGTTCGAGCGGCTGACGCGCGCCGACCCAGACGTGGCGCTCCATCACGGGCGGGCGCACACCGCCTTCGAACGGCTGCAAGACGCCTGGGCGTCGTGCGCGTCGACCCACCGGAAACTCGGGACCGAATGGGCGCCTTCGGCCGAACAGATGCGCGCGCTGCGGGCAGCGTGCCGGCAGGTGCCTCCCGCCAAGGATCGTCTGGTGCTGGTCGAACAGGCTGAGCGCTTTCTGCGGACGCTGGTCCAGACGATCAGGCACGCCTTCGAGCGCCCCGCCGCACCGGCGCCGGGTACTGGACCCTGAAAGCCTGAGTCTCTCGCGGAGAATCCTGATGAATGACGGATCCCGTAATACCTCGGATGAACTCTGGATGATCGCTGCCGTGATCGTTGCGCCGCTGCTGATGTGGTGGGCCTGGAGCGATCGCTTCGTCGTGTGGGCGTTCCAGCTCAAGCTGGCCCAATTGAAGCTGCTGCACGCACTGGGATCGGGAACCGCCGACCGCGCGGAGTTGGCCGCTGCCCTGCGGGGAGCATTGACCGCACCGCACCGGATCGATTTCGATACCTTTCAGTTTGGCCTGAGCGCCGTGGGGGTCTACCTGCGCGGACCGGTGGCGGTTGCCCTGGCGGGTTTGGGGGCTTGGCTGCTCTTTCTCCATCCCGCTGGCCGATTCCGTCGCCGCTTCGATCTGAAGGCGCTGGCCGAAGCGCTGCGGGAACCCTGGCCGTATGCTTTGCACGCGCTACGGCGCGGCAACCTCGATCTGCCGCTCGACCACCCGGTGTGGGGGATGGCGCTATCGGGGGCGGCGTTCCTGCAAAAGGGCGACCTTCTGGAGCGGACTGAGGCGGGCTGGACCCTGCGCGCTGCGCGGGCCGAAGCGGCGCTGGCCTCGCAGCTTGGCGCTCCCTGGAACGAGGCGCCTGCTCACGCCCAGGCGCTGGCCGGCCTGTTCGCCCTGCGGATCACCGGCTGCGAGATGTCGTCCGACGACGCGGAAGCCGAACGGTTGAAAAAGCGCGCCTTTGAGGGGTTACGGGCCCTGGCGCGGTCGGCGGCGAATCACCCAGTCGGTGATTATCTTCCCCCAGCGGCGGCCCACACCCGGGTGATCGTGGAAACCGCACCGTACCTGCGAGCGGTGTTGATTCAACAGCGGATCGCCGGGCACGCCTACACGCAAACCGTGCTGCTGCGGCTGCTGGCGGACGCCCGCTCGGGGGGCGTACTGCCGACGGCGCTGTTCAGCTGGCTCAAAGGGGTGGACCGCCCCCTGTGGTACACCCTGTCCTCGCTGGGTCGCCGCGTTCATTTCGTCGAAGCGCTCGGCGCGATCAGTCACTATGAAGCCGAGCGGCGCGCGGGGGTCGCACTGTATCCGCCAGTGCTGGAGGCCGCCATCGCTGGGCTGCGACGGGAAGTCGAGCAATGGCCTCCAACGCCCGCCGACTCAAAAACCGTCACCTAACTGCTTGAGGAGCCCAAGTGATGTACGTTCTGATTCGTCGTTCCACCCTGCCGCGACTCCATCTTGTCCCTGGGGCGGTGGCGCGCATCCATGATGACCGCATCACGTGGATGCCCCTCTCGAACACCCAAGAAACCGTGATGACCGCCGAATCGTTGCCCGGCGGTAGTTATGGGGTCATCCTGAACGCAAACGGGCGCCTGTCGATACTGGCTCAGTATCCCACGCTCTGGCAGGCCCGTCGCCAGTTGCGCCAGCTCGCCGGCGGCGCCGGATGGAGATGGATCGCCGGGCTGTGGCGCGTGCTGCTGGTGGGCGCGCTGCTGCTTTGGGTGTGGTTCCTGTTCTTTCTGCCGGGCGATCCGTCCGCCCGGTCGGCGCACCGGCCGGCCGTGGGTGCGGTGTCGGACGATCCGGTGGCAATCGCTTCCGCACCCCAGCCCGACGGTCCGGCTTTTATCGATGACCCGATGGATCGGACGCGCGAACCGGCTGCCAGAACCCTGGATACCGAAAGCGGGCCAGGGTCGGGACCGGCGCAGTAGCGCGGCAAGGAAGGAGACCGGCGTGGAACCGCGGCGCCTCCATGGCATGGATCCGGACAAAGCCACGAGTTTCGGGGACATTCAGCGGGATTCCCGCACCCTGGGCCAGCGGGTGGCCGCCGCCGCCCGAAAACCTGAACGGCTCGGCATCGTCTGTGTGCTGCTGGCAGGGATGGCCTGGTTCGCTCCTGCGCTGGTCGATGTGGCGGCCCTGGGCGGCGTAACGGTCGGCGTGCTGGCCTGGCGGTTGCGACCGAAATTACCCCTGAAGCTGCCCGTCACCTATCCCGGTCTCGACCCGCACGAACGGGCGCCGGGCACCGGCCAATCCCGGCCGGCGCGTGGCCTGCTGTTGCTCGGCAACGACCGCGCCACCCACGAGGAACTCTATTTGTCGGACGAGGATGCCCGCACTCACTTCCTGGTGCTGGGCGGCACCGGCTCGGGCAAAACCGAGGCGATGACCGGCTTTTGCGCCAACACCCTGCTGTGGGGGTCGGGGTTCACCTACGTGGACGGCAAAGGGGATGCCTCGCTGTGGACGAAAGTCCTGGCGATGGCGCGCGCCTGCGGTCGGGAGGACGACGTGTACGTTCTCAACTATCTCACCGGCTCCACCGACGTGGACCCCTCAGCGCTGGGCGCGGCGCGGTTGTCCAACACCTTCAACCCGTTCCTGCACGGCTCGGCGGACGCTCTTACCCAGATGCTGGTCGCCCAAATGGCCGAGGCGGGCGGAGACTCGGCGACCTGGAAGGACAAAGCGGTCGCCTTGCTGACCGCCTATGTGCGGGCGTTGGTGGCGATGCGCGATCAAGGATACGACGAGCGCGGCCGGCCCTTTGTGCTGGACGTGGGCGCCCTGCGCGCGTACCTCACCCTGGACCACCTGATCGACCTTTACTTGCGCGCCCGCGACCGGGTGGACGGCTTCGCCTTGCCCGCTCCGGTGCTGGAGTCGCTGCGGGCCTATCTGGAGTCGGTACCCGGATTCCAGGACCCGGCCCGGTCGCTGGAAGCGCAGGGGCAACCCCTGACCGCCCACAGCATCCGCAGCCGCGCCTACCCGCCCCAGCCGGACCCGCAGACCTACCTGCAACACGGCTACCTGCAAAACCAGTTCAACCGTATTTTTGGGCAGTTGGCCGACGTCTACGGCCACATCTTCCGGGTTGGCCACGGTGAGATCGACCTGTCCGACGTGGTGTTGCAGCGCCGCATCCTGGTGGTCATGCTGCCCGCGCTGGAGAAAAGCCCCGACGAGCTGGCGAGCCTGGGCAAGCTGCTGATCGCCTCACTGAAAACCATGCTGGCCATCGGGCTGGGCGCCCGTCTCGAGGGCAGCCACCGGGCCGTGATCGAGAGCCGTCCGGTCGCCGCCCCGTCGCCTTACCTCGGGGTATTCGACGAATACGGCTACTACGCGGTTAAGGGCTTTGCCGTGGTGCCCGCGCAAGCGCGAAGTTTGGGGTTCTCGATCTGTTTTGGCGCCCAGGATCTTCAAAGTTTTGGCAAGGAATCCCGGGAAGAAGCCGCCGCTATCGTCGCCAACACCCTGACCAAAATCGGCATGTTCATCGAAGACCCCAAGGACACCGCTGAACTGTTCGAAAAGCTCGGCGGGCAGGCGCTGGCCGTCCAAAGCAGTGGATTGACCCGAAGCGAGGGCGCGTTGCTGGCCGGTCTTTATCGCGATGTGCCGAACGCCACCTTCGAGCGCCGCTCGCGCATCGATCCGCTGGACTTGCGCGCCCAGCAAACCGGTGAGGCACACGTCGTGCGCGGCACGACCATCATTAGGGCCACCCTTTTTTTCGCCGGCGTTTTCAAGATGGCGGAGTACCGTGTGAACCGGTTCACCGCGCTGGGCGCCCCCGCTGCCGACGAGGCGGCGTTGATCGCCCTGACCCCGGACCGCGTTCGTGCGGCGGTGACCCACGTCGTGCGCACGCCGCTGGAGGCCCTGAACATGGAATCGGTGCGGGCGCTGCGGGAGTCCATGCCCGCACCAGGCGAGCCGCCGAACGAGGTTGACCTCCTCGTTCGGCAAACCTTCGCTCGGCAGTTGATCGACCGCTATCTGAACGAGCACGACGCCCTGGATGCCGAGTTCGCTGCGCGGCTCAGGGAGGCGGCTTTCGAGCATCGCGTACTCCGGCACGCGGAACGAACCGAAGGCGAAGAAGGGCAGCCCCGCGATTTGCCTCTCCCCAACGACGGGCTTTCCGAAGCGTGGCCTTCGCTTGAACCAGTGCCCGAAACGGTGTTGGCCGCCGCCATCGACTATTTGAACGAGACCTGGAAACTGGGCGATGCGCGGGCCGAGACCG
>Ga0209573_1002818_pt1 | contig 20824 bp, 9 predicted proteins | sample TNRBio252014_DNA_FD_185870 | JGI IMG/M metagenome (GOLD analysis project Ga0209573, IMG submission 185870) | Wastewater treatment Type I Accumulibacter community from EBPR Bioreactor in Madison, WI, USA - TNR Reactor_6/25/2014_ DNA (SPAdes)... | ecosystem: Engineered > Bioreactor > EBPR >...
CGTGGTGGCTCATGCCACGCTGGTGGGTCGGGAAGTAACAGTAGAGACTACCCAGGATGTGCTGCGCGATTTATTGCGTGCGAATGATCGCCGGATCAATGTCGAGGATATTCAGCGCACGGTGGCGGGTCATTACAATATCAAAGTGTCGGACATGCATTCGGCGCGCCGTTCCGTCGCCGTCGCCCGCCCTCGCCAGATCGCCATGTATCTCTCCAAGCAACTCACCGCCAAAAGCCTGCCGGAAATTGGCCGTAAGTTTGGGGGCAAGGATCATACGACGGTCATGCACGCCATCAAGCGCGTGGAGGAACTTTGCGGCCGGGATAACGAAATGCGCGAAGATGTTGAGCTTATCAGCCGTATGTTGCAGAACGGATAAGGGCTGAGAATGGTTGCCGCGATGTTTATCGCGGAAGGTGCCAATTTCCCGTTGCACGCTGCTGTGGCGCTGCTATAGTCTCCCCACACAATGGTAATATAACAAGAGTATGTGGTTATGAAGGTTGCGGTCGATCGCTCGGTGCTGCTTAAGTCGCTGGGTCATGTGCAGTCCGTCGTGGAACGTAAAGGCACAATCCCCATTCTCGCTAATATCAAACTGGACGCTGCGGATGAGCAGGTGGAACTCACTGCGACCGATATGGATATGGCGGAAGTGGAACGTATCGGGGCGGCCATTGATGCGCCCGGCACGGTCACCGTGCCCGCGCACATGCTCTACGATATTGTGCGAAAGCTTCCGGAAGGGGCGGAAGTACGGCTGGAAGAGAAGGACGGGAATGTATCGATCTCCGCTGCGCATTCGCGCTTTTCCCTGCCCACGCTTCCCGTAGACGATTTTCCCGCGATGGCCGAGGGCGACCTCGCCCATACGTTCGTGCTGTCGGCGGCTGAGTGCAAGGCGCTGGTGGAAAAAACCCGTTTTGCCATGTCCACGGAAGAAACCCGCTACTACCTCAACGGGGTTTACCTGCATACGGCGGAGCAGGACGGGGTGAGTGTGCTGCGTGCGGTGGCAACGGACGGACATCGCCTGGCGCGTATTCAGGTGGCGCTCCCCGCCGGGGCGACGGGAATGCCGGGCGTGATTATTCCCCGCAAAACGATCGGTGAGATTTCCAAGCTGCTGGAAGAGGGGATGGGGGATGTTAAAATTTCTCTCTCTGAGGCGAAGATTCGCTTTGTCTGCGGTTCCGCCATTTTGGTGTCCAAGCTGATAGACGGTACCTTCCCCGACTATGAGCGCGTGATCCCTCAGGGCAATGACCGTATTATGGAGGTGGATGCAGGCGCACTGGCCAAGGCGGTGGATCGCGTTTCCGTGATTTCCGCGGATAAGGCTCGCGGCGTAAAATTCGCCCTTGATGCAGGTAAGCTGACGCTTTCGGCTTCTTCGCAGGAGCAGGGACATGCGCAGGAAACGCTGGAAGTCAATTATTCGGCGGAGGCGATGGAGATCGGCTTTAATGCGCGCTATCTCATGGACGTGCTTTCACAAATCGAAGGGGGCACCGTGCAGTTTGTGCTGGGCGACTCCGCCGCTCCTTCGCTGGTGCGTGACACGGCGGATGTCGGCGCGCTCTACGTTGTGATGCCGATGCGCGTTTAGGATTCAGGGGTCAGGATTCAGGGTAGGGGTGTGACGGTAGCAGAAATACGGAAATCTTCTGAATCCCGACTCCTGATGCCTGAATCCTCTCTTTCCTCGCTCTCTCTCACCAACTTCCGCAATTATTCGCACGCAGAGCTGGCGTTTTCCGGCTCGCCCGTCCTGCTGATCGGCTCCAACGGCGCAGGTAAAACCAATATTCTGGAAGCACTCTCCCTTTTTTCGCCGGGGCGCGGATTGCGCCGTGCAAGCCTTGGAGAGATGCAGCATCAATCTTCTATCTCGTCATTGCCCGGCCTGTCCGGGCAATCCATGGATTACCCGCATAAAGCGGGTAATGACAAAACCAATAAATGGAGCGTCTCCATCCTTCTCCAGCGCGACGGGCACTCCTCGCGCATCGGCACGGGGCTGGAGATCACCGAGGGCGGGATGGAGCGACGCCTGCTCCGCATTGACGGACAGGCCGAACGTGCGCAGGTCAGGCTGCTGGATTATCTAAGTATTCTCTGGGTCACCCCGGCCATGGGGCAGATGTTTAGCGAAGGCAATACGGTGCGCAGGCGTTTCCTCGACCGGCTGGTCTATGGTTTTGACCCCGAACATGCGGGGCGCATCGCGGCCTATGAGCACCACACACGCGAACGTTCGCGGCTACTTTCGCAGCCCTTTCCCGACCCGGCATGGCTTTCGACCCTAGAGCAGAAAATGGCGGAATATTCGGTGGCGATTGCGGCGGCGCGCCGTGCGGCGGTCGATCATCTGGCGCTGAGCCTGGCGGAAACTCACGGCTCTTTTCCGGCGGCGCAACTGGTGGTGAAGGGCGTGGCGGAAGAGGCGCTGGAAGCCGGGCAGGGGGCGCTTGCCATCGAAGAAGAGATTGCTTTGCGCCTGGCTTCCTCGCGGGGAATGGATGCCCATACCGGCAGAGCATCCGCGGGTGCGCACAAGACAAAACTGGAAGTCTGGCTGATGGAAAAACGCACCGAGGCCGCGCAGTGCTCGACCGGCGAGCAGAAGGCGCTGTTGCTTTCCATCCTGCTGGCGCAGGCGCGGGCGAGCCTTCAGTGGCGCGGCTTCCCCCCCATTTTGCTGCTGGATGAAGTGGTGGCGCATCTGGACGCCAGCCGCCGTGCGGAACTCTTCCATGAACTACGCGGTTTAGGCGTGCAGGCGTTCCTGACGGGCACCGATGCCGCCGACTTCTCCGCCGCCGGAGAGGATGCGCAGGTGATACGGGTGGAAGAGGGAAGGATCGTCGTTTAGGCCGTCATTGCGAGGACTCACGCTTACGCTCGCAATGACGACTGAAAAAGAAGGGAAATAATCAAGAATCGCGGTTAGTAAACCGCGCCAGCCCTGAGCCAGCGAAGCGTCGCCTATTGCGGAGGTCAGCATTTATACGAGCGGTCGGCGTTAGCCGGAGCGAGGGGAAAACACCTACACGAGCGGTCGTGCGTAGCGCGGAGCGAGTGGAAAAAAGACCGGAGCAGGGGCATTAAAAATCTCCCTTTTCGCTAGCTTTTTCCTGCGTTTCCGGCTAGAACTAACGAACCCGTCATTGCCCGAATCTGCCTGGCAGATTATAGGGCAATCCACTAACCCTAACCCACTGGATTCTCCTATAATTTTCCTGAAGGAAAATTCGGGGAATGACAAGGCAAGATATGAACAGCAAACCCGCAGAAAAAATTGTGACCGACGAACCTATTTATGACTCCGAATCCATCAAAGTACTCCGGGGTCTGGAGGCGGTGCGTAAGCGCCCCGGCATGTATATCGGCGATACGGATGACGGTTCCGGTCTGCATCACATGGTCTATGAGGTGGTGGACAACGCTATCGACGAGGCGCTGGCGGGGCATTGCGACCTGGTGACGGTGAGCCTGAATGCGGACGGTTCCTGCACGGTCAGCGATAACGGGCGCGGCATTCCGGTGGACATCCATAAGGAAGAAGGCGTCTCGGCGGCGGAAGTCATCATGACGCAACTGCACGCGGGCGGGAAGTTCGACCAGAATTCCTACAAGGTATCGGGCGGTCTGCACGGCGTGGGCGTCTCGGTGGTCAATGCGCTGTCCGAATATCTCGACCTGCGTATCTGGCGCGATGGCAAGGAACATTACGCCCGTTTCGAGATGGGCGAAACGGTGGAGCATCTGAAAATCGTGGGCGATGCGAACGGCCAGAAAGGCACGCAAGTGACGTTTCTGCCTTCCGATAAAACCTTCACTTTTACCGAGTTTGATTTTGCGACGCTGGAGCACCGCCTGCGCGAGCTGGCATTCCTCAATTCCGGCGTGCGCATCAAGCTCTCCGACCTGCGCGGTGAGCAACCGAATGTCGTGGAACTGTATTACGAAGGCGGCACCCAGGCATATGTGGAATATCTGGATCGCAATAAGCAAGCCTCTCACGCGCCCATTGTGGTGCTGGGGGAGAAAGACGGCATCGGCGTGGAAATCGCCATGCAGTGGAATGACTCCTACCATGAGAACGTACTGTGCTTCACCAACAATATCCGCCAGAAAGACGGCGGCACGCATTTGCAGGGGTATCGTGCGGCACTGACCCGCACCATCAATAAATACGCGGACGATACGGGACTCAGCAAAAAAGAGAAACTCCAGATCACGGGTGACGATGCACGCGAAGGCCTGACCTGCGTGCTGTCGGTAAAAGTGCCCGACCCGAAATTCTCCTCGCAGACCAAAGAGAAGCTGGTGTCTTCGGAAGTGCGTACCGTGGTGGAGAGTTTTGCGTACGAGAAATTGTCGCAGTGGTTCGAGGAGCATCCTTCCGAGGCGCGAAATATTATCAGTAAAATCTTTGAAGCGGCGGCAGCGCGGGAAGCGGCGCGCAAAGCGCGTGAACTGACGCGGCGCAAAGGTGCGCTCGATATTTCCTCCCTGCCGGGGAAACTTGCCGATTGTCAGGAGCGCGACCCGGCAAAATCCGAACTCTTCATCGTTGAGGGGGATTCGGCGGGCGGTTCCGCCAAGCAGGGACGCGACCGCAAATTCCAGGCCATTTTGCCACTGAAGGGTAAAATCCTGAATGTCGAGCGGGCGCGGTTTGATAAAATGCTCTCCAGCCAGGAGATCGGCACGCTGATTACGGCGATCGGCACCAGCATTGGCCGCGAGGACTTCAATATCGACAAGGCGCGCTACCATAAAATTGTCATCATGACCGATGCCGACGTGGACGGCGCGCATATCCGCACGCTGCTGCTGACCTTCTTCTTCCGCCAGATGCCGGAGCTGATCGAACGAGGCTACCTCTACATCGCGCAGCCGCCGCTGTACAAGATCAAACGCGGCAACGCGGAAGCTTACCTCAAGGATGAATCCGAACTGGAGGCGTTCCTCTTAACGGCGGCGCTGGATGAAATGAGCGTCAGGCTCCCCGACGGACGGGAGTTGGTCGGCGAGGCGCTGCGTGCGCTGGTCGAGCAGGCGGGGCGGATCAGCCGCGCCATGAGCGTGCTGGGCAAACGCGCCTCCATGTCGATTATCGAGGCGGCGGTGCTGGTCGATATGTTCAATCTGGAAGCGACGCCGCAGGAGATCAAAACCCGCGCTGATCGGCTGGCCGAGATGCTCAATCAATATGACGACGATGCCGGCTGGCATTGCGATATGAATGAAGCAGGCTTTGTCGTTCACCGCATGTTACGCGGGGTCGAAGAGCGCCACCTGCTCGATGAAAAATTATTCATGAGTAAGGAAGCACGGGAACTCTCCGCCCAATCGGCGCATGTACGCGACTTCTATTCCAGGCCGATGCATTTGTCGCGCAAGCAGGTGGAGCTTTCCATCGGCTCGCCTTACGCGCTATGGGAAACGGTGATGGAAATCGGCCGCAAAGGGATTGCCGTGCAACGGTTCAAAGGGCTGGGCGAGATGAACCCCGAGCAATTGTGGGAAACGACGCTCGAGCCGAACAACCGCATGTTGCTGCAGGTGAAAGTTGAGCATTCTGAAGAGGCCGAAGAGGCTTTCTCCACCCTGATGGGCGATGTGGTGGAGCCGCGCCGCGACTTTATTGTGGAGAATGCGCTGAAGGTCGAGAATCTGGATATTTAGCGACTCTTACCCTCTCCTACAACGCCTTTTGCTACATGCCCGCCACCTGTAACCTGTGACTTGGGCTCTTCAAATGGAGGCAAACCGTTCTTTTGCCGGTAAGCATCCAGCGTTTTTGGCATGGGATCGCGGTAATAGCACATATCGTCGATCAGGCGGCGGCCTTCCTGCACGGATTGTACCTGAGACAGAAAATCTCGGCGCTGACTGTAGCTTTCCATCGCTTCTTTTGCATCGCTTACATTGTTACTCTCCAGCGCGCTTTGAAGTGCCTCCAGGTTTTTCTCAGCAGGATGCGTGCGGCGTAAGCGTTCCAGCTCGGCGTCCACTTTATCCCGCGCCGTGCGGTAACTCACTTCCGCCTGAGGATAATTGGCAAAATCGGTTTTCGGGATAGCCACTCGTACCCGTGCGGCGTTCACATAGTGGAGCAGGTCTGTTTTTAACTGGCGGAATTCCGTGTCATTTTCATTTTGTGCCGGGGAGTGAGAAGGAAACAAAGGGGAGGGCGGCTCCATTAGTTCCACCAGCGATCGATGGGTCTGGTCTATTTTATCCATGGCGTTGGCGATATTATCCACGCGCAATTTATTGATGTCTTGTAAGGAGGCAGTGGTTCTCCCATTGCGCCGACTGGCGGGTTTTGCCAATTCAGAAATGAGTTCTCCGATAATATTGTCTAAATCCTGCTTGTTGCCATCCAGACGCGGAGAGTGTTTTAACTCCTCATCCGTCATCAGGGAGATATAGTGTTCCTTAATTTCTGTAGCCAGATCAGGCGCACCTGGTTCTAAAGAGGGGAGTTCTTTTTGAACGTCCTGCCCGGCAGTCTCATCAAAAACGCCCGGCTCTAAAGATTTCCTGTCATTTGGCTCCTGCGAGGCTTTCAACAGGGCTTCTGAAAGTTGGCGTATGCGGTAGACCATGGTACCGACGAGCAACGCCCCCCAATGGGTTTTTTCGGCCCCCTCCGCCTGCTCATATTTCTGTTTAAGCGATTGTAACTGTTCGTAGGTAGCCGGAATGCGACTACCCCGTTCCACGAAGTTGAAATAACGTTGTGTCAGGCTTTTGGTAAGTGTTTCTCGCTGAGAAGTCTCTCCCTGCGGCGATAAACTATTCCCATTGGCAGAATATTCGGCTGCATAGAGCTCAGGTGTGAGACAGGGAACGAGATAACCTCTGCATTCATGAAAAGGTTTCTCCTCGATATACACAAGAGGAGAGCCTTCCTGCCGAATGATGCTCTCGGCAGGTATGTCCGAGATTTTCTTCCCGGCATATTCTAAAAATGCTGGCTCAGTCATAGCGTCCCATTATGACGCAGTGCACATAAAATGCATGTGAAGATTTTGTTAAGCTTATGTTACAGATGCTTATTATGGGTGAGGGAGCAGATGTCCCGGAGCGCGCTCCAATAGGGTTTTTCCAGCGCAGGAGGGTATTTTTCATTTTCCAGCTTCATGGCGGCGTTACTCAATGTCGCAATGCGCTCCTCATGCGGCGGATGGGTGGAGAAATACGTCGGCAGTTTGCCTCCAAGATCCCCCTTTGATTGGAGGCGTTCGAAGAATTGTTGTAAACCCCGGGGAGAAATATGGGCAGCAGCAAGGATGTTGAGCGCCTCACGATCCGCTTCGCGTTCCTTATCGCGCTGATAATGGGTTTGCAGCATCCATTGTGCAAGTCTTCCGGAGTCAATCGACTCACTGCTTTTTCCTGTCATCAGCATTAGCACGGCCTGCAAGCCCAACGATTCCACGACGCCCTCCGCCGGGTGATTCTTGACGATATGCCCCATTTCATGCGCCAATACGCCCGCCAGTTCATCGGGACTGGAGGCCTGTTCAATCAGCCCCGAGAATACGATGATACTTCCATCCGGAAGCGCAAAGGCGTTGGGGGTCGTTTGGGGAACGACACGGATGCGTATAGCTTCCTGCAAATGAAGCGGGTCAACGAGCTTGTCCTGCAACTGACGCAGGGCTTTATCACCCTCGGAAGTGTGGCACTCTTTGCCTTTGACATTAAGAAACTTGAGAGTCTCTTGTGCCATATACACACGCGCCTGACGAGGAAGGTAAGGGGCAAGCATATGTGTCATATGCGGAAGCTCCCGATACAGGCCGAGAAGTATCAACAGCCCCAGTCCCGCCATCGCTGCCAGCGCAGGAAGGTTGAAAGCGATGTGAAACCCCAGTCGCGCACGATCTTTTAATAGACCGCCAACGGTTTCCCATGTGGTTGCATCATGAATTTCCAGCCGTGCCTGAGGGTGTTTCTCATTGCGCAGGCGTATGGGGAGTCCGTCTGCGGGGTTGGTGGCGGGGCGTATATCCTCGAAATTCCAGGTCGCCTGCACATGCTCACCCGCAATCCCAAGGCCGGACGAATAGATAAACAGTTTTACATAAGCGGAAGCCGCATGTATTCCATCGTAATAGCGTGCGGTTAGCATTGTCAGGACAGGAAGGCCAGATCAATGCCGAATGCGTCCATGAAGCCCTCGGCAAAAGTGGTTTTATCTTCCGTCATTTGCTGGATCATGATGGCATCCGGCTGGCCGTTGAAAGTTATATAGCGGCAAAAGAAGCGCGCCTTGCGATGCAGGATGAAGGCACCGCCCAGCCCAAGGGTGAAAATCAGGATGAGCATATTCACCAGCTTGAAGCCCATATAGCGCCGCACGGTGAAATGGCAGGAAGTGCTCACACTGCCGAGGCGAATGCCAGAGAATTTCCGACGCACCAGCGCGCCGGTATACCATTGCCGGATGACGTAGAAGGCGGGAGAAGCAACCAGCAGAGCCAGGATGGTGAAGCCAAATAAGGTGTTTCTCCGTTCTTCTTCGCTGGTAAACTCATGGTTTTTCATAAAAAATTCGCTAATGCCAAAAAGTGACCCGAAAATGAAACCGTAGACAGCTCCGCCAATCAATGCGGAAAAGATGTGCGGAGTCATTAGCCCTTTGGCAGTGGCGTCATACTCTGCCTGTATATTCCCGATGGAAAAGTTTTTGACGAGCGCCTGCCATTTCAACACATCGCTTTTGGGGATAAGGAGGCCCGCCGTGATAAAATTATAAAAAGCGCGCTTTAGGCAAAACAAAGAGTAGTTGTTGGAATTTGCCAGGGGAAAATGACTGCGGATCGCCCGCCAGCTCGTGCGTGTGACGCGGTAACGGTAGCCGCTGAACACCGCGAAATACCCCAGAAACAAAATGGGCACCAGCGTGATGTCCTCATTGGTTAGCTTGGAAATAAGCACGAGGAGACCGTAGATGGGCAGCGTAATCAGAAAGCCGATGCACAGCTCCTTACCTGTGCCGGTATATTCCAGCCGGTCGCCGAAGATGGCGATATGGTTCCAGACATATTGCCGGATGCGTGTGCGACCCCAGAAGCGGTAGAAGGACAGCGTCAGGAGAAATAGCAGCAGATTGCCTGCCCACATGCGGGCGATAGGGGACAGTTTTCCATCATACTGAAGGGCAGGGGCAGAAGGAGCTTCAGGGGCGGCGGTAAGATCGTTCATACAATTTCCCTATGCCACTTCCGCTTCGCTGGCAAACACCAGATGCAGCGTATAACGCCCGTCTTCGCTACTGATGCTGACTTCACCCTCCTTGCCTTCGCTCATCTCGTTTACGTTGCCGGCGGCTTTGAGGTCGTCCAGCGCGGGGGCAATCAAAGCAAAATCACCCGCCACATTCGCCTGGGTAATCGGGTATTTGATCGAGACGCCCTTTTCCGACTTCGCCTTGCGGATGGCGTTGAGGACGGAGACGGCGGCGATGCCGGTTTGCTCGGCCTTCTCTATGCAGGGATAATCCGATGCATCCGGCCACATGCCGCGTGCGTGGATGCTGCCCTGCCCGTCGAAGATATGGGAGAACAGCTCCTCTGTGATATGCGGCACGATGGGGGCAAACAGGCGCAGGATGCCGTTCAGGCAGTGATGCAGGGTGTAGAGGGCGGATTGCTGTCCGTCATTGCGAGGAGCCGTAGGCGACGAAGCAATCCAGTCATCGTGCTGCTCTGGATTGCTTCGCTGCGCTCGCAATGACGAAGCCCCATAAGCCCGCGCTTTCACCAGCTCCAGATAGTTGTCACAAAAGTCGTTCCAGAAGAAATCTTCGGCGGCTACGCGGGCATCGCAATATTCAAACTTCTCAAACTCCGCCGTGGCTTTGGCGATGGCGCGGTGAAGGCGGGTGAGAATCCATAAGTCCAACGCCTGCGTGATCTTGCCGTTGTTTACATCTTCGGCGGCGGTGGTCGGCGCGCCTTCCAGTTTGTCGAGTTGCAACGCGGCGAACTTGGAAGCGTTCCATAATTTGGTCACCAGCTTGCGGCCAATCTTCAGCAGGTCTTCGGAAAACGCCGTATCGGTACCCAGACGCGAGGTGGAAGCCCAATAGCGCACCGCGTCCGTGCCCTTGTCCTCAATCAGCTCCACCGGCGTAATCACATTGCCCTTGGACTTGGACATTTTGGTTTTGTCCGCAGCCAGGCACCAGCCGGAGATCATCAGGTTTTTCCACGGGATCGAGTCTGCGTGCAGATACGATTTCACCACCGTGTAAAACGCCCAGGTGCGGATAATCTCATGCGCCTGCGGGCGGAGGTCGGCAGGGTAGAGCTTGGCGTGTCTTTGTGCATCTAAAACATAATCGTCATTGCGAGCGAAGCGAAGCAATCCAGATTGTTCTTTTGACTGGATTGCTTCGTCGGCTTTGCCTTCTCGCAATGACGAAATCCCTTTTGATGATAGCTGCGGGCTGATGGAAGAAGTAGCCCAGGTGTCCATGACGTCCATTTCTGAGCGCACAATATAATAACAATTATCTGCCTTATTTATTGCCAGTATCCCATCCTCGAATTTTACTTCACCGGTTAGCTCATTAGAAATCTTCCTTTCAATAAGAGTATTAGTAATCTCACCGGGGCGTTTTGACCACGCTTCGCTTGCGGAAACGATCTTCTCAAAATTTGCAGGAAGGTCTTTAATTGGATTTACAGGTAATTGCTCTGGTGATGCTGGTAACGCATACTCTTCACCTAAATGTTCAACAGGGTAGAGAACTCCAGCAATGTCAGAACATTCAACCTTCTGCACATACCACACCGGGAATGGCACGCCGAAATAGCGCTGGCGCGAGATGCACCAGTCCCAGTTCAGCCCGTCGATCCACTGATCCATGCGCAGGCGCATCCAGTCCGGGTGCCAGTTGCACTCCGCACCTTTGGCTTTCAGTGCCTCTTTATGCTCCAGCACGTTCACGAACCATTGATGGGTGGGGAGAATCTCCAGCGCCGCGCCGGAACGCTCCGCGCATTTCACCGCGTGGGTGATGGGCTTGCTCTCCACCAGGTCGCCGGACTCCTTCAGAAGCTCGAGGATTTTGGTGCGTGCGGCGGCGGCTTTAAGGTTTTCTAATGCCTCTACTACCTCGTCATTCCCGCGAAAGCGGGAATCTATTGGTAAAGATTCCGGCTCGCGCTGCGTTTGGCCGGAATGACGAAAGAGGCTTAAGTCCATCTTGCCATATTTATTCAGCACCACGCGGGTGGGCAGATTATGCTTGCGCCATTTCTCGATGTCCTTTTCATCGCCGAAGGTGCAGCACATCATGATGCCGGTGCCTTTCTCCGGTTCGACCGTGTCGTCCTCCAGAATCGGCACGCTCACGCCAAACAGCGGGGTGACGGCGTGCTTGCCCTTGAGGTGCTGGTAACGTTCGTCGTCGGGGTGATAGAAGATCGCCACGCAGGCGGGGATGAGTTCGGGGCGTGTAGTACCAATCACGATATATTCCCCCTCACCCGCTCCGGCCTTGGCCGTCGCCTCCCTCTCCCCCTGGGGAGAGGGTTGGGGTGAGGGGGCGATAGCGAACTTAATATCATTAAACGTACTCGCCAGTTCCTTGTCTTCGATCTCGGCCTGCGCGATGGCGGTCTGATCCACCGGGTCCCACAGCATCGGCTGCAGCTTGCGGTACACCTGTTCTTTGCGGAAAAGATCGAGGAAGGAAAGCTGCGAAATTTTGCGGCTTTCTTCGCTGATCGTGTGGTACTCCTGCCGCCAGTCCACAGACAATGCGGTGGAGACGAACAGCTTGCGGAACTCCTGCCGCGCCTCGGCGCTCACGCCCTCGCACAGCGCGATGAACTCCTCGCGGCTCATATCGGTGGCGCGGACTTTTTTGGTCTTTTCCACGAGGCGCTCGGTGGGCAGGCCGTTATCGTCGTAGCCCATCGGGTAGAATACGTCCTTGCCCGACATGCGTTGGTAGCGCGCCACGAAATCCGCCTGCGTGTAGGAGAATACATGCCCCATATGCAGCACGCCGGAGACGGTGGGGGGAGGGGTGTCGATGACGAAAGTCTGCGCACGCGGAAGATCATCTCTCCACTGATAGACGCCGTTCGTTTCCCACTCGCTCTGCCAGCGTTTTTCCGCTTCTTTATGGTCGTAATTCTGCGGTAGGGGCTTCATGCTTCTTATTCCTTTGTAATTTTGTCTCCTGACAAAACTCAGGGAATGACAATATGAGTTGAACCCAGAATTAGCGGGTTTTGGCGCGTGGGGCAAGCGGCCAGCAGGCAAAAAAGAGCATCTTTGTCATCATTTTGTCATTTTTATAACGTAAGAGAGCGCCATATAATAAAAACGAAGAGGGAAAATATGACAGAATCCAGCAATTTGATCGAAGTGGTGCGCGATATAAGTAGACCTGCGGCGTGGTGCGAGGGGAAAGGTGAAATCCTGTTCAGCCGTTGGAGCAAAGCAAACAGCCGCATGGAGCCTGTGACGTTTCAGCGCAACGCCTTTGGGGAGGCGCTGGATGCATTGCCGGATAATTTGCGCGCAAGTCCCGGCTTCCTTCTGATGAAAGATGTGCTCGATCACATGAATAATCAGGAGTTAGCGCAATTCGTCGACTCCATGTCGATCAGTGATGCTACGCGCTTTCAGCTCTCCGAAGCGCATAAAAGAACAGTGGATCAGTGGTATGATACGCGAAATGGGGCTGCCCCGGAAGAGGGGGTGGGATCGGTGAGGGAAAAATATGAGCCTGGCATTACTCGACGAATCTTCATACGAGGGACTGTCCGCTATGGCTTAGGAGCTTTGGCGGCGATCTTTGCTGCAGATGCTGTGACGGGTATTCCCAGGGGTGATGAGCCGGAGAAACTCGAGAAAACGGCTGCCGGTGCGGCGGCTTCCAGTGGGGCGGTAGCAATAGGTGAAATGCTGCACACCCAGCTGGATGCCAAAGAGCAATTGCATTATTACGCGACGCAGACGGTAAAATTCCTCAACGGAAAAGCGCGGGAATACCTGTTGGACTCGCATCCCAATCTGGCTTCGCAAGCTTCCGCTTCCGCTCAACGCTAGCAGGCGACAAAGGGCGTCATCCGCGTATTTACGGCGTGCAGGACTGGATGGTGGTGATCTTCGTCGGCGTCGCCACGGGCGTCGTCGTTCCGATACCGGCCTGTCCGACGTCATTCAAACCCCAGCAATAATAATGACCGTCCATGTTGATTGCGCAGGCATTGCCTTTATGTAGGGTAACGAGTTTCCAGTTGTCACCTGCCGTTGCAAGTAAGCTGGGGGTCAACTGGTTGCCCACGCTTCCTCCCCCATCGGCGGAAACAATGCCATTGGCTCTGTTACCCCAGCAATAAATATAGCCACCATTGCGGATGCCGCAGGACTCCTGATACCCTGCTTCGATATGTGTCCAGTCGGTATAAGCGCCAGGTAGTTCCGTGGGTGTGTTCCGTGCGGTGGTGGTTCCGTCGCCCAGATTGCCCGTCAGGTTTTTACCCCAGCAATAGGCTTGCCCGGTGGCGCGCAGGCCGCAGACATGTTCGTGCAGTGTAATGCTAAGGATTGTCCAATCCGTGTATCCCCCGCCGCCTGGAGTGGGGGTGATAGAACTGGTAAAGGTGCCATCGCCGAAGGTTCCATTACTGTTGTTGCCCCAGCAATAGATAATCCCCGTACCGCGTAGCCCGCATGACTGGTTATTGGCACCATTCACGCCTATCCAGTCCGTGTATCCCCCGGCGACTTCAGTGGGAACGTTTCTATCCAGTCCTGAACCATCCCCAAGTTTGCCATCTGTATTTTTACCCCAGCAATACATTTGCCCGGAACCTCGTACTGCGCAGGCATGTTCATAATTAGTGTCCATATCTATCCAATCGGTATAACCACCTGAAATAGTAACAGGAGTCATGCTATCGGTAGGACTCAGGCCGTTGCCCAGTTGGCCGCGTGCGTTGTCCCCTGCACATTGGATGATTCCGCTTTTGGCCAATGCGCAGCTATAAGATAAAAAACCAACCCCTGATTCAGTAGCAATTTTCTTCCAGCCGGTCGTGCCGCCATAGGCGGTCACTGGCGTGGTTGAAGTGGTGGTGTTGCCATTGCCCCATGGGCCGGAGGTGTTGCCACCCCAGCAATAGGCTCGTGTATCCTCAGATACGGCGCAGGTGATTTGCTCGCCGGCATCGATATTGGCAAAATTACAGACGCCGCTTCCGCAGACCGTTGTATTGATGTTAGCGGGAGTAGGGGCGGTAACGCCGGGCACTTCATGCGGTATTTTGTATTGATTGGTATCACCCGTGCCCAGATCGCCCGCGGTATTTGCAGAGGCGAAGCCCCAGCAATAATACCGTGCGTTGATTCGCGCACCGCAGGTGGAAGTACCGTTCTGGCTGACCTGTGCCCAGTCTGTGTAATTGCCGGTTATCTGCACGGGGGTATCCTGGTTGCCGACCACCGCGCCGTCATCGCCGATCATTGCGTTGCTACGCAATCCCCAGCAATAGAGGCTGCCCAGGCCATTGCTGCCGCGAATACCGCATCCGCCGTCCGTGCCGCCGACAATGTACTGCCAGTCGGTGGAGGCGCCGGAGACTTCCGTCGGTACGAATATATCTGCCGCATGGCTGCCAATTCCGGTTTCGCCGTTGCTGTTTTCTCCCCAGCAATAGGCCTGGCCAGTGGCGCGGATAGCGCAGATGGTTTCCTTGGTGCCGGAGTTGATTCTCTGCCAGTCGGTAAACCCGCCAGCAACAATCACGGGCGAGGTGACGATGCCGCTGGCAGCGCCATTATTGCCTACTGCGCCGTTGGCGTCGTTACCCCAACAATAGAGGGTTCCCCCTTTGCGCAATCCGCAGGCAGAGACATCCGTAGTGGCAACTTTTACATAATCCGTAAATGCGCCGCCGCCTTGGGTGGGAATATTAGCGGTGGTTGTGCCGCCGTTACCGTATATGCCGTTGGTGTTATTGCCGAAACACCAGATGGTGCCACCTGTGCGCAAGCCGCATACGGAATCAAGCTGCGGCGTGGCGTCCACCCAATCGAGGTACCCTCCAGAGGTGGCGGTGGGGGTTGTCTGGTTGCCAGCCGTGGCTCCCCCGTCTCCCAGATAAGCGGCGCGGTTACCCCAACAGTAGAGGGCACCCGCTTTAAGGCCGCAGCTACGGTTATTGTCGTTCTTGATGAGTGTCCAGTCGGTTCCGCTAAGCGAGGTTTCTACCGGTGATGTGGAGTTGGTGATCGTACCGTCGCCAAAGCGGCCATTCGTGTTAGCTCCTACCGACAGCACGCGACCATCCTGACCAACAAAGGCTCCTCGCATTGCAGCGGGTAATACAGAGGCGCAGTCATCGCACATTGCCTTCATGGTAAGGCTGGAAACTTTTTCAGGATGGTAGTAATTTGTGGTATTGCCCTGGCCAAGCTGTCCGTTTCCTCCCGTTCCCCAGCAATACAGATCGTGATCGGCGCGCAGGCCGCAGGCATGGGACTGACCGCTGACGCTGACCGTGGTGAAATCCGTCACCATCCCGGCAATGGGTTTGGGGATGAGCGAGGAGGTGGTGGTGTGATTGCCCGATGTTCCGGAGGCGTTTTCACCCCAGCAATAGATGCCGCCCCAGTTGACGCCGCAGGTATTGCGGTAGGAGGAGAAAATATCCGTCCAGCCGGTGATGGCTCCATATACTTCGGTGGGGACGTTGCGGTCAACGCCCGCGCCGTCGCCAATTTCTCCGGCGCTGCCTTCGCCCCAGCAATAAGCGCGGTAATCGCTGCGGATACCGCAGGTGGTGCTGTCGGTGGAGCTGACTTTAATCCAGTTGGTATAGCCCCCGCTGACAAGCTGCGGCGTGTTATAGGTGCCTCCCGTGACGCCGTTGCCGACCATGCCGTTGGCATTGCTTCCCCAGCAATATAATATGCCCGACCCGCGGATACCGCAGGTCGCCCAGGAAGTTGTGACATCCGTCCAGTCGGTGAATCCTCCCGATACAAGCGCAGGTGCGTGTTTGTCCACATAGGTGCCGTCCCCTACGGCTCCCTGGTTGTTCAATCCCCAGCAATAGAGTTCTCCGTTGTTTCGGACGCCGCAGGCGGTGTAGTCATCCGAAGACATTTTTATAAAGTCGCTGTAGAGCGATACTTTGGCAGGCACGGTTCTGTTGGTGGTAGTGCCGTCGCCAATGCCGCCATAAGTATTTTTACCCCAGCAATACATCGCGCCTGTTTCACGCAGTCCGCAGGTCATATCGGTCTCCGGAGAGACGCTGACCCAGTCCGTATACCCTCCCGATACCAGGGTAGGAGAGGTGTATTGATTGGCGGTGGTGCCGTTGCCGATTTCACCGACGTCGTTTTTGCCCCAGCACCAGAGTTTGCCGTCGCTGTCGATGGCGCAGGTGATCTTATCCGTGCCTGCTTTAAAGGGGTGCTGTTCCGCGCAGTCCGTTGAGCCGCAGGTGCGTCGTGCGGAAATAGAGGAGACGAGGGTGGGCGTGGTTTTGCTGACTGATGTTCCGTCGCCCATTTCGCCGTTGGTGCCCTGACCCCAGCAATAGATGGTGCCGAAGCCACGCACGGCGCAGGCGGTTTTCTGGCTGGTGTCGATGGCGCTGAAATCATGCCACCCGCCGCTTGTTTTGACGGGAACGAGAGAAGCGGTGGTCGTGCCGTCGCCGAGCTGGCTGAAGTCGTTTTTACCCCAGCACCAGACTTCGCCGCTGCGGATGCCGCAGGTGCCTTCATTGCGGGTAATGATGGACGTCCAGTTGGTAGAAGCGCCGCTGACTTCCACCGGAGTGGACTGGTTGGTGGTGGTGCTGTCGCCCAGCTCGCCGTTCGTGTTGTATCCCCAGCAATAGGCCTGGCCGGTGGCGCGCAGTCCGCAGGTATGGTTGACCTTGGCATGGATCCACGTCCAGTCGGTGTACCCGCCGGAGACAAGCAGGGGGGAGGTGTTGTTGGTGGTCGTGGTGCCGTTGCCGATCTGGCCGCTGCTGCCCAGTCCCCAGCAATAGGCGGTGCCCTGGCCGCCTGTGCCCCGGATACCGCAGGTATGATCGCTTGCGGCCGTGACCGTTTGCCAGTTGGTGGCGGTTCCCACCTGCGTGGGAGTCAGCGTGTTGACATCGGCGGAATTACCGTCGCCGAGTTTTCCGTAAATTCCCTGACCCCAGCAATACAGCGCCCCGCTGCGGATACCGCAGGTGTGACGATCGGAAACGTCGATCCAGCTCCAGTCGCTTCCGCCGCCATCGACGGGCGTCACCGTATTATGGTTGGTGGTGGTGCTGTCGCCGATCTGCCCTTTATTGTTGAGTCCCCAGCAATAGGCGTGGCCGTTGGCGCGGCGTCCGCATACGGTCTGCTTGCCGGGGCTGATTTGTACCCAATCCGTATAGCTGCCGCCCACGGCGGTGGGGGAAGTGTAAGTCACAATATTGCTGCCATTCCCGAACTCGCCGACCGCGCTGGTGCCCCAGCAATAGAGTCGGCCGTTTTTCTCAATAGAGCAATTATAGTTATCGCCTGCGCCAATCAACTGGCTGTTGCAGGCGGTTCCATGACAATTGTCCCGGCTGGGGGAGGTGAGATCCGACACCTGCACCGGTACCAGACTATCCGTGCCCAGCCCGTCCCCGAGTTGACCCAACGCCCCGCCGCCCCAGCAATACAGCGTGTTGTCGTTGCGCACGCCGCAGCTTTGGCTGGCGCCCACAGCCAGAGCCGTCCAGTCGCTGTACGCGCCGTCCACTTCTCCTGGCGTCTTGGTGGTGGTGGTGCTGTTATCGCCCAGTTCTCCCGAAGCGTTTTGCCCCCAGCAATACATTCTTCCGCCGTTGCGGATACCGCAGGAATGGTTGTCGGCGTAAATATCCGTCCAGTCCGTATAGGCGCCGTTCACTTCGGTGGGAACGTTGCGGTTGGTGTTCGTATTATCCCCTAGCTGCCCGTTATTGTTGCGTCCCCAGCAATAAGCGCGGCCATTACTGCGGATACCGCACACGGCGAACCCGCCATTGGTATTGAGCGTTTTCCAGTCGTCGTACCCGCCGCTGACCGCTACCGGCACCAGGCTGGCGGAGTTCGTGCCGTCACCGAGCTGGCCGTAGGTGTTGTCGCCCCAGCAGTAAGCGTACCCGTATCCTTCGCTGCCACGCAGACCGCACGCGGAGTTGGTGCCCTGAACCCTCACCCACCACCAATCCGTATACCCGCCCGATGCAAGGGTAGGTGTGTGTTGTTCGGTGGTGGTGCCGTTGCCGTATTTTCCGTTGCTGTTATCGCCCCAGCAATACAGCTCGCCGCTGGTGGTCGTTCCGCAGGCCGTCTCCAGGCCGCCGCCATCTTCCACATCGATCATCGCCCAGGAATACGAGCCGGAAATGAGAGTAGGAGTCGTGCTGGCGGTCGTCGTGCCATTGCCCAGTTGCCCGTTGTCGTTAGTGCCCCAGCAATAGCCGTCTCCATTGCTGCGCACGCCGCAGGAAAGGGAGGTGCCGTTGTCCATCCACGTCCAGTCCGTGAAGCTGCCACCGCCTTTGACCGGGACGAGGGAGTTGGTAGAATTTCCGTTGCCAAACTGGCCGTTGGCGTTGCTGCCCCAGCAATAGATTTTATCATTCTCGCCCAGAGCGCAACTGGTGTCACCCGCCGTCACCGGATAGGCGCTTACGCAATCGCCGCTGGCGGAACAATCGCTGTTGGGGGCGACATAACCCGCCACCTGCACCGGCACTTTGGAATCCGTATTGGTGCTGTCTCCCAATGCACCTTCGGTGTTTCTGCCCCAGCACCAGCTGCTATTGTCGGCGCGGGTAGCGCAGGTGGTGCGCCAGCCGACCGATACCGTTTCCCAGTCGTTGTAGCCGCCGGAAACCAGGGTAGGGGTGGATTTGGCCACCAGCGTATTGTCGCCCAGCTCGCCGAAACTGTTATCCCCCCAGCAATAGAGGTTGCTACCGTTAATACCGCAGGTGTGGTCACCCGAGGCGATGGTTTTCCAGTGGGTGGACGCACCGCTGATTTCCACGGGGACATTGCTGTCCGTCGTGGTGCCGTCGCCCAGTCTGCCTGCGGAATTCTGACCCCAGCAATAGGCGCGGCCAATGCTTCTGATCCCGCAGGCGGCAGGATTTGTGCCGGTACTGACCATGATCCAGTCATCGTAGCCGCCCGATATAATCACAGGTGTGAGGCGATCCGTGCCGGTATTGCCATTGCCTAACTGGCCGGCGGAATTGTCACCCCAGCAATAGATATCGCCTTTCGTGCCGTCTGAGGAGCGAATGCCGCAGGCAGAGGAATAGCCCGCGTCAATATCCATCCAGTCCGAGAAGCCGCCGGACACCAGGGTAGGAGATGTTTTCTGAGCGGTCGTATTGTCGCCGATCTGTCCTTGCGAGTTATTACCCCAGCAACGTGCCTCGCCGCCGGTGGTGATGCCGCAGCTGAAGGGGGTGGAGGAAGCGGTCTGTGTTTCTATCTTGCTCCATTTATGGCCGCCTGCAATGGCGGCAGGAGAAGTTCTGGTTGTGGTGCTGCTGTCGCCCAGTTGCCCGTTATTGTTATAGCCCCAGCAATACCCGTTTCCGTTCACGCGGATGCCGCAGGCGAAGTTCGCCGTGGCGGAGATATATACCCAGTCGCTGTAGCCACCGCTGATATCCGTGGGAACATTTTTATTGACGCCTGAGGTTCCGTTGCCCAACTCGCCGTAGCCGTTGAGTCCCCAACAATAGGCGCTGCCGCTTTTATTGACGGCGCAGGTGGTGCTGTCCGTAGAAATATAGGAGTTTGGCACGCATCCGTCTTTGGGGCAGAGGTTGTCAGGGTCGGGTGTCGTGAGGCCGGTCACCAACGTGGGTTGCGTACGCTGCGTATGGGTGCCGTCACCCACCTGGCCGGTGGCGTTCTCTCCCCAGCAATACATTTCGCCCGTGGATTTCATGCCGCACGCAGAGGCGGCACCACCGCCTACCATACTCCAGTTGCTATTGGCGATGCCTGTCACTTCCACCGGTGTGGGGCGTTGTGTGGTGGTGTTATCACCCACTTCTCCATACTGATTTTTGCCCCAGCAATAGAGCTTATCGGTAGCGGTGCGGATGCCGCAGCTAAAATCATTTCCCGCCCAGATTTTCTTCCAATCGGTATAAGCGCCGCTGACTTCTGTCGGCACGGTTTTGTTGGTCAGGGAGCCATCCCCCAGCGCACCTGTGGTGCCGATGCCCCAGCAATAGGCCTGGCCGGTCGCACGCAGGCCGCAATTATGATTGTTCGTACCTCTGAGTTGCTTCCAGTCCGTATACCCGCCTGAGACTAATGTGGGGGTGTGACGCTCTGTATTGGTGCCGTCGCCAATCGTGCCGCTTACGTTGCGACCCCAGCAATAGGCGGTGCCGGAGGTGCCGTTGGAGCTGCGGATGCCGCAGGAGCTTTCGCCAAACGCGCCGACGAAAATCCAGTCCGTGTAGGCGCCGTTAATTTGGGTGGGAGACGTGCGGTCGGTGGTGGTGTTGTCGCCCAGTTCGCCGTAGGTGTTTTCCCCCCAGCAATAGGCCTGGCCGTTGCTGCGCGTGGCGCACACATGGCGGGTGGAAGCCTCCACGACAACCTGTTTCCAATCGGAGTAACTACTGGCAACCGCCACGGGTGTAGTCTGGTTTCCGGTTGTCAGTCCCCCATCGCCTAATGCCCCTTTGCTCCTGGAACCCCAGCAATAAAGTTTTCCCGACGCTCCGGCTCCGCGAATGCCGCAGGAGATAGGGGATCC
>Ga0209573_1002819_pt1 | contig 20823 bp, 18 predicted proteins | sample TNRBio252014_DNA_FD_185870 | JGI IMG/M metagenome (GOLD analysis project Ga0209573, IMG submission 185870) | Wastewater treatment Type I Accumulibacter community from EBPR Bioreactor in Madison, WI, USA - TNR Reactor_6/25/2014_ DNA (SPAdes)... | ecosystem: Engineered > Bioreactor > EBPR >...
GGCCGTCGAAAAGGCTCTTCCTGTACAGGGCGGGCGTCTTCGGGTCGACGAGCGCGTCCAGGGTCGCCTTCACGTCGTCCGACGTGACCGGCGTCCCGTCCTCCCAGCGCACGCCCTCGCGGAGCGTGACCGTGTAGACGAGCCGGCTGTCGTCCGCCTCGACGGACTCGGCGAGACCCGGTACCAGGTTCAGGTTCTCGTCGTAGTCCAGGAGATTGCGCTGCAGCAGGGCGATGACGACGTTCTCGGGGTCGGACGTCGCGGTGAGGGCGTTCAGCGTCTGGGGCTCCCCCTCCAGCCTCCGGTGGAGGACGCGGTCCTGCTCCTTGCCGACCGGTCCGCCGCAAGCGGGAGCGAAGACGAGAACCAGGAGCGCGAGGGCCCGCTTCACCGGAACTCCGCCGGGAACTCGGCCGAAACCGACGCGCTGTTTCCCGAGGCGTCGACGACGCGGATCGAGAGGAATGCGGGGCCCTCGGGCTTCGGCACGATCAGCGTCAGCTCCTCTTCCCGCCCGTCGAGCGCCCCGTCGGCCGCCGCGAGGGGCCGCCACCGGTCTGCCGAGACGGTCCCTTCGGCCCGTGAGAGGGGCGAGAGAGCGTCCGCCGCCTTCACCCGAAGGACGATGTTGCTCCGTTCGATCCGGCGCTCGAGAACCGTCAGGGCCGGCGGGGTCCCGTCCACGAGGACGAGGTCGCTTTCCTCGGTTGCCACGAGGGCCTCACCCTCCGCGTTCGAGCTCTTGTCGGAAGCCGTGACACGGAACCGGTACCGGCCGTCGGGGAGCGGCGTGGAGTCGAACGACACGAAGGAGTCGTCGACGTCCCGGCGGATCCCGAACCACGGCGCCGAGCCCTCCCGCCGGATCTCGAGGTCGTATCGCAGGACGTCCCCGTTGGGGTCGGTCCCCTTCCAGGTCACCGTACGGAACCCCTTCCGGAAGAGCTTCTTTCCCGTCGCGTCGGTCCCTTCCCGAGCCGGCTCGAGACCGGCGAAGGCGCCGTTCTCGTCCGGGTTCGTCACGGTGAGGACGGCGGAGCCCGAGGTCGCGCCGGGGCGCGGAAAGACTGCCCCCGGCTCGAGGACCGCGAGGTTCTCCAGGATCGGACGGGCGTTCCTCTCCGCCCAGGACATCTCCACGCGTTCGACTACGGGCGCTTCGCCGGAGGGAGCCGCCGAAAGCTCCGCGCGCCACTGGAAATACCGCGCAGGCGGGGCGACGAAAATGCCCGACGGCTCTGGCCGGACCCAGTCCGACCAGGTGCCGTCCGGCTTCTCGCTGTTTCCCGTGCGGGCCGAGAGGACGACGGTCGCCCCTTTCGGGATGGTCCCTTCGAACCGAAGCGAGCCGGACCGGGAGAGACGCCCGGCATCCCGGACGGACGAGAGATAGGTTCCCTTGCCGGTGGCCTTTGATCCCGCGGGACGCTGGACGCCGGGAGACGTCGACGTCACGACGGCGAAGCCGCCGGGCACGGCGGGGGTCGACACGACCTGCTTCTGGTCGACCTGCGCCTCGAGGCGAAGCCTGCGATCCATCAGACTGTAGACGCGCCCGCGAGGTCCCGTCGACAGGAGCAGCGCCGTCCTCCCTTCGTCCCACCGGGCGCCGTAGACCGTCTCCTCCGGCAGGATCCAGGAAGGCTCCACGAATCCGTCCGCCGCGATGAGGACGACCTCCGCATTCCCCTCCCTCGAGGTGGACGGCGCGGCCGCTGGCCGTACGGGCGACGTCGTCGTCGTGACGGAAACCGTCCCCTGCGGCACCGGCTCTTTCGCCGGTCCTTCCGCCCCGGCCGAAGAGGCGGCGGGAGCCATCGCCTGGCGGGGTTCGCTGCGCTGCTGCGAGAGCTGGGGCACTGCCACGGACGTCGCAACGGCCAGGACCCCTCCTCCCGGCCCCGGGGTTAGCGCCGTCACCTCGGGTCGCGCGAAATCGTGAAGCGTCCGGAGCTTTGCTCCGGCACCGATCGCAACGACGAGACCGCGGTCGGACGTCCCGGCGACGAGGGTCGAGTCGGGCAGGACCAGGAGCGAGCGGACATGCGTGTCCTCGACCTCGGCGTGAAGAGAGGCCTTTCCGTCACGGCCCGCCTTCCAGATCCGGCCCTTCGATCCCGTTCCGGCGAAGACCGTGCCGTCGGATGCGAACGCGAGCGACCAGACGGCGGCCTCTCCGGTCTCCCCGGCAAGCGATCCGGCCTTTGCGGGCTCCTTCGCCTTCGGGTCGATCCTCCAGAGCCGCCCCCCTGGCGAGGTTCCGCAGACGACCTCGCCGCGTGGACCCACGGCAACCGCCGTCACGTTCGGTTCCTCCGCCTCGAAGAGGACGCGGATCGCTCCGTCCGGCTCGGAGACGAAGAGCCGGCCCTGTCCGCCGCCCGTTGCGACGTAGACCCGGCCCGCGGCATCGGACGCAGCCCCGAAGACCACCGCCCCGGCCGCCTCTTCGGGCCAGGCCCGGGGCGTGAAGACCGGTCCGAGCGTCAGGCGACCGTCGGAGGTCAGCGTCGTCCCGTCCAGGTCGCCGGCGAGGAAGTCGCGGGCCGACGCCACCGTCGAGAGACGGGTCGAGGCTGCGCCGGCGGGCGCGGCCGGAGTAAAACCGATCGTCAGCGCAAGGCCGACGGCGAAGGACCTGAGGGGATGCTGGCTCATCGGGTTCCTCGCGGGCGAGCCCGCTCGATGTCGACGTCGATCCGGACGCTGCCCGAGACCGGGCGGTCGAAGGTGAGGATTTCCTCGGAGACGAGACGAGCCTCGACGTCGTCGATCCCGGTCTCTCCCTGCTCCCGCGCGCCCGCGAGGAGCGCGAGGGCGGTGGGCGGCAGGGCGTCGAGGGTCGCGGAACGCGTGGCCGCGCCCCGTGTGGCGATCAGCAGGCCGGAAAAGAGGCGGTTTCCGGGGACGATCCGGGAGAGGAACGTCGCGAACTCCCCCAGCGTCCGGGGCTCCGAGGGGTCGAGGAGCTGGCGCAGGGCCGTCGCGTTGCTTCCGTCGGAGACGACCAGCGTCGCGCGGCCTTCGGGTGTTCCGGCAGGCACGGCGAGCCGGACGATACGAACGCTCTCTTCGCCGCGGCGGTCCGCCAGGCGGATCGCGACGACGAGGGTTTCCCCCGGGGCCACCTTCCTCGAGGCCGGCGCGGCCTCCAGGAGCCGCAGCCGGCGCTCCCGGGTCGAGCTCCCGAAGCGAAGACGGAGGCCTCTGATGCCGGGATCCCCGAGGTCGTTGTCGGCCACGGCGGCCGCGAGCATCACGGTGGAGAGGACGGCGGCTTCCTTCGCGCGAGGCCCCGTCGCCACGTCCTCGTAGGAGACCTCGCCGGACGCCGTGTCGAGAGTGACGCGGAACGCGAGGAGCTTGTCGCGCGGCGTCGGGTCGGCCGCCGTCATCGACGCGTCGGCCACGAGGCCGGAGAGAAGCGGAAAGAGCTTCGGGTGCGACGCCACCTCGTATCGGAACTCCCGGGCAGGCCTTCCCTCCCCCTCGACGACGACGGTGACGGGGATGGTCGGCGCGGTGCGGTCGGTCCGGCCGCCGACACCGCTGTCCCGGTCGTTCGTCAGCCTGTATCGCGGCTCGCCCCCGTTGGCGACCTTGAAGGACTGCTGGAGGGTGGGGATGATCGTGACGACTTCCGCGAAGGCGACGGGGAGGTCGATCTCGCCCGCCGCGAGGAATGGATGCCCGAACGCGACGAAGCGCCCGTCGGGATAGACCTCCGTGACCGTCCCGGTGGCCCCGAGCTGCAGGTCGCCGCGGACGAGGTAGGCCGTGACGGAGGCTCCCGGTACGAGGGCCGCCGGCGTCTTCGACCCGGCTCCAATCGCAGCGGCGGGGGAAGAGGCCCCCAGTAGCGAGAGATTCGCCTCGCTCACCCCGAGACTGGAGAGGGGTGCTCGAAAGGCCGTGACGGTTGCAGCGGGAAGCCCCGCCCCCTGGAACGATAGAAGAGTCGAGCCCTCCGCCGGGGAAGACGGCGCCGAGGGCAGGCTCACGAGCAGTGCGCGACGCAGCTCCTCAAGCCGGGGTTCCTCGGGGAGGGCCGCGAGCCGGGCGAAAAAGGCCGCGTGGTCCGCGATCGGCGGCCCGGCCGACCGGCTGGTTCCCGGGGACGGAGGGCTCTCCGGCACGATCGACTCCATCGCGCCGATCGGCGTCACGCCCGCGATGGCTTTCCGGGCGAAACCCCAGCCGTAGGCGACCGCGCCGGCGAGCCGGCCCTCGAGGTAGACGGGGCTCCCGCTCATGCCTGCCGCAATTCCAGTCTCCGCCAGGTCGAGACCGGAAAGGGACACGAGGATCATCGCCCGCCCAACGACGGCGTTCTTCACGACGCCCAGGACCTCGACGTCGAATCTCTCGACGTCGTGCCCACGGACGACGGTCAGCCCGTACCCCTTCATGCCGGCCCGGACCTGCTCGACGGGGAGGGTCTCCAGAGCGGCAGCAGTGCCTTGAAAGAGGGTGAGCGCGAGCGTGACGAGCACGACGTAACGCTTTGACCCTCTTCGAGATTCCATGCTACCTTGACCTGATTTCAGTCCCCTCTGGGGCGGGAGAGAAATGACGGAAGCCGGCAACGCCAACATCGTTCAGCTGTTCCTCACGGCGGGGTGGACGGCACGGGCCGTCCTGGTCGTTCTCGCCCTCTTTTCCCTGGGGTCCTGGGCGGTCATCGTCGGAAAGCTCTGGAGTTTCTCACGGGCCGCCTCCCACTCGGCGCGGTTCCTCGGACACTTCCGGAAGAGCCGCAAGTTCGCCGATGTCCTCGGGGTCTGCGACCAGTACCCCAGCAGCCCCCTCGTCGGGCTCTTCCGCGCCGGCTACGCCGAGCTGGACGCCCAGGTGAGGGCGGGCCGCGACGTCGCCCCGTCGGACTCCGGGCGCCTGTTCGTCAAGAGCCTCCCTGCGATCGAGAGGGCGCTCGAACGGGCCGCCGGCGTCGAGACGAACCACCTGACGAAGAGGCTCCCGTTCCTGGCCACCACGGCTTCGGCCACGCCGTTCATCGGGCTCTTCGGGACCGTCTGGGGAATCCTCGGTGCCTTCCGCCAGATCGGCATCACCGGCTCGACCTCCATCGTCACCGTCGCCCCTGGCATCGCCGAGGCTCTCGTCAACACCGCCGCGGGACTCGTCGCCGCCGTACCGGCGCTCATCGCCTACAACTACTTCAACGGCCAGGTCCGGATCACCCGTTCCGAGATGCGGGACTTCGCCCTGGAATTCCTGAACCTCGCCGAGCGCCACTTCACCTGATACGGCGGGAGGAACGAGCGGATGTCCGTCAAGATCGACGACGACGTCGAAGCCTATTCCGACATCAACGTCACCCCCCTGGTCGACGTGATGCTCGTTCTGCTGATCATCTTCATGGTCACGGCGCCCCTCCTCCACCAGGGGGTCGAGGTGAAGCTCCCCAAATCGGTCTCCCAGAACCTGCCGACGACCCCCGAGGACCCCCTCATCCTCTCGATCACGAGGAAGGAGGTCTATTACCTCAACGAGACCCCGATCCCGAAACAGCAGCTGCGCGACCGCCTGAAGCTGATCCTGAAGAACCGGAAGGACCGCTCCGTCTATCTCAAGGCGGACCGCAATCTTCCCTACGGGGTCGTCGTCGAGACGATGGATGTCCTCAACCGGCTCGGGGTCGAGAGCCTCGGGATGGTCACGGAACTGAGGAGCGAGAAGGACCCGTGACGGTTTCAGAGATCCTCGAAGAGAGGATCCGGCGACCCGACGCCCCACACGGCGTAGCCACGGCCCTCTCTCTGGCGGCGCACGCGGCGTTCGTCGTCTTCCTGGTCCTCATCTCGCAACCCCGGAAGCTGACGACCGCCCCCCTCATCTCGCTGCCCGTCCGGGTCGTCTCGCCGGGGGCACTGGCCCGCCTTTCGGCTCCGCCGGCGGCGGCGCGCGCCGAGGCGCCCCGGCGCCCCGTCATCGAGAAGATCCGCGAGGAAGTTCCCATTCCCTCGAAGGAAGCGCTCCCCTTGCCGGACAAGGGGAAGAAGCCGAAAGACGCCCGACCGGCGCCCGCACCCCGGCCGGTGGCGGCGACGTCGTCGCCCCGGGCGGCAGCAGACGGCTCCGCCGTCGATCTCCCGTCCGCCGGCGCCGGGCTGGGGGGCGACGGAGCACCGGGACTGACCGACTTCGGCGCCTCCGTGTCCGGCTTCGACGCCGATTTCCCGTTCGCCTATTACGCCGAGCAGCTCCAGGCCCTCATCGGAGCCAACTGGCTCAAGCCCGACGCCCCGGCCGGTACGGCCTGCGTCGTGACCTTCCGGATCCAGCGCTCGGGCCAGGTGACCGACGTGAAGGTCGAGACCTCCTCGGGCCTCGCCTTTTACGACCGGGCCGCCTCCCGCTCGATCTACTCCGCAAACCCGCTCCCTCCCCTTCCGCCGGAGTTCCAGCGGGACGAGCTGGGGGTCCACATCCGCTTCCAGTGAAGCACCGCCGGAGGTCCGCGATGCGTCTCGCTCCCGTCGTAACGAGCCTCGCGCTCGTTCTCTCGCTCGCCCCCCTGACCGGGCAGCAGCCGGCCCCGCCGGTGGCTCCACCCGCGCAGCCCACCGACATCTCCCTCGTCCTTTCCCAGGAGGGGGCCCGGCGCATCGCGCTGGCCGTGCCGCCAGCGACCGCTCCCTCGTCCGACGTCGTCCAGCGGGAGCTCGTCGAGCCCTTCCACAGGACCCTCACGGGAGACCTCGGCATCTCCCCCTGGTTCGTCGTGGCCGATCCCGCGCTCCATCCGAAGGGGCTTCGGCCGCCGGCCACGCGCGAGGAGGGGGACGCCTGGATCGCCTCGGGCGCCCAGTTCCTCCTGGACACGCAGATCCGGTCGGAGGGAACGAACGTCGTCGTCTCGGCGCAGCTCCTCGACCTCAGGACCCTGCGGCCGATCCTGGGGAAGTCCTACTCGGCCGGTGGCGCCTCGATCCGGAGGGTCGCCCACGTCATCGCCAACGACGTCGTCCGGCAGTTCACGGGCAAGCCGGGGCCTTTCCTGACCAGGATCGTCTTCAGCTCCGACCGGGACGGGGGGCGCAACAAAGAACTTTACATCATGGATTACGACGGCGAGAACCAGCGCCGGATCACGTTCCACCGTTCGCTCTCCATCGCCCCCGACTGGTCCTACGACGGCGACAGGGTCGTCTACCAGTCGTTCGTGAGCACCCCTCCCGGCCTCTACTGGTTCTCCCTCGCGGCCGCGCCGCGCAACAGGATTCCCCTGACCACCGAGCTGAACTCCGCGCCGTCCTTCTCCCCCGACGGCAAGAGCGTCGCGTACGCTGGAAGCGTCAAGGGAAACCCCGAGATCTTCGTCGTCGGGCTGGACGGGTCCAACCCGCGGCGCCTGACGAACTCCTCCGCCATCGACTCCAGCCCGCGCTTCTCCCCGAACGGGCGGGAGATCGCCTTCACGTCGAACCGGCAGGGCACCCCGCAGATCTACCTGATGGACCTCGAAGGATCCAACGTCCGGAAGCTCACCCTGACCGGGAACTGGAGCGACGAGCCGGCGTTCTCCCCCGACGGTGGGCGGCTCGCCTATGCGTGCCGAAACGACGGGGACTTCCAGATATGCATCCTGGACCTGACGACGGGGAGGACGGTCCAGATCTCGAGCGGGCCGGGCGCTCACGAGAACCCGTCCTGGTCGCCGGACGGATCCCGGATCGCCTGGGAGCTCCAGAGAGGCCGGTCAACGCAGATCGTCTCCGCCGGGATCGACGGATCGGGCTTCAAGGTCCTGACCTCGACCGGTAACAACGGCTACCCGGTCTGGCAGCGGACGACGGAGTGAAAATGGCGACGACTGGTTGTTCTGGCGGTGCCGGGCGGCTAGAATCGACGGGAATAGAAGGGGCTCCCAGCGCCTTTTCTGGATTCGGAGGATGTTCGCCATGATGAAGCCGTTCAGGTCCGTGGGTCTCATGCTCGCCGCTGGCCTGCTCGTGACAGCGGGTTGCTGCACGAAGAAGCCTGCCCCCGCCCCGGCGCCCGAGGTAAAGGCCGAGGCCCCGGTTCCGGTACCTGTTCCGACCGAGGCCCCCATCGTCGCCCCGGTTCCCGAGCCTGTCGTCGAGACACTCCCGTCCGACCTCGCCGAGCTCAACAAGAAGGGCTATCTCAAGGACGTCTTCTTCGACTACGACCAGTACGACATCCGCGCCAACCAGCGCGACGCGATGGCGGGCAACGCCGAGTGGCTCCGCAAGTGGCCCACGGTGAAGCTGCAGGTCGAGGGACACTGCGACGAGCGCGGCTCCAACAAGTACAACATGGCGCTCGGTGACAAGCGCGCCAACGCCGCGCGCGACTACCTCGTCTCGCTCGGGATCGACGCGAGCCGCATCACGACCATCTCGTACGGCGAGGAACGGCCCTTCGTCGAAGGTCAGGACGAATCCGCCTGGTCGCAGAACCGCCGCGGCCACTTCGTCATCACCGCGAAGTGACCGTTCGAGGCTTCGAAGAGCTCCGGAGGAGCGCTCCCCTCGCGGGGGCGCTCCTCGTTGCGTTCGCCGTGGTTTCAACGTCCGGCTGCGTCAGCGGGACGGATATCGAAGGTCTCCACCGCCACGTCGGAGACGTCGAGAAGAAGGTCGACACCCTCGCACAGCAGAACAGCTCGAAGGAAGAGGTCGACAAGCTCAACCAGAACCTGACGAAGCAGGTCTCCACGATTCTCCGTTCCAACGCGGACATGGGGACGCGGTTCGACGACCTGACGCGCGAGCTGCAGACGCTGGCCGGAAAGCTCGAGGACGCAAACCGGCGTCTGGCCCAGCTTTCGCAGCAGATCGCCGAGGCCCAGGCCCGCACGGATGGCGCTTCGGCCGTCCCTGCCGGCTACGGCGGGCCCGTACCGGCCCCCGCGACCGGAGCGCCTCCGGCATCCGGGGGAGCCGTGGCCCTCGCTCCCGGCCTGGTCGCCGCCCCGGCCACGAAGCCCCCGTCGGGCCGCGCCGCTCCCGCCGACATCTACAACCAGGCGCTCGGTGATTACCAGCGCGGTCGCTTCGACCTCGCCCGCCAGGGCTTCGAGGACTACGTCGAGACCTATCCGAAGACCGACCTTTCCGACGACGCCCTCTACTGGGCGGCCGAATGCTGGTCGGCGCAGAAGAAGCCCCGGGAGTCCCTCGAGACGTTCGACCGCCTGTTGAAGGCCTACCCCCAGAGCGACAAGGCGCCTTCGGCCCACCTGCGCAAGGGCCTCGCACACCTGGAACTCGGCGAGAAGGCGCAGGCGATCGTCCAGCTCCAGTTCGTCGTTCACGAGTACCCGAACTCGGACGAGGCCAAGAGCGCCCGCCAGCGTCTTCGCGCACTCGGCTCCGATTCCCGCTGACCCCACGATCGCCTTCCGCCTCAGGGGCGGAGGGATGAACGCAAGACACCCAGCCGAAAGGACACGATGGCCAACACGAAACAGGCGAAGAAGCGTGCCGCCCAGAACGACAGGCTCAAGGCGCGCAACCGCGCGGTGAAGAGCCAGACCCGCCGCACGGTCAAGGCGACCCGGGCCGCCGAACCCGAGAAGGCGAAGGAGATGCTGCCCAAGGCCGCCTCCAGCCTCGACGTCGCGGTCCGAAAGGGCGTCCTCCACAAGAACACGGCTGCGCGCCTCAAGTCGCGCCTCGCCACCGGCGCCAACAAGAAGGCCGCCAAGGCAGACTGACGCCCCTCCCCGGGGACGACGACCGGAACCGGGCCGGGTCGGCTGGACGTGGAGCTCACCGGGGCTCCCATCCGGTGACCCGGCCTTGCGTGTCTTCGTCGGGGTCCGTCAGAAGCCTTCGAGAATCGTCGAGACGAGGCTCCGGGCGAAGGGGCGGGCCATCGCCTCGATGGCCGCGTTTTCGATGTCGACGTAGCTCGCGCTCGTGGCAGCCACCGGGTAGGGTTGCCGGAAGAGGAACGACGGGTTCTCGAAGAGGGCCTTTTCCGTCTTCCGGTCCGTGAGCCTCACGCGGGCCACGACGGCGATCTCGTACTCCAACGCCCGGCCCTGGTCGTCGAACCGCACCGGGTTCACCTGGTAGGAGAGGATCCGTCCCGAGATCTCGACGTCCGCGGCGGTGCGATCCGAGACCGGGGAAAGGCGCGCCCGCCCGGCGAGCTCCCTGAGGACCGCGTCGGTCAGTCGCTGCTCGAGCCCGACGCGGGGCGTGTCGTTGACGAACGACTCGACGAAGACGGAGCTCGTCCCCTCGGGGAGAATTCCTCGCCCCGTCCCGACGAGTGCATACCCGCACCCTCCGAGCGCGACGGCGAGGAACGCCCCGAGCGCCGCCCGACGCTTCACTTCACCACGACGTTGAGGAGCCGGTCGGGGACGAAGACGACCTTCACCCGTTCCTTTCCGTCGAGCCACTTCGCGACGGCCTCCTGCCCCTCGGCGGCGGCCAGCGCCTGCTCGCGCGTCGCGCCACGAGGCAGGACGGCCTGCCCACGCAGCTTTCCGCTCACCTGCAGGGCGATGGTCACCGATTCCTCGACCGCGAGCGCCGGGTCGAACGCCGGCCACCCGGAGACGAGAAGGCTCCTCGTCTCCCCCATCCGCTCGTGGAGCTCTTCCGTCAGGTGCGGGGCGATGGGATGGAGAAGGGCGAGAAGCGTCAGGATCGAGGCGCGCGTCTCTCCGGGCTCGGCCTTCGCGTCGCCGACGAGACCCGCGACGTGGTGGGAGAACTCCATCAGGTGCGCCACGGCGGTGTGGAAGGAGAACGCGTCGAAGTCGTGCGTGAGCGTCCGGACGGCGATGTGCCGCTTTCGGGCCGCGGGCGAGCCGGGCGCTCCCGGCGCCAGAGGCGCCGTGCCGTGGGTTCGGAGATACGCGTCGACGAGGGCGATCACGCGGTAGAGGAAGCGCTCCGGTCCCGCGATCTGCTCGTCGGTCCACTCCGCGTCCGACTCGGGAGGGCCGAGAAAGAGGACGTAGGCCCTCACGGCGTCGGCTCCCTTCGAAGCGATGAGCGGATCGAGGGAGACGGCGTTCCCGCGCGACTTGGACATCTTCTCGATGCGTCCCCCGGGGGACATGCGGGTGATCATCCCCTGGTTGAAGAGGGCCGCGAACGGCTCCTCGAACGAGATGAGGCCGAGGTCCTTCATCACCCGGGCGAAGAAGCGGGCGTACAGGAGGTGGAGGATCGCGTGCTCGATTCCCCCAACGTACTGCGTCACGGGCGCCCAGCGCGCGATGACGGCCGGGTCGAACGGAGCGGTCTCGTTCGCGGGGTCGAGGTACCGCAGGTAGTACCAGGACGAATCGACGAACGTGTCCATCGTGTCGGTCTCGCGCCGGGCCTCGCCGCCGCACCGCGGGCACGCGGTCTTCAGGAACGACTCGACCTTCTCGAGCGGGTTCCCCCCCTTTCCCGTGAACGGGGCGTCCCTCGGAAGGAGGACGGGCAGCTCGTCGTCGGGCACCGGCACCCAGCCGCAGGCCGGGCATTTCACCATCGGGATCGGGGTGCCCCAGTAGCGCTGCCGCGAGATCAGCCAGTCGCGCAGGCGGTAGCGCACGCGCGCGCCTCCGATACCTCGCTTCGTCGCCTCCGCGGCGATCGCCTCCCGCCCCGCCTCCGAAGCCATGCCGTCGTACGGGCCGGAAGCGGCCATCGTCCCCTCGCCCGTCCAGCAGGCGATCGAGGCGTCCGCCCCCTCGGGCCGGAGGATGACCTCGCGGATCGGAATCCCGTACTTCGTCGCGAACTCGTGGTCCCGCACGTCGTGCCCCGGGACCGCCATGATCGCCCCCGTCCCGTACTCGGCCAGGACGAAGTTCGCCATCCAGATCGGCATCTCTTCGCCGGTGAACGGGTTCGTCGCGTACGCCCCGGTGAACCGGCCGTCCTTCTCGGCCCCCTCGGCCTCCCGCTGCAACCGGTCCTGGCTCCTCACGCCCTTCACCCACTCCTCGAGCGCGGCCCTCTCGGGATGGCCCTCCAGAAGGCGTGGAACCGCCGGGTGCTCGGGAGCGAGGATCATCGCCGTCGCACCGAAGACCGTGTCGGGCCGCGTCGTGAAGACGCGCAGCTTCTCGCCGAGCTTCGGCACGTCGAAATCGAGGTCCGCGCCGACGGAGCGGCCGATCCAGTTCCTCTGCATCGCCCGGACCTTCTCGGACCACTTCCCGAGCTGGTCGAGGCCGGCGAGCAGGCTCTCGGCGTACTCCGTGATCTTCAGGAACCACTGCTCCAGCTCCCGCTGCTCGACGGGGCTCTTGCAACGTTCGCAGGTACCGCCTTCGGCCTGCTCGTTCGCCAGGACCGTCAGGCAGGAGGGACACCAGTTGACGGTCCCCTTCTTCCTGTAGGCGAGTCCCCTCTCCACCATCCGAAGGAAGAGCCACTGGTTCCACCGGTAGTACTCCGGCTCGCACGTCGTGACTTCCTTCGTCCAGTCGTAGAGAACGCCCCACCCGTCGAACTGCTCCTTCATCGCGGCGATGTTCGCGAGCGTCGACTCGCGGGGCGGGATCCCGCGCTGGATCGCGAAGTTCTCGGCGGGAAGGCCGAAGGCGTCCCAGCCCATCGGGCAGAAGACCGTCTCCCCCTTCTGCTTCAGGTAGCGGTGCAGCGCATCCGTGAGGAAGTAGGTCCTGGCGTGCCCCACGTGGAGCCGGTCTCCCGAGGGATACGGGAGCATGACGAGGAGGTAGGTCCCCTTCGAGGAAGGGTCCTGGGTGTCGACGAAAGCGGCGCGGTCGGCGGCCCAGCGCGCCTGCCACTTCTTCTCGAGAGCGGTGCGTTCTTCGCGTGCGTCCATAAAGGACCCGGAGTGTAGCAACCGGGCGGGTCCCCGGGTGCCGGCGCGTCCTACCCCTGGGCGCGCGACACGCCGGAAAGGCGCCGGTCGACCTCGGCCGGTATCCGCGAGAGCGCGTACCGTCCGGCCCCGGGAACGGCACGCGCGGCCGCGTCCGGCATTCCGGCGATCACGGCCGACTCGCGAGACTCGCAGAGGACCGTCCCTCCGGCGGCGGCGACCGCTCGGCTTCCTTCGGCCCCGTCGTCCCCCATGCCGGTCAGGACGACCGCGACGAGGCGCGCGCCGAAGGCCGACGCGGCGGACTCGAAGAGAACGTCGGCCGAAGGGCACCATCTCATCGAAGGGCCGTTCGGTGCGACGTTCAGGAAGAGGCGTTCGCCCTGGTGGCGGACGAACTCGAGGTGACCGCCTCCCGGTGCGAGCCAGACGACTCCCGGCACCGCTTCTGCGCCGCTCACGGCCTCGCGCACGTCCCACGGAGTTCCTGACGAAAGCCGCTGCGCGAGAGACCGCGTGAACGGGGCCGGCATGTGCTGCGCGACGCCGACCACGGCGTTCTGCGGGGGGAGGCCGAGGAAGAGCTCTCTGAGGGCCGGGGGACCGCCGGTGGAGGCGGCGACGACGAGGCCGGCAGGGGCGCCGGCGTGAGGCAGGGGCGGGGCCGGTCGCGGAATGGCTCCGCTCACAGGCGGCTCGGAGGCGCGGGCTGCCGACCGGCGCAGGAGGCTCTCCATCGACAGGCTCCGCGCTCCTTCGACGACGTCTCCCAGCCTCTTCCTCCAGCGTGCGAGGCTCTCGGGCTGTGCGCCCGCCTTCCCGAGTACGTCCAGCGCGCCCGCCTCCAGGGCCGCCAGGGCGCTTCGCTCTTCCCGGTCGGCGGAGATCACGACGACCGGCAGGGGCCGGTTCGCCATAATCCAGCGCAGGACGGCGTGGCCGTCCATTCCCGGAAGCCCGAGGTCGAGAGTCACGAGGCCGAACTCGTGCGTCAGAAGCCGGCGGATCGCCTCTTCCCCCGTTCCGACGGCCTCGACCTCCGCGACTCCCGCGGCGCCCCGGAGAGCCTCGACGATCCTCAGCCGCTGGTAGGCCGAGTCTTCGACGACCAGGACCCGCATGCCGCTACCTTCGGTACGCCACGTCGTTCGTGAGGCGGACGAGCGTCAGCGGCGAGGACGCGGCCGCCAGGGCGTCGCTGGCGCCGAGAAGGATGTACCCGCCCGGCTTGAGCCGCGACGCGAGGATCTCGACCACGCGCGTGCGGGCCTCCTCGTCGAGGTAGATGAGGACGTTCCGGCAGAGGATCACGTCGAAGGGCGGTCCCGAGGCCGGTTCGTCGAGGAGAGAGCGGGACTCGAACAGGACCGGCGCGGCGAGGGGTGCCTTCAGGCGGAAGAGCCCGCCCTCGGCAGCCTCGAAGTGCTCGCGCCGCTTCTCCGGCGACGTGGCGCGCAGGGCCTGCGGTCCGTAGACGCCGGCCCGTGCCCGGCGAATGTGGGCTGGCGAAAGGTCCGTCCCGAGGATCCTCACCCGGCGGCCCGGCAGGAGGCCACGTTCGTGGAGGACGATGGAGAGCGCGTACGCCTCCTCGCCCGTCGCGCAACCGGCGGACCAGACGTCGAGGATGCCGTCCTGCCCTCCGGCCAGGAGCCGCTCCGGGGCGATCTCCTCCGAGAAAGCCCGCAGGCTCGCCGGGTCGCGGAAGAAATACGTCTCCCCGTTCACGGCCGCATCCAGGAGACGACCGAAGAGTGGAGAGCCCGTCGGTTCGTTCCGGAGGCGCCCGTAGAGCTGGTAGAAGGAGCCGGCGCTGCGCGCTTCGGCTCCGAGACGGCTCTCGAGCCGACTTCGTTGAACGTCGGCCAGGACGAACCCGGTCCGTCGCCTGAGAAGGTCCTGGTACAGGCGGAAGACCGTTTCGGCGAGCTCCAGCGAACGCGTCGTCACGGCATCCTCGGTGCGCGTCCGCGCTGGCGGGAGGCCGCGCCGAGAGCGCGAGCCCAGCGTCTCTCCGCGCGTGCCGGAGCGTGCGTCCAGGCGACACGGCAGGCCTCGGGCCTGCGCGAGGCGAGCGCCACGGCGGCCGCTTCCGCCTCGGCGGGCACCGTCTCCTGCGAGAGGACGAGCGTCAGCGGTTCCACCGTCGCCTCGTCGCCCACCTCGGCCGCGGCTAGAAGGAGCGAGCGCAGGACGTGGCGATCCCCCTCCGCCACGAGCGCCTCGCCGATGGCCGCCGCGAGCGTCGTGCCGCCGCCGCTCGCCGGCCTCCGCGCGATCGTTTCCGCGGCCGCGGATCGCACCTCCGCCCGCTCGTCGGCGAGTGCCTGCGGGAGGACCTCGTCGGCGGTGGCGGCGTCCGCGACCACCATCGCCCGGACCGCTGCACACGCCGTCTCGACGTCCTCGTGGCCGATCGCCGCCATCGCGCTGCGGGCGGCCTCCGCGTCACCCGTCCGCTCTATCTCCTCGAGCGCGGCGACGCGAACGGCCGGCTCCTGCGCGAGCATCTCCTCGACGAGGCGGGGACGTTCGGACCCTCCGAGCGCGATGACGGCGGCGCCGCCCGCAGCGGCGGCGGACGGCTCGTCGACGAGAAAGACCAGTCCGTCCCTCCAGGTCACGCCTGCCGGCATGTCGCCGCGATTGGCCCGAAGGGCCAGCCCGCGGAGCGCCGCGGATCTCACGGCGGCGCTTTCGTCCGAGAGGCGCGCGACGAGCTCGTGGTCACCCAGGCGCCGGCCCTGGGCCCCCGCCGCGATGGCTGCTTCCCGGACCGCCGGATCCGGCGAGACGATCGCGCCGCGGATGGCCGCTTCGACGTCCGCTCCATCTGCCGTGCCGAGGGCCGTAAGCGCCGCGGAGCGGCCAGGACCGTCCGGTCCACCGGCGCGGTCCAGGAGCGCCCGCCTTCGGGTTCGAAGCTGGTCGAGGGGAGCCCCCGTCTCGTCGCTCGCGAGCGCGAGAGCAGCGGCGAGAGCCGTCTCCGGGTCGTCCTCGGCGAGGACGTCGATCAGGTCCGAGACCCGGACGAGACCCGCCGGGACGCAGGACAGAACGGCCGCCTTCACCGTTGGTGACGGATGGACCAGCAGCGGCAGGAGCGTCGGGGCGTCGGGGCCACCCCGGAGCGCGTCGAGGAGCTCGAGGGCAGGTTCCGGATCGGCCACCTGGAGGACGGCGAGAAGGGCTTCCTCGCAACGCGTCCTGGTGAGGAAGCGGAGCGCCGCGTAGCCGTCCCGAAACGGGCCGTGCGTCACTATGGCGAGGGCCGCCCGGGGGACGTCCAGGAGAGCCATGAGGTGGGCCGCGTCGGTGCGGACGGGGCCGTCCCCCTCCGGATCCTCCAGAATGGACAGAAGCGCCTGCCGCGCGCCGGGCCAGAGAGGCCGCAGCGACGCGAGGGTGCTCGCAGGCAGGGCCTCGAGAGCCGCGCGCGCCGCTGCGAGCAGGAAGCCGTCTGTTTCTCCCCCCGCCGCGCGACGGACGAGCGGCTCCGCGGCGACGGGCGACCTGAGGCGCGCAAGGGTATGGAGCGCCCCCTGCCGAAGCGAGTCGTTGCCGAGGAGAGGGAGTATCCGCGGGGCGATCTCCGGATCGCCGACGCTCCCGAGGGCTTCCAGGGCGTGCACCTGGAGCCAGAGGTTTCCTTCCTCGAGGACCGCGAGCAGGGGCGCGATCGCCTCTCTCCGCCCGGTCCGTCCGAGCGCCAGCAGGAGCGCGGCGCGGGCGTTCGGGTCGCCCTCCCGGCGCGCCGCCGCCTCGATCGCCGCCACGGTCCCGGAGTCCGGCGCCAGGCCTGGCAGGGCCGTCGCAGCGGAGATCCTCACGTCGGCGGAAGGGTGCTGCAGGGCACCGAGCAGTACGGCCCGGCCAGCCGCTCCCGCTTTCGCCAGAAGGGTGAGACCAGCGGCCCGGTGGCCAGCGTCGGCGTCGTCCGCCAGCGCCACGGCACACGCGGAAGCCACGCGCGGGCTGAACCGGCGTCCCAGCGACGCAACCGCCCGCTCCCTCACGCGGTAGTCCTCGTCCTTCAGGAGCGCGACGAGCAGGTCTTCCGCCTCCTCGCCCGGAGCCCTCGCCAGGGCCAGCGCCGCTCGCCAGCGCTCGGCGGCGTCGGGATCGGCGGCGCGTTCCGCGAGGTGGGTTTGCTCTTCGTTCGTCATTTTTCGCCCCTCACCCCGAGACGGTCGACGTCGAGCAGGGAGAGAAAGCCGGATTCCTCCGCGACGACCCCCCGAAGCGCGCCCCGGCCGGGAGGCGGAGGTGCCACGGGACCGGCCGGGGGGGGCTCCACGCCGTCGATTGCGTCGACGAGGAGCGCGTGGTCGCACCCGTGGAGCACGACGACGAGGGGCGAGGAACGCGGGGGGGAGGGTGGAAGACCGACTGCCGCCGCGACGTCGACGATGCCGAGCGCCTCGCCCCGGATCAGCGCAACGCCGTTCCACCAGGGAGGAGCGCCCGGAAGGGGGGTGATCCGGCGCGGACGCGCCGCCTCGCGGACCCGGTCGAGCGGCACGGCGAAGCGCTCGCCCCCGGCCCGAAATGCTAGGAGGTCGCCGGCGCTCACGCGGCCCTCCCGGACGCTGCGGACGCGTAGATCCTCGAGAGGAGGGCCCCGGAGTCCAGGACCAGCGCGACCTCTCCTCCGGGCACCTCGGCAGCTCCGGAGATCTCCCTGTGGCGCGGAACGGAGTCTGCAAGCGGCTTGACGAGGAGGTCCCAGACGCCTTCCACGGAGTCGACGACGAATGCCGCCGCCCGCTCTCCGTCTTCGGCGACGACGACGGACTCGGGGAGCGCTCGTCGGGCCTGCCCCGCGAGACCGAGGAGCACGTCGAGGCGGGCGAGGGGCAGGGCCCGGTCGCCCTCCCTCAGGCAGAACGTTCCGTCGACGAGCAGGGCGTCCTCCGGGCGGGACGGGAGTGTGCGCAGGACGTTCTCGACGGGCAAGGCGAATCGCAGGTCGCCCACGCGAACGACGAGCGACTCGAGGAGGACGAGCGTCATCGGGACCAGGACCTCGAACGTCGTTCCCTTGCCCGGCGTCGATCGAACCCGGACGCGACCGCCGAGCCTCGCGAGGTTCTCCCCCACGACGTCCAGACCCACTCCGCGTCCCGAGAACTCGGTGACGGTCTCGGCGGTCGAAAAGCCCGGCCGGAAAAGAAGTGAGAACGCGTCGCGCGGATCGGGTTCACCCGCCGAGAGGATGCCGGTCTCCCGCGCTCTTCTCACGATCGAGGCGCCGTCGATGCCTCGTCCGTCGTCGGAGAACGTGAGCACGACCTCGCGACCGCGTGGCGCCACCATCATCGAGACGCGTCCGCGCCGTGGCTTCCCTGCTGCGACGCGGGAATCGGGAGATTCGATTCCGTGGTCGAGAGCGTTTCGGACGATGTGCAGCAGCGGGTCGGCGAGCTCGTCGGCCAGGACCTTGTCGATCTCGGTCTCCACGCCGTGAACGTCGAAGTCGGCCTCCTTGCCGAGGGCCGCGGCGGTCCGGGCAAACGCCCGGCCGAGCCGGGACGTCAGGGTCTCGACCGGCACGAGCCGGAGAGACAGGGCCGTCGGTCCGAGCGCGGAGACGAGCCGGTCCAGCTGTGAGAAGGCCCGCTGCGCCTCGTAGCGGGCGCTCCGGTCCGGAGCCCCCGCCAGAGCGCGCCGGAGCGCGCGGCCGAGAGCCCCGCGCGTCAGCGCGAGGTCCCCGGCGAGGTCGACGAGGGCGGCGACCTTCTCCAGCGGAACACGCACCACGCCCCGAGCGACCTGCGGCACGGCCTCGCCCGGCGTCTCCGGCGGCGCCGGGGCCCGCGGGGAAGGCAGAGCGGCGGGCGCTCCGGCCAGGACAACGGAGACACGGCAGGCCCCGCATTTCTCCTGCAGCTCCGGGACGCTGGCCTCCGGCGAAAGGGCCACGAGAAGCCGGAACGCCATCCGCGACGGGTCGGTCGCAGTTCCAGGGAACGTCCCGATCAGCTCCCCCGCCGCGGAGGCTTCGGCCATGGCGGTGCGCAGCCCCGTGTCGAAGGCGTCGAAGTCGAGGTCGAGGTCTATGAGGACCAGCCCCTTCCATCGCCGCGCGGCTTCGCCCACGCGGTGCCGTTCGTAGTCGGAGAGCGAGGCCTCGAGGTCGGCCGGAAGCACGGGCACCGCGGCCACCGGCGCGACGGGAGCCGTTACGAGAGCGGCCTCGAGACGGGTCCGGAGCCGCTCGGCGAGCACCGGAGCCTCTTCACCCGCCGCGACCCGGGCGACGAGGGTGGAAAGGGCCGTCAGGCCTTCCCGCACGGCCGCAAGCGCCGCCGGGGTCGGAACGACGCGCCCCATCCGCACGTCGTCGAGAAGCGTCTCGAGGTCGTGAGCGGCCTCGGCGATCCCCGCGAGCCCGACCATCCCCGAGACTCCCTTCAGCGAGTGGACGGCGCGGAAGAGCGCGTTCACCTTCGCGGGGTTCGGGTCGTCCGACTCGCCGTCGAGACCATCGATGCAGGTCCCGGCCTCCTCGAGCAGCATCTCGGCTTCGGCCAGGAACTCCTTCGAGAAGGAGGCGCCGGACGCTGGCCGCCGGCTCACGCCTCCTCCGGAGCCCGGACCTGGAGGAGGAGCTGATCGACCAGCCGGTCGAACGTCTCGGTGTCGAACGGCTTTCCGAGGTAACCGTCCGCCCCGGCCGTCCGCGCGCGCACCGCGTCCTCGGCGTCGCGCTCGGTGGAGATCGCCACGACCGGCAGCCCGCGCTGTTCGGGACGTGCGCGGATCATCCGGATCAGCTCCAGGCCGGAGAGGGTCGGCATGTTCACGTCCGTCAGGACGAGGTCGAAGGACGTCCTCGGCAGCTCGCGAAGCGCCTCGAAGCCGTTTTCGGCCTCCACGATCTCGAGCTTCTGCCCGGTCCGGCGCGCCCAGCCATCGAGCGCCTGGCGGATGAGAAGGCGCGCGGGCCCGGAGTCGTCGACGACGAGGACGTGTCGACGGGTCCGGACGGGGGTCGTCACGGGCGCTCCGCCCCCGCAGGGAGATCGACCGCCTCGACGACCCGGAGCCGCGGCCTCGCGAGAGTGCCGTCGTGCGCGCGACGTACGAGAGCCGGTCCGCGGGAAAGGACTCTCAGGCCGAAGCCGTCCGGCGGAGCACCGGGCAGCGCCAGGTGCCGCGCGGTGACCGTGTTCGCGAGACCCCCGGGATCCGACGGGACCCACCCGAGCCCGGAGACGTAGACCTCTATCCAGCGATGGCGGACTCCGCTGATCCCCTCGTTGAAGAGCTCCCGGCTGTTGTCCGTGAGCTCGCTCGCGCCGCGAGCCGTCAGGATTCCCGTCACCTGCCGTGCCGGAAGCCCTCCGCGGCGCAGGAGGTCGGCCGCCAGCAGCGACCGGCCGACGCACGATCCCCGCCGGCTGCGGTGGCAGGAGGCGGCGCTCTCCGGGATGAGGCCCGGGAGGTCGTAGCGAACGCGCTGAGAGACCCACGCGACGACCCGTTCCACCGCCTCGAGCTGCGTGGTGGCCCCGCGAAGGAGGATTCTGGAGAGGGCTTCCAGCTCGTCGTCCGCGGGGAGCGGATCGGCGAGGATCTCGCGCGCCTCGGCGGGCAGAATTCGCGGGTCGACCGGGTAGGCCGCCGCATCCCGTACGGGGGATCCGTCGACCTCGACGGTGGCGACGAGCGCCTGGCCGTCGGGGGACGAGAGGACGACCCGGTATCCCGGACCCTCCACGGGGCGGACCGCTTTCCAGGGCTCCGGGCCCTCCACCAGATATTGCGCCGTTTCGACGCCGTGCGGGCGCGGCACCGCCTCTCTCTCGGCTCCCGAGAGCAGGACGAGCGCGAGCGCCAGCGCCGGTGTCACCGGCTCCCCGCCGGCGCCGGCTTGGGCCGCCGCGACGCGGCGGACTCCCTCGGTCCGTAGAGACTGCGCCGGATGCCGTCGAGAACGCCGTTGATGAACGGTGCCGAGGACGGCGTCGAGAACTTCTTGGCGATTTCCACCGCTTCGTCGATGACGACCGGGTCCGG
>Ga0209573_1002820_pt1 | contig 20801 bp, 21 predicted proteins | sample TNRBio252014_DNA_FD_185870 | JGI IMG/M metagenome (GOLD analysis project Ga0209573, IMG submission 185870) | Wastewater treatment Type I Accumulibacter community from EBPR Bioreactor in Madison, WI, USA - TNR Reactor_6/25/2014_ DNA (SPAdes)... | ecosystem: Engineered > Bioreactor > EBPR >...
GCCTGCGCCACCCATAAGCGAGTCGTTATCCGCCCCGCCGTCGAGCGTATCGTCACCGCCATTACCCTCCAGCGTATCGTTTCCGGCATTGCCTTCCATACTGTCGATGCCGGGGCCGCCGATCACCGAATCGTTGCCGTCACCGCCGATGAGGTAGTTGATGCCGGGGCCACCGTAGATCACGTCGTCGCCGGGGCCGCCGTCCACGAGGTCGTTGCCCGCCCCGCCGTCGAGTGTATCGTTACCAAGTCCGCCGTAGATGGAATCGTCGGCCGCACCGCCGGTTTCGCTGTCGTCACCATCGGTTCCCGGAATCGTTAGCTGTCCTTCCAGCCCCACGACATAGACATCGAAGGCGTTGTTGGCATCGCCGCCCACGAGATTGGCGGAGGCGGTATGGAAGGCGATCTTGCTGCCGTCGGGCGACCAGACCGGCTGGAAACAATCTCTGAAAGGCTGCGTTCCCTCCGGCGTGCGGCTGACGCGGATGGTCTCACCTGTCGTTAAATCCTTGACAAAAATATCCATCATACCGTTGGTGTCGCCGGAGACCAGATTGCTGGCTCGGCTGGCGAAGGCGACTTTAGTCCCGTCCGGCGAGAAGACGGGCGAAAAACTATCCGCATTGCCGAAAGTGACGCCGTCCGCGGCGCAACTGATCAGTGTGAGGATGCCGCTTGTGAGATCCTTAACGAAAATGTCCGATGCGCCGTTACCGTCTCCGAGAATCAGGTTATTGGAGAAAGTGCGGTAGGCGACTTTAGTCCCGTCCGGCGAGAACACCGGATCGAAGCTGCCCAGATTGCCGATCGTACCGCCCGCATCGCTGCTGGCGATGGTCACCGCGCCGGTGACCACATCCTTGATGAACACGTCATACGTGCCGTTGGTGTCGCCCGCCGCCAGATTGGAGGCCAGACTCCAGAACGCCACTTTGCTGCCATCCGCGCTGATGACGGGTTTGTCACTGCCTGCGTTACCCTCTACACCGCCCGCATCCGCGCTCATGCGTGTGGTGATGCCGGTGCTGATGTTTTTTAGGAAAATATCGCGCTCGCCGTTCGTATCGCCGGAGACAAGGTTGCTGGCGTAGCTGCGAAAGACGACCAGATTGCCGTCGGCGGAAATGGAGGCGTCGGTCGCGCTTCCGTTACCCTGAACGTCTCCGTTGCCCGTGCTGACGCGGGTGACGACGCCGGTCGTCAGGTTTTTGACGAAAACGTCGTTGGTGTTGTTGGTGTCGCTACCCACAAGATTTGTCGCATCGCTATGAAACGCTACGATATTGCCGTCGGAGGAAAATGCAGGGCTATAGCTATTGCCATTGATCTGCACGCCGCCAGAGCTGGTGCTCAGGCGCGTTACCGTTCCACTGCTTAGGTCTTTTAGAAAAATATCTACGCGGGCATTGGTGTCGCCGCTGACCAGATTCGTCGCGCCGCCCCAGAAGCTCAACGTATTATTGGTAGCGAAGACCGGCGCTTGGGAAGCGGCGTTAGGCTCGGCGCTGCTGGCGGTCAGGCTGGCGCGGGAAATGGAAATGACCTGAAGCATGAATCACTCTTACAAAAAGGACAGTGATATCTTCAAGCAAGAAAAATGCCACGGATATTAAACTACTGTCCATTTCCTTTTGAGATAATTCGTTACCTCTGTCCGCTCCCAATCCAGCAAGGGTCTGGTGTAGAGCAGCACTTCCGAGATGGTCTGAGCCGTGTCGGCGGTAAAGATACTGCCGATACGGAGATTCTCAGTGCCATTGACTTTTGTTACATTCGCTGAAGACGCTGTCGTTGTGCCGCCATTAATAGAAGTTTTTACCTTGTCTCCATCGCTAAACCAGACGGCTTGCATAAATGGCGTATTTTCCGAAATACTATAATTTGGCAGCGATTGTGCAACGAATTGACCGGCACTGTTGACCGGCTTCACCGGCGTCGTATTCTGCGCCGAGGTAGCGATATTAAATTCGCTACCACCCGCTCCCCATTTGGCTATCGATACCGTGCCTCCAGCCGAGGCTGACGCATTGTCCGTCCATTGTTGTACGATAAATGCCGTAATGCCGACCGTGTAATCCAGTGACGTCGCATCAGTCACAACCAGTTGATCGTTCGCAAAAGTTAACGTCGGCTTGCCGTTTAGTCCGGTAGCGCTATAGGTCGGTTGGCTAGCGCCAGCGCTTTGCGTTGCGTGGTTTCCTTTGCCAGACTTGTCACTCCACTGTGTGACGTTGGAGCCGGACAGCGCAATAGTCGCCGGTGCTGTAGCGTCCAGCCACAAAGCAAGCCCCGGCAAATCGCATGGTTCGAATGGACTGCTAAATAACGTGAGCAAATGAGCCATAATGCAAACCTCCTGTGTTGAAATTATGATGGAAGCGCAGAACTCGGTCAGGAAGAGGAAAAATTAGAAACGTTGATGTTTTATTAATTGTTGTGTATAAGTCTTTTTTATACAAACATGTTGAGGATAAAAAATGCCGGTTTATACCTATCCTAGTGGAATAAGTTTTACGCATGGCGAAAGAGATAAACGAGGAAATATTAAACGTCCTGTTATAACGCTTCCTCACGCTAAAGACTTAACGGTAGAGGAAGCTGAAGCGCTTAAGAAAGACTTGCAAAAGGCTCAAGGGGTTGTGCGTTGTTTAATAAAAGAATTACGCCAAACAAACACAAGTCCATTTATACGACTGTTAGTCAGTAATGATAATGCATTTAAGCCTGCTGTGAGTACTCATTAAGGGCCAGTCCTCATGATAGTTCAGGTGGTAATTTATTTGCCACCCTTTTCCTCTGTCAAAGAAACCAAATATCCGACACGCAACGCCTGCCTCCAGTGCGTTTTAGCTGGATGACGATGTCGATGATTGAGCGGATATAGGCCATGATTTCCTCGCGCTTCAGGCCGAGATTGGCCTGCATCACCATGAGGCAGATTTGCTCCAGCGCCGAATGCGAGGAATCGGCGTGGACGGTGGTGATGGAGCCGGGATGGCCGGTATTCACCGCCCGCAGGAAGCTGTAGGCTTCCTTGCCGCGCAGTTCGCCAAGGAGAATCCGGTCGGGGCGCATCCGCAGGGAGGCTTCCAGTAAGTCCTGAATCGTCACATTGGCAAAGCCTTGCTCTCCCTTGCTGGCCAGCAGGGAGAGGCGATTGGGATGCGGCGGCATCAGTTCCGGCGTGTCCTCAATCGTGATGATGCGCTCGTGGTCGGGGATTTCTTTGAGGATGGCGTTGAGGAACGTTGTCTTGCCGGTGGAGGTACCGCCGGAGAGCAGGATATTCTTTCGTGCGCGGGTGGCATGGGCGATGAATGCCTCGATCTTACCTTCATCGAGTAGGCTGCGTAGTTCGGTGTTGGCGGCATCGGGAGTGTCGCCGGTGATGACATTGACGGTATCGAATGCGCCGAGCCTGCCGTATTCGGCAATTGACAAGTCTTTCACCACCTGTTTGCGGATGGAAAGCGCCGTGCCGTGACGGGCGGCGGGAGGCAGTACAATCTGGATGCGTTCTCCGGTCGGCAGTGTGGCTGCCAGCAGCGGGTTTTCCTGATTCACCGCCTGCCCCGTGTTCCCGGCAATCATCCGCGCCAGCCGTTCCAGATGCTTGTTCGTCAGTTCCGGCGCGTCGTGCCGCTCCATCGCGGCACAGCCCGCCCGTTCTATCCAGACGCTGCCGGGGGCATTCACGCAGACTTCGCTCACGTCCTTGCCTGCCAGATGGCAGGTGAGAGGGGCGAGAAGCTGGCTCAAGTGGACGGTGCTAGTCACGCCATGCCGTCTGCTTGACGGTGGAGAAATCCAGGTCGCGTCCGACGAAGACCTTGATACGCTCTCCCTGATCGACATCGACGGTCGGCGGGATGTTGATCGAGTTCTTCAGAGCGATTTCGGAGGCGTGGGAGAAATCGTCCCCCGTGTTCACCGCCACGGTGGCCGTGTCTTTGTCCGCCGCTTCCACGCCGACGCGCACCCCGGCATCAATTAATGAGAGCAGGATGGAGGAACCGAAGCGCTCCATAAAATGCGTATCGACATCGCCTTCCATGCCGGAGCGCCCCAGCGCATCCGTGCCGTAGGAGGCCAGATCGACGCTGACCCCGTCCGGGCGTATCAGGCGATCCCAGATCACGAAGACACGGCTCTGGCCTTGCCGAACGGCGGAGCGGTACTGGCCGACCAGCGCCGAACCGCTGGGGATCAGCAGGTTGCTTTTGTCGAAGCTGTACACGTCCTCGCTGACCACGGCGCGTACCATGCCGGGCAGATTGCTCTTGATGGCGGTCTCCAGTACGCCGCTGATCATCGTCCCCTGCGGAATCAGCCCGTACAGATTCTGCATCTGCACTGCGCCAACTGTTTTCGCACCTGCGCTTTGCCGCTGCTTGGCAAATTGCAGATTCTCGTCCGACGTGCCGCCGAGCAGTGTGCCTCCCTTGGTCTCCAGATCAACTGTTTGCCGCGCCGGTGTCATCTGCGCTGTGCTGTTCCCAGCCGGGGCGTCGATGACCAGCTGGTTGGAATAAAGCCGCTGCTGGAGCTTCTTCTGCTTCTCCTGCGCGGCGCGTATGGCTTCCTGCTGGAGCATGGAGAGGCGTTGCGCCTCCTGCGGATCGTAGGCAGGAGCCGTAGCCGTTGCTTGTTCCTTTGGTTGGCGGGACGGAGCGATATAGGGCTTGCCCTGCTGCCCTGAATTAATGCGGAAGGTCTCTTCCATCGCCCCTTTCTGCGGATTCTCTTTCGACCGCGCTTCCTGCATGACCATGACGGTAATCAGGAGAATCGCCCCGACGGTGATTCCGGCGATGCCGAAGCGCTGCCATCGGGGATGGATGGCGATGCGGGGTGTTGCGCGGTCAACGCCCGGTGAAAGCGAGGGATTCTGCGATTCATGCTCCATGACGGCTTACCTGTGCTTTGAGGTGGGGTAGCTGTATTCGACGTCATCACCGAAGAGCGCGGCGGTGTCGCGTTCCTTCAGGCTGCCGTCCTTTGCGTCGTCGGCCAGGGTTTCGCTCTTTTCCACGTCCGGGAAGGCATCGTTCGTGACGCAGGCGACGGTGTCCTTGCCGTCGCGCAGGGTGAACTTGCGCCCCAGCCGTTCGACCACAATATATTTGCCCTTGCGGGTGAAGTTGACGAGACTCTCATTGCCTTTCTCATCCACCAGAAAAATGGCTGGTGTGGTCTCCCGCTTCGAGAATTGCAGGTAGGTGAACTTGCCGTCGTCGAAGGCGCGTAGTGGACGCAGACTGCGGGAGCCGGAGAAGCTGTAATCGAAATTCCACTCGTCGGGGCTTTTGCCCTGGGTGAGCAGTCCGGCGGAAGGCTGGCCGTCACCGCCGATCCCGGCTAACCCTTGCGCGTCCGTGTTCGGGTAGGTGAAACGGATGCGGAAAGCAAGGTTCTTGTCCTGACGGCTTGGCGCTTTATCGGCGCTCAGTTCAAAACTGTAGATGCGGAGATTCGTCACCACCGTCATGTTGGTGTTGGCATTGGCTTCCAGCGGTTTGATGAAGAGCATGTTGGGGCGCGATTCCGGCTTGATGACCTGCCACGCCACGGAATCGCCGATGGAAGCGGTCTCGACCGTTTCATTATCGGCGAACTCGATGGTGGTGGAATAGCCGTAATGCCCTTTGATGGTGACGACATCGCGCTCACGGTACACCACGCTCTTGATGCGCGGGTCGGCGGGGCTTTCCTTAGGTCTCTCCGCCGCCAGCGCAGAGGTGGCAACGGTGCAGGAGACTGCGATCAGGGTGATGAGGAGGTGCTTTTTCATGTTATTCTTTCTCCGGGATTTCCTGTGTTAAACGATACGAGGTGACTTCAAAGCCCAGCGGGTTCAGGAAGCGTTCCTCCATGCTGGCCGGTTTTGTGCTGTGCCGGAACGTCAGGATGGCGTTCCAGTGGGTGACGCTTTGCGTGTTGTTCTGGCGCAGTTCGCGCTGGAAGCGGATGGAGGCGGTGCGCTCATTCAGCAGAGCAACGGATTTGATCCGCACGTCTATTGTCGCGCCGCGCCCGTACACCGCCGAGGGGTTGTCGGGATTGGAGGCATCCCACAGGGCTTTGTGTTCCTTCGCTGCATCGCCGGAAGAGAGGCTCTGCGCCAGCTTGTAGTTCTGCTCCAGCACGGCGGGATTATAGGTCTCCCTGGCATTGAGATAGCGCACGAGGTCAAACTGGATGACCGCCTCGTCCTGTTGCAGCGTCCCTTCGGCGAGGGGACGGGTGACTTCCGTGTAGCCGGTGTTGCGATCCACCGTCACCACGAACGGTTCCACCGTTTTGAGTGGCAGCACGATAATCAGGGCAATCAGGCACAATATGGCGACGCCGCCCAGTATGGCGCTCACCATCCAGGCGCGGTTGCGCGAGGTTCTGAGCGACAGGTAGATTTCCTGTTCCCAGACTTCTCCGTCCTCGTAATATTGTTCCATCTGGGTCATGCGCTCGATCCTCCTGGTATGCGGTTGCGCTGGGCGGCGTGTCTGGCCAGTTCCGCGCCGGTGCGACCGGCAACGACGGCAATCTTGCCGCTGCGGTAAGCCGAGGCGGCTGACTGCGTGATTTTTCCTCTCGCCAGTTGGCCGCTGCGATAGCTGGCCACCAGCCTGCGTCCCGCCGACATCGTGCTGAGGGCTGCACCGCCCGCAATATTGGCGGTGATGCCCGTGACCTGAAGCAGCAGGAGGAATCCGACAAAGGTGAAGATAAGATACTGAACGATTGCACCGGACATGCCGACACCCGCGCCGTCCGTCTTTTCCATAAGATTTGCCAGCGGCTCGATGGATAGAGCAATCAGGAGCGCCAGAATCGCATAGACGAATAAGGGAATCAGCGCATAGCTGAGTGTGGTTCTGAGCCAGCCCTCGAACAGATGCTGAGACTGGCGGAAGATGAGCAGCAGGATAAAAATAGGCGCAACGGCCAGCGTGACTGCCGTGGCCATTTTAGAAAGTATAATCAGAAACGCGGCATAGCCCACAAAGATCACCATGCCGATCCAGACAAAGGCGTTATAGATAAACTTGCCAACGTCCGACCAGCTTGCGCCGCGCAGGATGTTTTCTGCGCCTTGGGTACTTTTATCAATGAAGGAATCAAGCTCTATATTGATCGTTGCGTCGTCCGGGCCGAAGCCGAGCATTGCAGAGGCCATCTCTGACGGAAGATTCGTAATCACCTTGTAGACAAAGATACTGAACTCAGACCATGACGTTGTCAGTACGCCGATGATGACCATCTTGAACATAATGATGAGAGCTTCGGACGGGTTGAAGTCGCCTTGGGCAATCATTCGGATGCCGTAAATCGTGACGGCCAGAATCGCCATCGCCGTCCACAGGGTATTGAGGCCGGAGGACAGGTTGCCGAACATATTAAGGACATAGCCGGTGAGCACGGTGTCCACATTTGCCAAGAGGTTCTGAATAAGCTCCACTTCTATTTTTCCTTCAGGTGTGGCAGGAGTTTTTTGACGTTTTCACGGCTCTGGTTGTTCATCTCTTCATAGTGCTTCTGACGTTCTGCGCGTTCCGCCAGCCCGGTGGCGTAAGTCATCCAGACGGCTTTCAGCTCCAAATCCTTCGGTAATACCTCGTCATTGGAGAATCCGCCTTTATTCATGGCAGTGGCGATACGCTGCTGTTCCGGTTCGCAGGATTTGAGATCGTCGGCGGAGGCATTTTCCGGCGCTTGCCAGAAAGCGGCGCAGCGCATCATCTCGACACTCTCCAGCTTCACCAGCCATTGCTGCACGGTTGCGGGATCGGCCTCGGCGACCGGGTTTTTATGTTCATTGCAGGCCGTGAGGGGTAAGCACAGGGCGAGCGTTAAGGTGACAAAGCGTTTCATGGGTTCTCCTTGCTGACTTGGGTGGGCGGGAGATACTGGTTTGCGTCATAAACGCCCCGGTGTCCAGTCAGGGCATGGTTGTCCGTCGAGGCAGCCATCTGCATCTGCAAGGCTTGCAGGCGTATCATCTCGTTCATGATGATGCCGTTCTCGGCGGAAATACGCGCCAGCAGATCGACCGAGCCTTTGACGTCCTGTGTCTCGTTCAATTCTTTCAGCATTGCCTCATAGCCCTTCATGCGGTTGGCAGCGTTGTGGTAGGCGGCCTGTGAGGTGGCGATGGCTGCGTAGTCGGTATTGCTGCGCTCCATGTAGGCGGCGTTGGTGGGTAACGCGGCGTCTTTCTCCCCGAAATCTTCCGGGGCAAGCGGCTGGTATTCTTGCCTAAGGCTGGAAAACTCTTGAGGAACGGTGCTGGCGACGGGGATATTCTGCCCGCCGTCAATCAGATCGTTCATGTTGTCGGGCACATAATGGCGCATCTGCGCTTCCTCCGCGCCATTGAGCAGATTGCCCATGTTGCGGGTGCCGGTGACGGCTCCGGTCTGCTGCTCGGCCTGATCCAACTGCTCCAGTTGCTTGCTGTAGGCTGCGGTCATCTGGTCGAGTTGCTTCTGCATGGTCGCCATTTCCTCCGCCATTTTGGCGAGATTGGCGACGTCGATCACCGGAATGCCGCCAGCGTAAGAAGGCGACGAGGCAAGCACAGCAATCAGAAATACGAAGAGGCGTTTCATGCCGCGTCCTTTCTGCGAAGGTGGAACGTATCGTACCATTGATGCACCGCGTCGCCGCATTCGGCGCGGATGCTATCCAGCAGCGCCACGGTTTCCGTGCGACCGGAAAGGACGGCGAGGAAATCATCCATGCCGGTCAGGTCGAGCCGGGCGACTACGGAGTCCGTGCCGTGCCGCAGCAGGAAGCAGCGGCTCTCAGGTGCCAGTCCCTTGATGAGCGCGAACTCCTGTTCAGATAAGCCGAAGCCACCGCAATAATCGGCAGCTTCCGCCCGTGCATTGGGCAGGAAGATTTGCGTCGGTGATTGCTCAATGATGGCGTGGCCGATGGAACTCTCCAGCGCATCTTTGGCCGATTGCGTAGCGAAGCCGAGGATGCCGTTCTGCTTGCGGATGGTTTTCTCCCAGTCCTTGATCCGTGCGGTGAAGACCGGATCGTCCAGCATCTTCCAGCCTTCATCCAGCATGAGGATGAGCTTCTCGCCGGTCATCATCTGGCTGACGCGGTGGAAGACATACATCAGCCAGGGGGTGCGGCTGATGGGATCGTCGAGGATGGAGGTCAGGTCAAACCCCGTCGTCAGATTACCCAGCGAGAGCGTATCGACCGGATTATCGAACAGCCAGGCGCATTCGCCGCCGCCATGCCATTTCCGCAGGCGTTTCTCCAGCGAGGTGGCGCTGTTGCGCGTATAGCCGCTGAATACCGCCGCCAGATGCCGCAGGGAGCGGTATTCCGGGGCAACGGAGAAATTCTGCTCCACGGCTTCGGCGATGATCTCCTCGTCCTCGGCGGAAAGTGAGGCATCACTGCCCGCTGTTGCCAATGTGCGTATCCAGTCGCGCAGGAAGGCACGGTTTTCCGGTGAGTCCGGCAGTTGCAGCGGATTCAGTCCGGTAGGCGTGCCGGGCTGGACGATGGTGTAATCGCCGCCCACCGCCCGCAGGAAGATTTCCGCGCCACGGTCTTTGTCGAAGTACACGGTGCGCGGATGGTGGCGCATCGCCTGCGCCAGCAGGAATTCCATCAGCACGGTTTTTCCCGTGCCGGTCGGCCCGATAATCGTGAAGTTCCCCACGTCGGCCTTGTGAAAATTAAAGAAGTAGGGCGTGTTGGAGGTAGTCTCCAGCAGGCAGATGGCATCGCCCCAGTGATTGCCGGTGGCTTTGCCGGAGGGGAAATTATGCAGGCTGGCGAATCCCGCAAAATTCTGGTTGGTGATGAGGGATTTGCGGGCGATCAGATGAAAATTGCCCGGCATCTGTGCCCAGTAGGCGGCTTCCATGTTGACGTCCTCGCGCACCACCACATTGCCGCCATTCACAAACTCCGTCACGATGCGGCTGATGGCCTGATTCAGGATGGTTTCGGTTGGGCCGGTGACGGTCACGCTGAGATGATGATTGCCGAAGACATTGATGCCGCTGGCGGCGCTGTCAATGCCTTCCGTGACATCCGCTTCCAGCGTGTGTGCTCCCTGCTCCGTGCTCTCCAGCTGCCGCCGTATGCGCCGCATGGTGCGGAGTACCGGCTCACGCGGCACGAACTCGAAGCTCTGGGTGAGGATGAACTCGTAAGGCAGGCGCAGCAGCCCGTCCAGCATTCCCGGTGCGGTGTGATTACAGTATTCCTTCAGCGAGAGCATCGCGCCGAGCTTCACGTCCTCCGTCCGCGCCCCGCGAATCTCAAACGCTTCCTTGCCGAAGAATATCCGTTTGCTCGGCAGGTAAGCGCTGATGTCCATCCGGGGCAGGCGTATCTCCGTTTTCTCCTGATTAAGCAGGTAGGAGAGGAAAGACAGCGGCTCGGAGAAAACGCCTTCCTCCGTCGCGTAAGTCGTGAGCAGTTCCGCGCCGTAGGGTGCGAGTTGCGCCAGCAACGTGTCGGTGGTCTTGTGCAGGATGCGAAGCTGCTCCTTGCGGGCAAGTGCGCTGCTCTCTTTGTCCACCCCGCCAAACAGGCCGGAGAGAAAGCCGGTGGCATCCCGCCGGGGGCGAAAGAGCACCGTGATATATTGCTCGTTGACGAACATGCGCTTGGTGTGGAGCCGTTCCCGGTACGCCGTATCGAGCGCCGCGCACCATGCGCTGTCAAACTCACCGCCGGGATAATTCTGCTCCTCGCGGCGGATGATATGGTAGTAGAGGCCGATGCGCGGGGTGCCGATGCCGCGCAGCAGGGTTGCCCGCACTTCCTTACGCATATTGAGTTCGGCCTGATCTATCGTCTCGAAGGGCAGACCGGAGAGCCTGATAATCTGGAGCAGGTCGCCTTCTTTGGTGCAGAGCGTACTACCGTCCAGATGCCGCGTATAGGGGATGAACGTGCCGACGGACACTTCCTGCGCCGCTTCTTTGCCATATCGGGTACGTTTTCTGGCTGGTGACATGGATGCTCACGGAAGATAGCTGTTGGATTTCCAGAAGAGACGGTTGCGGTTGGGCGGTGTGCGCGTCGCACGGATAAACCAGATGCTCATCCAGTGCGGGTCTTTCTGCGTGGCATAGTAGGCCAGCAGATGCAGGGGCAGTATCACCCCGCCCAGCCATAAAAACCGGGCAGCCCAGTCCACGAATCCGATAAAGCCCATGCCGCCTAACACCATGACGTTGGCACCGAAGAACATCATCGGTACGCCGAGGAACATTACGGGGTTGGTCAGGGCAATATAGAGCGGATCGGTGGAGGGTTCCGCCTGCGCCACTAGATGACGCCTTCCACGGAGCCGACAATCGCCGCCGCGCTGAACGCGATCACCAGACCGCAGGTAACGCTGGCCGCCCATACGAAGGAAACGCGACCGACCATCCAGGCGATACCGAGCACCGCCACAGCGATCACGCCGATGATGCGTACCCAGGTGTTGGTGAGCAGGTCTTGCAACGCCTGCAGGAAATTGGTGCCGGAGGAGAAGAGTGCCCCGCCGCCACCGGCAGCCTGGGCATGGGCGATGTCAGGAGAAAGTACAATCAGGAAGAGCAATGCAACGAGGCTTGCGGACAAATGCCGAGAGCAAGAGAACTTCATAAACCATCCTTATAGTTATTAATTTATATGGAAGAATGTGAGCAGAAAAATTGCAGGTTTTTTTTATGTTGTTTAATTTTCTTTGCGAACCCATCCACGCATTGAAAATGTAGCTTCTCAATCGCATAGATTGAATAATGGTTTAACCAGCGATTCTCACGCGGTCAATAGTTAATTAACGGCAACAACAAATTAAAAAGCGTAAATGATGGCGGATGATTCCGTTTGGAACATCACCGCAGTTCCTCGCCATCCAGTATGGCGCTCTGCCGTGTGCGGAGCGGGCGATGCAGGTAGGATTTTACCTTACGGAGATAGTCGGAGGTCTCAGGAAATGGCGGAACGCCGTGATATTTGTCCACGGCCCCTTCGCCCGCATTATATGCCGCCGCCGCCAGTTCTTCGTTGCCGCCGTAGCGGTGCAGAAGCCAGGCCAGATAGGACGTGCCGCCGCGTATGTTGTCTGCGGGGCTGAAGGCGTTATCTACATGGAAGCGGTCGGCGGTGTCCGGCATCAGCTGCATCAGCCCTTCCGCGCCGCGTGGCGAGACGGCGTTGGCCTGGTAAAATGATTCAGCGCGGATTACGGCGCGGATCAAATCCTCGTCCACTTGCTGTGTGACAGACGCGGCGGCGGCATAGACGTCGTACAGTCCTTTCGTGTCGGTGTCGCCGGTACGCTGACGCTCCAGATAATCCAGCGATTCATGGCGCACGGTCTTGCCGTCCGGCCTGAATTCCAGAACGGTCGCCCAGGCGGGCGTGGCGAGCAGCAGCAGGATAAGAGCAAAGAGTAAACGAATCATAATCATTGAATGCGGGTTATCTATGCGCTATGCGATAGAATAATTAATAATCTGATGCTGTCTTGTAAGGCGATGATGAAAAAATATCAACGAATGTTTCTTGTGAAGGTTTTAATTTTCCTGCTACTGTCGGTGTGTGCATTCCGTCCTGCTTACGCGGCGTCGCAGGCGGAATGCGCCATCTGGTTGTGCCTGCCTGCCGGATTCTCCGTCAGTGAATGCGGCGCGGCACATGCGGCGTTTCTGGAGCGCCTCAGAAAAGGCAAAGCCCCGCTGCCGCCGCTTTCCTCCTGCACGGTCGGAGAAAGTGGCGCGGCGAATGGCAACAGTCGCTACGAGACGGGATATGAGGTGTGGGAGTCCTGCAAGAGTGGCTACCGTCCGCTGGATTATATCGACCCGCTTCAGGGACAGCGCGTTCACAGCTGCGTCAGCACCTCATGCCCCAATCTGCAGCCGGACATCGTCGGCAATCTCTCCTGCGATCACTACGCACCGGAGAAACGCGCCCAGCCAAACTTCATCAAACTCTGGGTGAACGGCGAATATCAGGGGCAGTATTTTTATTAGAAGGAAAGGACGATGCTTTTTAGAGGCACTTGATTAAAGCGCTCTCCTTGGTTTGGATTTTCAGAGACTTTTTAGCATTCTCGCCAACAACCCAGTCGCCTTGCTCTCTACTATATCGACAAACAAATAATTTGGGAGATTCTAAGGCATTGGTAACTACAGCAAGTCTGTAGGAATCAGATTCTTCAGAAAACGCTTTGTACTCATTAGGGGTAAGCTCTACTGAGAATGAATCTCCAGAGAGACCTTTAACCTCGATTTGAAGCGTCGTCTTTCCTGCGGTTGCCTCCAAGTCCCAGCCAACATTATCTCTTTCTACACTTGCGACCGTATAGCCAAGTTTCTCAAAATATTCACAGCATACTCGAATGGCGGCGGTCTCGATTCTGACCTTGCGTTCCTGATCCTGTTTTCCTTTATTGTTCTTAGTGGGTATGGACTTTTTCTGTTTTCCAGCTACCAAGTCCAGAACGCGCTGAACTATATACGCGCTCTCAGGAGAGTCAGCATACCAGACATTAGATTGCCCCATGCCACCTTTGACCTGTCGCGGAATCTCAAAAGTCCTTTCATCTACTGGCAATAGCTTTGCTTGGCCTAAAGGTGCCTGAATCCAATATCCATTGATGCCATGCTGCTTTTGAGAGGAAGGGGGGGTCGAGAACATTTGATAGTCTCGGAAAACTGTTGCGTCTTTATACCAACCGACTACGGCAGTGCCGCCGGTTGGTCGCGTAGCAGTCCAAATAACTGTTATCTTGCTGATGGACTTATCGCTAAGAGAAGCTCCGAGGCGCTCAATTTTAATCTGTGTTCCTCGCGGTGGCTGGACATATCCGTAAAGAATTTTTCCGCTTGGAGAAAAATTACAGATTTCATGTCCTTTTCCTTTTTCATTTACATAGGAACCACCACCGCTGATTTGGTCTCCATGCACCAGACCTTGGTAATGTTCCATCCAGCCTATGTTACAGAAAATCACAGTCATGTTGGTCCTCGCCGCGCATTTTATGCTATACCCCCATGCTCTATTTATAAAGAGCTTTCTCCTATGAAAGAAACCGCTCACGCGGCTTCCTCCAGCCTGTGCGGCTGGTAGGATTTCAGGTGTTCCACGGCACGCTGGGCATGGGCGGCGGCAGAGAAGATGGCGCGTTTGTCATGCTTTAGAACCTTCAGCCATGAGTCGATATAGGCCGCATGGTCGGCGCGGACTTCCGGCGTGATGCCAAGATCGGCGCAGAGGAAAGCGGAGCCGAGTTCAGCGACCAGTTCTTCCTGCGCGTAGCCTTCGTCACCCCAGCGTTTGCGTCCGAATTCACGGTGCAGCCGGGTTTCATGGCGCGTCCAGTGCGTCATCTCATGCGCCAGCGTCGCGTAATAGCTCTCGGAATCGGTGAAGCATTCCAGATACGGCATCTGTACAAAGTCCGACGAGATGTTGAAATAGGCGCGGTCGCCGCCATGCCGGATGGTCGCTCTGGTCGCGGCAAAGAACGCTTCCAGCGCGTCATCGCGCATAAGGTCGGGATTCGCTGGCTCCGGCTTGAGGTAAAATGACTTCGGCAGCCCGTCGATCTGTTCGGTGTTGAACACCGTGTAGCTTTTCATGAAGGGAATCGCCGTTTCGGTTTCCGTGCCGTCCGCGTCGGTGTCGGTGCGCTGCATGGTGCTGGCGTAGATGACGGTCTCGCCTCTCATGCCTTTCATGACGTGCCCGCCGAGTTCCTGTGCCTGTTTGAAGGTCATCCAGCGGTTGGAGGTGAAGCCGCTTTCCACGGAGGCCGCCCAGAGCAGGATGATATTGAGACCCTGATAGTATTCGCCGTTTACCCGCTGCGGTTTGGCGATGCGCCCGGCGAGGTGATCGGCGTTCCAGGGTTTCAGCCAGGTGCGGACGCCTTGCTCCAGATCGGCGATGATTTTCTTGGTGACGCGGGTGTAGATGTCCTGTTTCTCAGTCATGTCGATTCTCCGTGTTTGTGTTGGTGTCAGGGACGCCGTACACAAGGCCGGGGGAATGAGACGGAGGCGCATGGTCAACACGGGAGCCGCAACGCGGCGAATGGAGCGGGCAGCGCCATTGCGCCGCCGTCGCCCCCGGTCATAACGGCGCGCCCATACCTGACAACCACACGAACACGGGAAAGGTAACAAGACGAGAGGACATCATTGAATCAAGCACGAGAAAAGGCATATAAGTTGCATTTATCTATGGTAAAACAATGGAGTGCATATCCTGAGACTGAAGAAGGCATTGAGAGATACGGAGAGAACGGTGTTACACACGGATAAACCGATTGAGAAAAAGACTGAAGATCGCTTGGGGCGGAAGGATTTTGTAGAGAATGTTGCGAAGGCAATTTCACATTATCAGACTGGGCAGGATAGCCTTGTCATGGGGCTGTGTGGGGAATGGGGGTCTGGAAAAACCTCTGTGATCAACATGATCATTGAGAGTCTAAACGAGCAAGATTCTGCACCTATAACAGTCAGATTCTGCCCGTGGTATTTCTCTGGACAAGACCAGTTGCTTCAACAGTTCTTTCTGCAACTTGCCTCGGAGATACGGAGTTCTTTTGAAAAGGCGACAGATGCGACGCAGGACTTGGCAAAGAAAGCTGGCGAGGTAGCGGACAAGATCATCAAGTTCTCGGCTGTTATCCGTCCCATCAAACATATTACTCCTTTTGTGGGCGTTCCAAGCGGAGTTATTGACGGTATATTTAATAGCATAGATAAAACAGCAGGTAAGGTGAAAGAAATTACAGATGCTGTAGGCAAACTAAACGAACAAGACTCTTTTGATCCTTATGAGACGAAGAAAGAGATTGGCAGTGCATTATCTGAGTTAGATCGTAAGGTTCTGATCATCATTGATGACATTGATCGCCTTACCAGAGAAGAAATAAGGCAGATATTCCAGTTGGTGAAGGCATTGGCAGATTTCAAAAACACTATCTACCTGCTAAGTTTTGACCAGAAGGAGGTCTGCGCCGCGCTGAAGGAGCAAACTGATCATCCAGAGCGATACCTTGAAAAGATTGTGCAGATACCGTTTGAGTTGCCAACCGTATCCCCAACGGTGATTTTTGGACATCTTACAAAATCCTTGGATAATCTCATTGTCAAAGAGGATTGGAATCCATCGCTACAAAAACATTGGGATTGGTTGTGCTATCATGGATTCAAATCCTATATCACTAATCTTCGTGAGGTGAGCAGGTTCTTGAATTTATGCCAGTTTAATTATCACTTGCTGAACAAGGAAGTGAATCTGGTGGATTTGTTTGTAATGACAGCCACCAGCATTAAACACCCTGATCTTTACCGCTTCATCAAGGAAAATAAATCAATTTTCTGCGGCCCAGAGGGTACAGCAACAAGCGGCAGGGCAGAAGAACGAGATCAGTCAGCAAAAGAGCAATATCAGGCGTTTCGTAATCAGATTGCCGATATAGAAAAAGTGGAACCGCTACTCACAGAGTTATTTCCGTATTTGCACAAGATACTTTCAGAGAGTCGTTGGGGCAGCGGATTAGATCAGCGAGAGTTGGAAAGGTCTCAGCGCATTGCTTCAAGAAAATATTTTGATCGTTTCTTCAGCCTATCGGTTCCTGAAGGGCAGATTTCTGATCAAGCAGTTCATGTGCTCATTGCACTACAGGATAAATCGGAGATTCTTTTGGAGAGAATGCAGGATTATAGCTATCAACAACAGAGAGATTTAATTAATATATTCTATACTCATAAAGATGAATTTACGAATGCTAATGTCGTTTCCGTTGCTGAAGCGCTGATGCCGCTTGCTGAAAATGTTGACGAGAGCGATTACTCAGGCTTTTTCTCTTCGCCTCTTTCGGACTATATTCGCCTCTTTATCCGTGATCTATTTGCCCCTAATGAAGCAACAGCGACCGTAAAACTGGATTATTATAACCAATTATTCAATAGCCCGAAAGCAGGGGCATACATGATGTCGTCCTTATTATGGTATGTGATGGAAATTGTTGGGGCGAAAGACGGTGAAGGAAACTTCAAGCGAGAATTGTTAGAACAATCCCAATTTAAGGACAAATACGAGGAATTGGAAGGAAAGTTGGTTGCTAAAATTGAGCAATTAGCACGGGAAAATTCACTACAACAACATCATCACATGACGGCCATTTTATATGCGTGGCAGCGTGCAAACTCTGATGCGCCAAAAGATTATGTTAACGCACTGACTAGAACAGATCAGGGATTGATTGAGTTTATTACTGCGAGCCTAGGCTATTCTCATAGCGGTAATGGGAAAACGCCAAGGATTCATTGGAATTATGTTGCAGATTTTGTGACTGACACGGCGGCGTTTGTAGAAAGAGCCAAGGAGATAAAGAAAAATCAGGAGTTCGCTTTGCTTCCTGAAAAGTCCAGGGTTGCAATAGATGTATTCTTAAGAAGCGCTGAGAATCCCAATCAAGATATATAAGCAGTAATCAGAGGGCAATGGATGCGGAGGTGCAGTTCAATTAGGAATCTGGCTGTCTCTCATTCGCCGCTGCATGGCCGTTTTTCTTTTAGCTGTATGATTGAGAAGAAAAGAAGGCGCTTACGGCGCCCCAGAAAAACCTCATAACCCGAATAAATCAGGCTGCACGGAAAGCAGATGGTTCAGGGTATGCAGGTGCGCGAGATCATTATAGAGGTGGCAGTATTTGAGGCTAATGGCGACATGTACCCCATCGCAGTTTGGCGCAGCAGGGGATGTTGATCGGTTCTGCCGGTATTGCCGGAGCCAACAGGCATATTGCCGGTAAGCGGAAATGTCTCTTTTCAGTTCCGCTAAAACCTCGCCCTTCAGCTGACACAGCATCTTTGTGCGTGTCGGTTCCGGTTTGAGGCTGGCATGGCGTATGTCCGATGCCCTATAACCCTGATAGCCTTCGGCAATGACGGCTTTCAGTATATGCTTGGGAGGCGGAACCTTGTCGCCCAGAACATAATACCACGGATGCCCTGCATTATAGCCAGAGTTTTGGCGCAAACCGAAGGAGGTAGTGGATAAGGGTTTCATGCTGCCACCTCCATCCTCTCATTCGCCGCCGCATGGTATCCGGCATCGAGTTCGATACCGAGATAGTCACGCCCCAGCATCCGGGCAGCCAGCAAGGTGGAGCCGGAACCGGCGAACGGATCGAGTACCAGCCCGCCGGGAGCGGAGAAAGTCTCAATCAGCGGCAGCAGCACGGGCAGCGGTTTCTGGGTCGGGTGTAGTTTGTTACCGCTATACGTCCAGTCGATCACATCGCCAATGGTGTGACGGGGTTCCTTGGGGTAGCCCTTGGCCAGAAGATACGCGCATTCATGCTGGTAGCGGACATATTTCTCGGAGGAGGTGTAACGCTTCGGGAAGGCGAAGTGCCCGACAATGCGGAACCCTGCCGCACGCCATGCTGCCATGAAGCGGTCGGCATGTGGCCAGCCATAGAAGCTGACGCAGAAGCTGTTGCGCTGGAGTGTGCGGTAGATTTCCGCGAAGGCAGGCTTCAGCCATGCGTCGTTATCGTCATTGGGTACGGTGCGCCCGTCACGGGAACGGTAACGTGCAAGATACGGCGGATCGGTCAGCACGAAATTGACGCTGCGGGAGGGAATCTGCGGCAGGATGCTGAGGCAGTCGCCCTGGATGATGGTGTTGGGAAGAATCGTCATGATAGGTTCCTTTCAAGATTCTGGTGTGAGTTTAGCGAGCGCCCGGCGTAAATCCGGTTCGTAGCAGTCGCCACGGTAGGAGTTAGAGCCGAAGGCGATGTCGCCTCCTGAGAGTTTGGCTATGTCGAGTACCGCGCAATGGTCGGGTGCATCGAACAGGATGGCGAGTTTCCGGCTCTCATTGTCGTCAATGATGGCGACGGTGAAGGGTGCGCCGCAGATGCCGTTGCGGTGGCGGGCGTGGTCAGTCACGCGCACGGTGGCGGGATACTTGCTCATTGTCCGGCCTCCCCGGTTTTGGGGAAGCATTCCTCTGCGACGGTACGGATGACATCCCAGTTGATGCCGATCTCGGCATTGTGTTTGTCTTCGCATCGGCGCAGTACCTCGCGGCATTGCTCGTCGGTCAGGTCGGGACGGACGCTCCGCACGTCGTCGATGTGCCAGAGGATGATGATGCAGTCGTGCATTTCGTCCGGTGCGCCGGGTTCATGAAGTGTCATGGTCGTTTCTCCTTGAGATGGGTTGAGAAGAAGAAAGAAGGCGCTTACGCGCCTTCCCCCTGTACGGTTTCCTTCGGTTCGTTTGGCAGGATGATGGTGCTGCCTTCCGCCATCGGCATCAGTTCCAGATTCATGCGGAAGCCGTCGCCTTTCTTGGTCGGCCACAAGGCTCCGATGCGAATCCAGGGTGCGCCTTCGCGCTCCGGGGCAAACCAGACAATGTGGGTCGGCGTGTTGGATGAAGTGCTTTTGGTCATGATAAATCTCCTTTTTTGTAGTAAGCCCGCGCCTATCGCGGCCTTATCTGAGCAGAGTAAGAAGCCCGCCACAGACGGCGGCCACACCCCACTTGGGGCTGAAGCGAAGCGGAAGACGGCAAGGGAGACTGTTTTTTGCAGGGCGCAGCCCGGCGCGAGGAATGCCGTTAGGAAGGGGAAAAAACCGGCTCACTGCCGTTGTGGGCGCTGGCGGCGGGATTAAACGCTGCCCCCCAGATACAGGCCGCCTTAGGCGGAATTGCAGTGCATAAGATGAGGAGATGCTCAGGCCAGGCGCATCCGCCTCACGCCAAAGCATGGCGCAGGTCGCCGGAGCAGGATGGAAACCTCACCGCACAAGGGGCATGGCAGACGACAAAGGCCGGGTACGGGGAGAAGATGAGACGCCAGACACGGGAGGACGCATTATCCCGCCGAAAAAGCGTTGGAACCAGCAGGAGGGAGCGGGTATAACCACTTTGACGATACGAAAAACCTAACGGATAAAAGAACGAGGATCGCCATTATGGGCAAGCAACTGCCGGAGCATCGCATGGATGCCTCGTTTGAAGAAATCACGCAACTGATTGAAGTTGCCCGGCAGAAAGCGTTTCTGGCCGTCAATACCGCTTTGATCGATCTCTATTGGCATATTGGCGGGGTCATCAGCCACAAGGTCAGCAGCGCCGAATGGGGTGAAGGGGTGGTGGAGCAACTGGCACGCCATATCGCACAGACGCAACCGGGACTGCGGGGATTTACCCGCTCAAATTTGTTTCGGATGAGAAAATTCTATGAGACTTATCAGGGGGATATAAAAGTCGCACCACTGGTGACACAATTGCCGTGGACACATAATCTGATCATTCTAAACCAGAGTAAACGACCGGAAGAACGTGAGTTTTATATACGGCAGACGATCAAGGAAAACTGGAGCAAGCGCGAACTAGAACGGCAGATGAAAGCCGCGTTGTTCGAGCGGGTCGTCCTCTCACCGCCAAGAGCGTCACCGCCGGTGACACAATCGCATCCGGCGGCATTGGGCGTATTCAAGGACAGCTATATGGTGGAGTTTCTGGCGCTGCCGGAAGGACACGCCGAGGCCGATCTCCACCGGGGACTGCTTGCCCGGCTCAAGGATTTCTTGATCGAACTGGGACGGGATTTCTGCTTCGTCGGTTCGGAATACCCGCTTCAGGTGGGAGGACGGGATTTTGCGCTCGATCTGCTGTTTTTCCATCGCGGGCTGAACTGTCTGGTGGCGATAGAATTGAAGGTCGGTCGATTTGAGCCGGAATATCTGGGCAAGATGTCATTTTATCTGGAGGCGCT
>Ga0209573_1002821_pt1 | contig 20786 bp, 21 predicted proteins | sample TNRBio252014_DNA_FD_185870 | JGI IMG/M metagenome (GOLD analysis project Ga0209573, IMG submission 185870) | Wastewater treatment Type I Accumulibacter community from EBPR Bioreactor in Madison, WI, USA - TNR Reactor_6/25/2014_ DNA (SPAdes)... | ecosystem: Engineered > Bioreactor > EBPR >...
GCTGGCGCGCGCCGAAGCCGTCGCCCGGCGCAAAGGTGAAGGCTATGGCGACTCGCTCGCCACCCAGAATACGGCTGATCTTGCCGCTGAAGATCCCATAGTCCGCGAACGGGCCACGACCGCCAGTTCATTCGACCCGTCGGAAGTGCAGCGTGGCCATCACAGCGAGCCGGGGCCTGGCATCCTGGTCGCTATCCTCCCGCTGGCCGTAGTGATTCTCGTCAATCTGCTCATGTCCATGTGGGTATTGCCGCGTCTTGACACCAGTTTTCTGACCGAAGCGCAATGGGGAGACATTCCACTTTCGGCGGTCAGTGGCGTCTGGTCGGTGATCGTGGCGCTGATCTCGGCAATTGTCATTCTGGTCGCGTTCAACCATCAACGGTTGCCGGTGCTGCGGGCTACGGTCGACGCCGGGGCCAACGCATCAGTCCTGCCGGTGCTGAGCGTGGCGAGTTTGGTAGGCTTCGGGGCGGTGGTAGCCGCCATGCCGGCGTTCGATCTCGTGCAAGGTTGGGTGCTGTCGATTGAGGGCGGGCCACTGGTTTCCCTGGCCGTGTCCACCAATATCCTGTCGGCGTTGACCGGTTCGGCATCGGGCGGAATGACCATCGCCCTCGACGCGCTCGGTGCGACCTACATGCAAATGGCGGCGGAGCTGAACATCGACCCGGCGTTGCTGCACCGCGTGGCAGTGATCAGCGCCGGCACTCTCGACAGCCTGCCGCACAACGGCGCGGTCGTGACCCTGCTGGCCGTTTGCGGCTCCACGCACCAGAAAAGTTATTTCGACATCGTGATGGTCGGTATCGTCGGCGCCATGCTTGCGCTGGTGGCGGTGGTCGTCCTGGGCACGATGTTCGGTTCGTTCTAGTTGGACGCCTCGGGCGGGGTCGCTGGGTCGGCGGGTTGCGCCGCATCCTGCGACACGCTCACGGGGCGGATGCCTTCCTCAATCCGTTCCAGCATGTAGGGGAAGAACGGAGTCGAAGACATGCGAATCAGCGAATCCAGGCTGACAATGAGCGTACCGCGCTCACCGCGCGGGGCGACCGCACCCAGGCTGACGCCGTACTCCTCCAGCGGATCAGGAAACATACCATACAGGGAATCGCTCACGGGGAACGGCAGGGCGACATGCGACAGCGAAAACACGCCGAGCGGATAGGACAATCCCAATTCACGGGTCTGCTCGGTCGTCGCTCCGGCCGCTGTCACCCGTTCCATCACCTCGCTGGTATCAGGATTGATGTTGGTGATGATCGTGGTTTTGAACGGGCGTGGTGGTTCGGGCAGGATACGGGTCAGCATGGTGTTGGCGCTGGCGCGCATGAGCGGGCCAAATTTGGCGTTGCGGTTTAGATCGAACAGGACCAGTTCACTGCCATTATCGGGAAGGTGGGCATACAACGCGGAAATGATCGCCCGAGTGCTAACAGTGAAATCGACAACGGACTGAAAGGTCAGGATGGGCGGCAACTCGGCGAGTTTCCCTTCACTCGCGTAGCGTGCGATCCGGGGTTGCAGGGAGCGCGTCAGCAGCGACGATTGCCGGGCGCCATTGATCGGGAACGAGTTGTACTTGAAGGGATTGAATTCCGGCACCACGCTGAGCCATGCAGCCTTCGCAAAGGGTGGAAAGATCGCCGGCCAGCCGAATACCCCGGCGAACCGGGCCATTTCGGTGATCCCGATCATTGGCGAAATCAGCACGACGCGCTCTGGACGGGTCAACTTCGGGTCGCCAACCGCGTCGAGCGCATACTTCATGGCCAGCGCGCCACCGTTGGAAAACCCGATAATGTGGAGCGGCGATTTGGGGTCGATCCGTCGCTGCGCTTCCCGCACCGCCAGATGGGTCGCAGCAACCCAATCTTCCCACTCAACATTGGTCAGGCCCGCTGGCACCGTGCCATGTCCCGGCAGCCGAATGGCGACGGAAACAAAGCCGTGACTCCGATAAAGCCGGGCGACATGGCGCAGGCTGTAGGGTGAATCGGTCAGTCCATGCAGGAACACCACCGCGCCGACCGGCTTCCCTTCCGGCTCCAGAATGTAGGAACGGTTCCAGTCCGTGGCAAAATTCGCCGGATACAACGGGCTACCATCAAAGTAGCGATTGGCGGGAACCTGGTCTTCCGGGGCTAGCTTTTGGGTGACATTGACGCGCACACTCTCGAAGACCTTACGCTCCGCAGACAGATAGTCATCCCAGGTGATCTTAGCCAGTTCTTGAGCGGTCAGTTCGGCGGGTGCATAGGTGTGCCACGGCGCCAGTGGCGCGCCGCGCTGTGAGTCAAAGGCGCGCACGGCCAACAAGGTCACGAGGCTTGCAGTCAACAGCAACCCTCCTATCTTCAACAGCTTGGCGATCTTCGCCCTCACGGCCTGGCTCCTCTTTGATTTTTGAATGGCGTCTTGACGGGTTCGTTGGAGCGCACAGAGCGTTCAGCCGCCGCTGGCCTGGAACAAAGCAACCAGCGCGTCCTCGGCGGTGCGCAACTCCAGTTGCTGACCTTGAATCGCGTAGGTGGCAGCCGTCGTGAGCGCATTCAGGTATTCGCTTTCCTGCTGCATCACTCCTTCAGGATCAGAGCAGGTCTTGCGGGTCGCCGCCGGGGCCTGGATGGTGATGGATGATCCCTGGGCGACATAGGCGGCCCGATACTGATTGCAACCCGCCGACCCGCTCAGTACGCCATCAGCGCCGAATATCGCCGTGATCTGAGTGTCATCAAGCAGCGAAACAGCGCCACCGCGACCGTTGTTGTAAACGGTCGCTCGCCAAGTGACGCCCTTCAACGCCACCGGTGGCTGCACCTTGAAGGTTGCGATCTTCTGCCCCCCAGCATCCAGCCAGATGAGTTGACCATCCTCAATTCGATAGGTCGTCACCACCGCCAGCGCCGCCATAAACGGCTGTTCGACGGCCGTTTGGGGTTCAGGACAGGCCATCATCGTGGCCGCCGCCGAACCGATAGTCAACTTGCCGCCATCCACGGTGTAACCGGCAGTGTAGCGATTGCAGCCGCCGTTGCCGCTCACCGAGCCATCGGCAAAGATCGCCGTGGCTTCGATGCTGGCCGGAACAGCGTGAAGCTGGCCATCCGCATGAACGACCTGGGTCAATCGCCAGGTTGCGCCTTCGAGCGTTGTCCTATCCACCGCGCCCGCCAAAGCCAGGACGGGCAACACCCAAACTATTAGTATCCCCCACCCGCGTAGATTCACCATTTTCCATCCACTCTCTATTCCGTGACGGATTGAGGAAACTCCGCAGACACTTGCATCGTGCGGAACAGCAGCCAGAGACTCAGAATCAACACGACCAGCTCGGCAAAGACCAGCAGGCCCAAGGCCATCAGGCTCATCATATCCACCGCCGACACCCAGCTTGCCGGGCCGGCGCCGGGCGTCTGGAACACCGGAACTCCGCCCTGCGGCGCGGCCAGAAAATAAAACAACAGGTGTCCGGTTTCGATCAGCATCACCAACATGGAGAACAGCAAGCCAATACCGCTGGCGACCAACCCGGTCCACACCGAGCCGATGACTGAAGACGCCGGCGGACACTGTTGTGGATCGGCAATCTTTTCCGCCAGGCGGGTATGCCGATGGAACCAGAAGATGGTGAAGATCAGGATCAGCAAGCTGGCCAGCGTCAAGTATTCAACGACCGGCAGACCGGCGCGCGGTCCCGAAGGCGAGCGGGTGAAGATGCCCGAAGGCGAGAGGGTGAAGATGAAGGTATAGAGCATCAGCAGAAAGGGAATCGACCCGACCACGATCTGCACCCAGAAACCGAATCGGCCCAAACGGGAAAAAGTCTTGGCCAGGCTCTGGGTTCCCGACGACTGCAAACTTTCCATGAGTTTTTTGAGCATGATCATTCCTGCTTTTTCAGTGTTTGTTCTTGGAAGACCCGAGCGGGCAATACCCACCCGACGAAACAACTGCGCCGATGACCCCATCAGGCGAACGGCGCGGGTAACGCTTAACGAATCTCAAATTCCGCGCGGCAACCGTTGTCCACCCAGACTCCACGCTGGTTATAGCCCCAGGAATTATTGAAGCGACAAGGCGCTCTGCTCAATTGCCGGACAAGGCGCACCTCATTCCGGACGTTGGCCCGGCACAAGTGGCGACCGCTGCCCTGAGCAGCGCAAGTCAACCGCACACCGCGCCGGTGGTCGCTGCTGCCAACGCGAAATTCGGCGCGACAACCGCGATCCACCCAGATGCCGTTACGGTCATAACCCCAGGTCTGATTTTTCCGGCAAGCCGCATTGCTCAACTGCCGCTGAAGCTGCACCCCACCGCGGGTGTCGATGCGGCAAAACTGGTGACGCTGATTGCGCGATTCGCAGGTGACATGACGCGAGCGAGCTTCAGCATCCTGAATCGGCAATCCAGTCAATGCCGCCACTAATACGCTACCGAGTAAAGCGGTCGCCAGGATGATCTGTCTAGGTTTCATTGTTAGGCAATACCTCAGTTTAGATGATGAACTTCAAGCGTAGCGCAACCAGATCAATATCCGTTGATCATCGCTCCGCCCAGAATCAGTATCAGTATCAGCAGAGACAAGCCTGCCGCCGGCCATTGCCTCAGTCCCCTTTCCACTCGTTCCAGGGCGTCTTCCCATCGCACGACAACACGCATGGCGGATTGACCCACGACCACGACATCGCCTTCCGGTATCGTTGGCAGATGCCGCCCCCAGCGCCAAAGCCCAAGCGTCAATCCCGCGCCGGTCAGAATAGGCCATAACGCCGCCCAGAGAATATCCGGTTGGAGCGCATCATACCAAGCACCGATTCCGGTCGCCGAATACAACATCCAGGGAACGCCAATCGCGGCAATAAACATCAACATCCAGGGTAAAGCCAAGCCAACCGGCGCCGACGCCGAGGAATCGGACGAGGCGCTCGCCGCCAAACGGTGGAGGAAATGCGCCATCAATAGCGTAGTCCCGATTGATGACAGAGTCGCGAGGAGTTCCACCAACCCATCCCCGAAAATCGGTTTCACCGCCAATTTCGCCAAAGCGCCGCCGGTCAGCGGCAATCCGCCCATCCCCAAGGCCAGAATCGCCGCAGGCGCCATCACCCACCAGAGACGACGCGGGCCAGTGGCGGCGACGACGCCGACCGCGAGGAAGAGCGCGCCCTTGGCTAGCAGGTGATGCGCCGAATAGAAAGTCGTGGCCAACACCGCGCTGCTCTGACCGGCAGCCAACCCCATACCGAGGACCGCCGCCGCCACGCCCATCTGACTCACGCTGGAATAGGCCAGCACCGTTTTTGGATTAGGTTGCGTGATCCCAATGACGACGCTGTAAAAAGCTGTAAACAGACCCACGGTGGTCAGAGCAACGCCCCAATCCAGTAGTGGCGCATCGAAGGGCAGAAAGCGGATCAGCCCGATGACGCCCGCCTTGATGATGGCTCCGCTGAGCACCGCCGAAGCCGGCATTGGCGCTGCCGGATGCGCAATGGGCAGCCAAACATGCAGCGGCGCCAGTCCCATCTTCAGTCCGAAACCCGCGATTAGCAGCGCCAGAGTCGGATCGCGCCAGGGCGACGCAGGCAACGCCGCGACCGCATCGCGGATCGCCAGGCTGTCCCCGGGAATAGCAGTCGCGAGCAGCACGAAGCCCATCAGCAGAAAGATTTCCCCCAGCAGGGCTAGAACCAGATAGATGACCCCAGCCCGCCGTGCGCCCGGCGTGCCATCAAAAACCACCAGACCGTAAGCCGACAGACTGACCAGGGCAAACGCCAGGTAAAAGGTGAACAGATCCACCGCGATAAAGACGCCCAGGCTGCCAATCAGCGTCAGCAACCAATAGATCGAAAAACGTCCGTGATTCGGCTTACCGCGCAGATAGGTTCCGGCATAGAGGCCCGCAGCGCTCCACAGCAGCGCGGCGACGCCAAGCAGGATCGCGCCCGGCGCATCGAGGACGAAGGTAATGCGCAGGCGCGCCTCGTCAAACACCAGGGGCGGGCTGTTAACCGCCCACAACGCAGTCGCCAACGCCGGGAGCGGCGCGAACACGAACAACGCTGGCATACGGTCGCGCAAGGTCCGTGATCCACAGGCCAACAGCAGCAGCACCGGCGTCGCGAGAGAAATGAGCAACAACATTCCGGTGCTGATCATGGCAGACCCATCCCGGCTTTCGCCAAGCGACCAATCTGCACCAGGTCAAAGGCTCCCAGCCGCACGAAGCCGAGCAGCACCGAACAGAGCGCTAAAGCTAACACCACCACTTCCCGGTATCGGGCGACCGGCGCACGCAAGACCACCGATTCGCGTGAGCCAAATAGCGCCGGGGCGAGTACGCGGAATAGATAACCGCCGGTGAGCAGCCCGCCACCGAGAATGACCAGCGCCCACCACCATTGCCCGGTCTCAATCGTTGCGGTGAGCAGCAGCCATTTCGCCGCAAAGCCGCCACTCGGCGGCAGTCCCATCAACGACATTCCCGCGAGTGCAAAGGCCAGGACGGTAATCGGCAACGCCCGGCCAATACTGCTCAGATCCGCAATGCGGTCATGACCGAGGGATTGAGCGATCAGACCCGCTGCCATAAACATCGCGGCTTTGGCGAAGGCGTGGGAAACCGCCTGGAGAACGCCGCCGCTCCAGGCGCTGGTCGAAACGACCGCCGCCGCCAGTTCGCTGGACAGATCAGCCGCGGCGAACGCGACTGACTCGGGGCGAACGATGAGCGGGAAGATGAGAAAAAGATAACCAATCTGGGCCACCGTCGAATAGGCGATCAACAGTTTCAGGCGGGCTTGCCGAAGCGCCAGCACACTGCCAAACAGAATCGCCGCAGCCCCTAAAGTAGCCAGAACCTGCGCCGCCGTCGGATTCATCAGTGCCGGCATCACATCGAACCAAAGGCGAACGATGAGGAATAGCGATGCTTTGATGACCAGGGCCGAGAGTACGGCGCTGGCCGCCGCTGGCGCGCCCGCATGAGCGGGCGGCAACCAGAAATGCAGGGGGAATAGCGCGGTCTTGGTCATCAGCCCCACGGTCATTAACGCAGCGGCGGCCCAGGCCACCGGTTCGGGGCGAACCCGGTCCGCCAGTAGGCCGATATCCAGTGTGCCATAGGCGCCGTAGAGCAGCACTGCGCCCAGCAGATACAGCACCGAGCCGAACAGCGCGAACAACAGATAGCGCAGCGCAGCGGCCAGCGTCTTGGCGCTACCTTCGAGACAGACCAAGGGAATGGCGGAAAAGGTCAGCAGTTCCAGCGCGACAAACAGGCTAAAGAGATCGTTGCTGAGAAAAACGAGGTTCAATGCGCCCCATAAGGCCAACAACAGCGCCCAGAACGTCAGCGAGGTGCGGGTTTCGGGTTGCCCTGGCGGGGTGCGGAACTCGGCCCGGGCGAAAATTCCGGTCGCGCCGATTACTGCCACCGTGGTCAGGATGAAAATGGCCGACAGTCCATCCGCACGCAGCGCCACGCCGAGCGGCGGCATCCAGCCACCCAAGTAGTAGACCAGCGCGTCGTCGGCACGGATCACGCTGATGACCAACATCACGGCAACGGCCAGTCCGACCGGCATCAGCCATAGCGCAATGCGGCCCGCATAACGCCCGCCAACAACCAGCGTCAGCAGCAGACCCGCGACCGGCAGGACCAACGCCAGCACGAGCAGGTTCGATGGGTCTTGCATCATGGGTCGTTGCTCCGCGCTGGCGCGTGGCTGGCAGGGTCCTCGGTGTCCAGCGTCATGGCCTGGCCGGTTTCCTGGAACAATCGTAGCAACAACGCCACGGCCAGGGCTGTAGCCGCGAAGGCAACGACCAGCCCGGTAATTACCAGCGCCTGCGGCACGGGATCGCTGTTCAGCCCGGCTCCCGCGCCTCGGCGCGCGATGACGCCGAACAACAGGAAAACGCCGCCACCGAGCAGGTTGAACGCCAAAATCTTGCGCAGTGGCTGAGGATCGACGATCAGGCCGAACAACCCCAAACCGACCAGAACCACGCTACTTAACCCAAACAGGGTAGTGGTGCTGATCATGATAGAGTCTTGGCCGGAGGGCCGGCGATGAGAAGACCGAGCGCCACCGCGATGGAGAGGGTCAACGCCAGCTCAATGGTAAGGATGAGTGGTTTAGCGTAGCCCGCCGGGTAGGCCAGAAACGCATCAGCGAACCCAATACCCGCCAAGCCAATCGCCAAGAACACCACGGAACCCGCGACCAGCAGAACCCGTAGCCAGCGCCGACTGACCGGAGGCGCATCCGCTAGTCCCGCCATCAGGATGAGCGCCCACATGGCGGCTAGGACCGCAGCGCCTTGAAAAGCGCCGCCGGGCTGATCAGCCCCGTTCCAGCACAGGTAGACGCCGACGATGATCCCGAACGGCGGCAGCGCCTGCGCGAGCAGCGTCAGAGCGCCGTCCGGGCGCGGATGCCGCAATCTCGGCGCGCCGCCCCAATAACGATCCGGGGCCAGCGACCAGACCCCGAGCAGCGCTGGCAGGAGCACCACCGCTTCCAGCAAGGTATCAATAGCGCGATAAGCGAGCAGCACACCGGTTACCGGATTGCCAAGCCCAGTCACGGGCAGGTGCGCGACGGCCGCCGGCGCCAGCGTCGGCGCCGGATCGGGCAGCAGTAATACGATAGCCGCCAGTCCCGCTGAGACCAGCGCGCATAACACCCCAGCCACCCACCGCAGGGCCAGGCCGGGCGGTGCGGGAATGTTCTTGGCGCTCCGCAAGCGCGCCGCCGCTCCCAGCAACAGCAGGCCGGTTAAGCCACTGCCCATGGCAGCCTCGGTCAGCGCTACATCCGGCGCGGCGAGACGCACCCAAATCAGCGCCAGTAGCAGCCCGTAGACCACGAAGCCAATCACCGCAGCAAAGGTGTCGCGTATCACCACGGTCCAACCGGCCACGGCTAACACCAGTACGGCCAGACCGATGTCGACGGCTAGCGCCAGGGTCATGGTGTCGATCCTCCGTCCCGCGCCGCCCGCGCCATGAGCTGACTGACCGTGGTCGCCGCGAATAAGGCGATCAGCCAGACAGCGATGAGCTTGATCGCACCGAGCGGCCACGCGACCTGCGGCAGCAGGCCGATCACCACCAGGCCAAGCCCCAGGTTGTCGGCTTTGGTCAGCGCGTGCAGGCGAGTGAGGGGATCGGGAAAGCGCAGTAACCCGACCGTACCCGCGAGGAAAAAGAAGGCGCCAGCCACGACGGCGAGGATCGTGAAGAGGTCCAGGGCAATGCTCATTCGCTATGGGTCTCCTTGGAGTCGTCACCGTCCGGATGAGAAGCGCCCTGTACGAAAGCAACCGAGGCGAAGGCAGCGAGGAGCGCCAAGACCAGCGCGACATCGATCACCGCGTTGGCTTCCGTAGCTACGCCCAGCAGCAGTAGCGCCGCGACGCCGCCCGCGCCGAACAGTTGCGCCGCCATCATCCGGTCAGCGGCGGCGGGTCCGCGCAGGATGCGAACCATCCCCAGCGCGACCGTCGTCAGCACAAAGACTGCAGCGGCCAGCAGGAAATCAGCAATCTCCATCCATTCTCCCCAGCGCGCGAGTTAACAGGGCCTCGTCGATAGCCAGTTGCGCCGCCACCGGCTGGTCGATATCGAGGCAGTGATACAGGAGCGCGCCGTGATCATCAACGCCGGACGGCAGAGTGCCCGGTAGCGCGCTGGTCAATGCACTGAACGTATTTCGGGCTGGGCCTGGGGGGAGGCGGACCGGATAGACCACGAATCCCGGCCGCAGCGGTAGCCGTGGATCCAGGGCGCGCCGGGCTACATCCAGGCCCCCAACAATGGACTGCTGCATAAAACGCAACGTAAGCTGGGCCAGAGCGGTGTACCGCAGGCGTCCACCGCTGGGCGGTAACAGGCGCAGGCTGGTCCAGGTTGCGGCAGTGGCGGCGAACAGTCCGGCCACAACATCCACCGGACCAAGACCCATCAGTAGCAGCCAGAACCCCAAGAAACCCAACCCTCTGATCATCAAGGCGCGCACAACAAGATTACTCATGGGGGAAATCAGCTCTACAAAAGGTCATTGAGCGCGATGCCGACGCCGACAGCGGTTTGATTCCAATTGTAGTCAATCAGGCTATCCCCGTAGCCGGAGAAGACCTGAGCATAGCCGCGAACTCCACCAAAAATGCGGGGCGAGGTCCAAGTGAACTGCGCCGCGCCCTTGCCAGTATTGAAATTGCCACGACCCATCAGCGTAAAGCTGTGGTCATGCCACTTGTAAATCGCGGTGATATCGCCGTGGCCGTAGTAGTCGATAATATCCGGATTATCATCATCTTTTTCGTCTTCTTCGATGCGGTACCAAGGCTTGATTAACAGAGCAAAGTTGTCCCGCTCGATACCGAACTCGGCGAAAATGCGATTCCAGCTCCGCGAAAGGGTATCAGACCGACCATTCGACTGGTGATTGAATCCCACATTCAACAGCCGCCAGTGGAATCCGCCGAAGGCGACATCGGGTCGGTAGCTAAAAATCAGCTCCGGCATATAGTTGGTTTCACGAAATGGGCGTGAAATATCGCCATTATAAACTTGCCACTGACTTTGCTGCGTATAGGCTGCCCAAGCGCCCCATTGCCGATCTTCACTCGCCCAGAGCCGCGCCTTGAAACTGATTTGAAAGCGCGCCTCCGTGGAATCCAGTTCTTGGTCCGGTTGCCCGAGGGCTTCAAAGAAGGCGATGAAGGGTTCCTCATTGACGTTGTCGGAATAACGAGCGACTTGCAGGTAATTCTGTCGATAGAAGCTGATGTTGTAGACGCTGGATGCAGGATCAAAAGCCCAGGCGTTGTCAATCATGGAGGATGGGGCCGACGGCGAGACGGGGGCTGAATCGGCTTGTGTTATATCGGCCGGTGGCGCCACCGGAAGCGGCATCGCGGCGGGGGCGGATTTCGTAGTCGTGGTCAGGCGTTCACTAACACGGTCGTAGCAAGCCAGCCGCTCAGTGCCGGAGGTGATCGCCGCGCATTCAGCGAGACCGGGCGGCGCAGTCTGTGCGAAGGCCGCGCCAGAACTGGCCAAAGTAGCAGCTAGCAATGTGGCTGAGCTGTAGCGATACCAGGAATTTTCCATAACTCTTTGCCCTTATTGATTAATATGAAGATTTAAGCAGAATGCGTTGACCACGAACCGCCAGTCCGTGGTCAACCCAAGATCTTCCCGACTCGGTCCTGATTGCGTGAAAGGGTCAAGCGGCCTTCGAAAGAGCCGCCTTCAGTCTCTCTTCCTGCTCGTCGGAAAGGGAGGTCTTGAGGATCGTCGCCTCGTAATGGGACAATCGCGGCATCACCTTATCCTCGACCGCTTTGCGGACGAGAAGAAAGATCGCTGAACTATTCGGTTCGATGGTGCTGCTGAGCGATTTGATGAAGTCATCGTTGATCCCGTAATCGGCAAGCTTCCCCTGCAGGGCGCCGGACCCGGCGCCGACCAGCCCACCCGCCAGCAAGCCGGCCAGCGGATTCATGAACAACAGACCGACGAGCATTCCCATCATCATACCGAGCGAGGCTCCTTGACTGGCCCCGATCGCAACCAGATTGACGCTCTGTTTAAGATGGATTTTACCATCGCTGTCACGAACCACCACACAGGCGTCCTCAAGTTCGAGAACGTACTCCTTCTGCAACGCCCTAAGCTCGTTCAGAAAGTGATCGGCAGTGTCCAATTCCTTGAACGCCAAACAAATAAGGTCACTCATTTTACATCCTCTTCGTTGAATCCTGTTGTGAAAAAGGCATCCCTCTTCCGTTGCTGTGTCTTGGTCACGGTCGAGGGATGCCGCCGGCAAGTTGATCTGGGTCCTTATTGATAGGGCGCGAACGCCTCGGCGACTTTGCCGCCCTTGCCACCGCGCATGACGAGTCCGAGCAGCAGCCGCGCCTTCAGACCCGAGAGATACCCGGCGGGCAGGACACCGCGCTGGATCAGATCAATCTCTGATCCAGGATAGCCGTAAGTGCGCGTGAACACCGGACCCGTCATTGCACGGCTCGCGAGCACCACCGGGATTTTCGCGGCAAGGTCGCCGACAATCGGAGCGACGTCCGCAGGCACATGGCCAGCGCCCATCCCCTCGATCACTACACCCGCGTAGCCCAAGCCGGGCAGTGCACCGAGCAGGCGCCCGTCGTCGCCCATCGCGAACTTCACGAGCGCCACCGGCGCTGGCGGACCCTCGCCAGCCGATAGATTGGGGTTTCGCTTCATACGCACATAGAAGCGTGGCTGTCGCTCGATCAGTGTCCCAATCGACCCCACCAGTGGCGAGAGGAACGCCGAGGGCAGTGCGGTGTGCGACTTCTGGACGAAACGCGCCGCGTGAATATCATAGTTGAGGACCGCAAGCGTCCCGAGACCGTGCGACTCCGGGGATGCGGCGACGATAGCCGCCGACAGGAGATTGGCGGGCCCATCGGCGCCCGGCGCGTCGGCGCCGCGCATCGCGCCCGTCACCACCACCGGCTTGTCGGAATCGACCAGGAGGTCGAGGAGGAAAGCCGATTCCTCGATAGTGTCGGTGCCCTGAATCACCACTGCGCCGTCGCAACCGGAAGCAAAAGCTTCCCCGATCATCCTCGCGACTTCGACCAGATTCGCCGGGGTGAGCGAAGGGCTGGGCAGGCGGAACGGCGACCGGGCGTCGATGTCGCCGACTTCGGCGAGCGCGGGAACCGACGCTACCAGTTCGGCGGCGCCCAGCTTGGGGGTGATGCCGCCCGAGTCGCTCGGCACCATGGTGATGGTCCCGCCGAGCGACAGGACGAGAAGGCGTGGTTTATTCATAGGTGTCACGCCTTTCCCTCCAGCGCACCCTCAGATTTCAGCAACGGATTTTCCAGGATCTCGCCCGTTTTGCCGCCGATCTGGAGTTCCAGGTGGGTCAGGCGCTCGTCCAGCCCGACCAGCGAAAGCCTGGGCTTCGGCGGCGGACTCGTCGGGATATCGCCTGGCTTGTAGTTGGGCAGCCGACTGGCCGGGAAGATCGCCAGCAGCGAGAGCGCCGCCATGATCAGAAGGCCGATCTTGAGCGCCCGCAGCCGCGACTCCTCGTTGATGCTCACCGCTTCCTGGACCTGCTCCGGCGAAAGGTTGGTGCGCTCCAGGGCCGTCAGCAACCGCTCGTTACTCACGAAGGTGATGTTGTTGTCCAGGTCGATCTGGGCCTGGAGTTCCGTTTTCAGTTCCGGGTTTTGGCCCAGCGACCCGACGATGAAGGCGCTTAACAGACCGACGAGCAGCGCGCCCGAGACGGCGGTGCCGACCGCGGCGGCGAGGTTGTTGGTCGTCCCGCGCAGCGAGCCGACATCGCTCGCCAGTTCCTTGGGCGAGGCGGTGACCAGTACGTTGAATAACAACGTCACCAGCGACCCTTGGCCGATACCGAACACCACCAGTCCGATCATGACGACTGGCGCGCTCCAATCGTTGCGCACCACCCAGGCGAGCCACAGGAGCGCGATCGTGCAGAGAGCGAAACCCCAGCGTCCAATTTCCTGTGGCGTCAGCTTGTTGTAAAGCTTGATGATCAGCATCGCCGTAAAGAACACGGTGAGGTTGAACGGCAGCATGGCAATCGCCGTCTCGATCGGCGAGCGGCCCTGGATGATCTGGATGTACAACGGCACAGAGAAGTTGAGTGCGCCTTCCAGCGCGACCACGACGAACATCGCGTAGACTGCGGCGCGCTCGGATGCCGATTTGACCACCTCCAGCGCGAGCAGCGGCGTCTTCCCGTCCGCGATGCGGCGGCGTGTCCAGAACACAAAGCCCTGGAGGAACACGATGCCGATGACGATCATGAACGGCGCAGGCGACATGCCAAACAGGTCGAACGGTGCGGCGGGCCGCGCAAAACCGAGACCCCACCGGTTCAGGTTGTTAAAGCCGAAGCTGATGAGCGTGATTCCCGCTGCGGTCAGCAACACGCCAAACAGGTCGATCTGCACCTCGGGCCGACCCCGCGTCGGTTTCAGCTTGAAACTCAGGAGGAGGACCACTGCGGAAAGCACAATCAGGATCCCGAACGCAGGCCGCCAGCCGATATAGGTGCCCAGTATGCCGCCGATCAGAAAGGCCAGCACCCCGGCGCCCGCGCGCGCCGAACCGAGCGCGCCCAGCGCGGTGGCCTGCTGCTGACCGTGGTACTGATTCGCGATCAGTGCGACCAGCGAGGGGACCAGCGCCGCGCCCGCGATGCCCGACAGGAGTTGGGCAGCCAGCATATGGGTGGCGGTCGGGCTGAAGGTCATCAATACCTGCGCCCCGCCGAACAGCGCCACTACGGCGCGGAAGACGTATACCGCGCCAAACCGTTGGGTCAACTTCGCACCGAGCATGACGAAAGCCGCCACGGCGAGCGAGTACATTACGATCCCGGTGGCGACCGTGGTCGGCGGTACGTTGAAGCTGTTCACCATGCCGCTCAGCGCGACCGGCAATGAAGCAACGTTGAAAGACATCAGCGCCTGGCCGAAGGCTATCGCGAGCATCGGCAGCCAGGATTCCTTAATTTCCGTTTCAGCGCTGGGTATTGCGCCGGTTGTTGTTGTCATGTCGTTTTCCTCATGGACTGAATGATTGACCGCCTCAAACCGCCGGCTTCGAGGCAAAAAGATTGAGTCCCAGCCGTTCCGACAGGTACTTGGTGACCCGCTGGCCCTTGATGCTGTTCCCAGCGCCGTCCAGCAATGGGGAGAAGGTGCCCAAGCCACCCTTCCCCGGTGACACGGTGACGATCCCGCCACTCACCCCACTCTTGCCGGGCAGCCCGATCTCGTACAGCCAGTCGCCGGAGCGCTCGTACAGCCCAGCGGTGGCCAGCACGGCGAGCACGCGCTTGGCGATAGCGGCGTCAACCACGCGCTCCTTGGTGAGCGGATTGACCCCACCGTCCGCCAGGGTGGCGCCCATCACCGCCAGGTCCTTGACCGTGACATTCAGGGAGCATTGCTTGGTGTACACATCCGTCGCTTCAAGGGCATCGAAATACAGGCGGTCATAGCCTTCCAGCAGCTTGGCGATGCCACGGTTCCGCTGGTTGGTGGCGGCCTCCGACTCGTACACCTCCCTGTCGATGGCAAGCGTGCGGCCAGCGAACCGGGATAACCCCTCCTGGATAAACCGCCATTTGGCTTCGGCAGTCTCGCCCGGCGCCAGGCTGGTGGTGGCGATCGCCCCGGCGTTCACCATCGGGTTCATCGTCCGATCATTATTCAGTTCAACGGCCATCACCGAGTTGAAGGGTAGCCCGGTGCTGTTGACTCCGATCTTGCGGCGCGCCTCCTCGCAGCCCACTGCCTGGGATACGAGAGCGAAGACAAAGGGCTTCGACACGCTCTGGATGGAGAATTCGTGCGCCGTGTCCCCCACGGCAAATATGTGCCCGTCGATACCCACCACACACACCCCAAAAAGCTCCCGGGGCGTGCGGGCCAAGGCGGGTATATAGTCCGCAACCTTCCCTTCATCGAAGGACTTGTAACGCTCGTATGCCTCGGTCACCAGGGCCGCGACTTCATGATCCAGCGGCAAATGACCGGTGGAAACGACCGACTGCGCAGTGACCTCGTCGATATCGATCTGGGTGAACATCTTGTGCTCCACTGGTTGGAAGAGGAAAAACCCTTTGCGCTCTGAAGCTGAATCCTTGCAGCGATCGCCCAATGTAACGCGATCCGCAAGCTGACAACCCCATGCTCAAAAAAAAGTAGTTGAACTCAAACTAGCCGTCAATACATTAAGTCTCAATTCAATACAATTTTCCTAATAATTTTTCTAATTAACTCTATAGAAATCTGAAAAATATCAAAAATAATGAAAAGTAATTTTTTATGACAAGCGCTAATAACCCTATATATATCAGGAAATTTGCAGCAGAGAAATGACTAAAAGTAACAGTTATGGGTCAAACTTTAATCTGACTCTTTTCGGCTAAAGGAGTCCGGCCAAAGCTCAACCCAGAGGTATAATCTTTCCAGGAAACCACGTTGTGACTTTTGCAAAATTCTTTTCCCCCGCACTAAAAAACGGGGCCTGTCGCGGAGAAAATTGATGACCCTGCGAACTCGGTTGATTATTGTATTTACCCTTTTATGCATCGTAGCGGCGTTTTTATTGCCCGCCGTACCGCAATCCCTTGAATACCATCATTTCGCCGATCAGCGTGACGTATTCGGCATTGACAATTTTCTCGATGTGGCGTCGAATCTTGGATTCCTGATCGTCGGTATTGCCGGGTTGGTCATCGTCTTTGGGGGGCGCGCATCATTCGAGTTCAAGAGCGAGCGATGGCCCTACGCGGTCTTTTTTCTCGGCGCGCTGCTGACAGCCCTGGGATCGGGCTATTACCATCTGGCCCCAGATAATGAGAGTCTGTTCTGGGACCGGTTGCCGATGACTATCGCGTTCATGGGGCTGGTGTCGAGTCAGATCGTCGATCGGATCAACATTCGGGCAGGGCTGGCGTTGCTCGTTCCGATGCTGCTGCTTGGCGCGGCCTCCGTCATCTATTGGCGGGCGACGGAACGGGCGGATGCGGGCAATGTAATTCCCTATGGGATTTTACAAGGCTATTCGGTGGTCGTCGTGCTGCTGCTGGCCAGGGTGAGTCCGTCGCGCTACACCCGAGGCAATGATCTCTATTGGGTATTCGGGTGGTATGTACTGAGCAAACTCATGGAAACGTTCGACGCTCAGGTTCTGGATTTAGGCAGTGTGGTCAGCGGCCATACGCTAAAACACCTAGCGGCGGCTTTCGCCGGTTTTACTGTCTGCTATATGTTGCTGCACCGGAACTTGAAAGAACCCAATGCCGCGCAGGAACATGGCGACGCATCCGGGACGGCGGTCGAACAGATTGCCGAGGATTCCACCCGCGTTAAACCGATCAACACTCCCATTGTCCGAGAATGCGATTGATGCTACGCCGTGCGCTCATCTCCAGTCGGTACATCGTGTACATCGCCATCCTCGGCAGCTTCATCGCCTCGCTCGCGCTGATGGTCTACGAGACGCTGGTCGTCGTCGCCGCGGTGGTGGATGTCGTCCGGGAGGGTGTGGTGTCGCCCAAGACCTCCAAGACCCTCGCCGTGGGGCTGATCGAAGCGGTTGACGTATTCCTGATCGCCATCGCCGCCTACATCATCAGCTTGGGCCTGTACTCCCTCTTCATCGACGACACTCTGCCCCTGCCGCGCTGGCTCGAGGTCCACAGTCTCGACGACCTGAAAGGCAACCTCATCAGTCTGGTCATCGCCGTACTGGCCGTGCTCTTCCTCCGTGCGGCGGTCGCATGGGACGGAAGCCATGACCTTCTCGCGTTCGGCATTCCCATCGCCCTCATCATCGCCGCGCTGACCTTCTACCTCAAGAAATAAAGAGGGGCGGAAAGATTGACGCCGCCAGGCAGTTCCCGGATGAGGGGACGAATCCCGGATGCCGCCAGGCGGCATCCGGGGAAGGGACTAACCCACGATACGGTTGAAGAGCCGCTCGGCATGAAAAAGCGCATCCCGCGCCGCGTCGGGATTGATCGTATAGACGAAAAGCGCACGGGTACGCCGTCGCGCTCCGCCAGTTCCGAGAGGCAAACAAGCAGGTTGGAGCCGACGGCGCCGAGGCCGAATCTCGGCGACATCGCCCCAGGAGTCCTCATGCCGCCGCCGGATCGGGATCGCAAACCAAGTCTTCACCAGTCTGGGACTCGGCATCCTCGTGGGCATCAAAGAGCGTAGCGCAGGATCGCCGCCAACGGCTTGCCTTCCGGCAGGTCCGCTGCGCGCACGCTCAACACCTCACCGCCGGTCAAGAGCACGCGCCGGGCGATTTCATCCACCACGCCGTAGGTCTCCGCGCTGGGGCCGTCCGCGAAGGTGATTGCACCGTCGGTCTCATCCACCGTACCGTTCACGACTTGGTCCATGTCCACCAGCAGGCTCTGGACCGCGCCGAAGGTCGCCGCCCGCGCCGCCCGCACGAGGTCGGTGATCGCCCGGTCCTCGTTGCTGCGCTGCTGGAAGCGTTCGCGCCAGTCGGCGACCTGGGTTCGATAGATCTCGTCCAGGATGGGACGCGCAGCGGCGGCCAGTTCCGCCGGAGACAGGCGCTCCGGATTGCCTTCGATGCCTTGGGCGGCCAGGTGTGGATAGGTATTGACCGAGCGGTAGATGGCTCCGAGACTTTCCACCGAGGCCAGGATCAGCGGAAGGGTCTGGCCGGCCACGAGTCCGCGCAGGGCTGCATCCACCTGGCGTGCGTACTGCCGCAGCCGGACTTTCTTGCCCTCCGAGCCACCGATGCGCCCGCTATAGGAGCGGGTCGCGATGCTCGCCTGCCCCACCGATGAGGCCGCATCCGTGGGCATCCCCTGCACCGTGACCGTGCTCGCCGGCAGGTCCGCCGAGACTTCAATCAGGCGTACACCCCCATCCGCCAGCGCCAGCACATAGCAGGCATTGCCGAAGTTGATCGCGCGCAGCAGCGGCTTGAGATGAAAGCGGTCGGATACCTTGACCAGGGGTTCCAGGGCATTCGGCACCCGAAAGGTCCGCAGGTTGTCGGGGGTGACGTAGATCGCCAAGCCATGGGCTTGGAAACGCCAGAATTCATCATCGTCGATCAGATCTTCCACTTCCTCGATCAGAGGGTTGACCCGGCGCTGGTCGGCGCCGGCGGCCTGCAACTGATCGAGCGCCTCCTTGACCAGATTCTTCAGGAGGATGCGATCCGCGTCGGTTTCCAGACTGACGGGGGTGGTCGGCAGAAAGATCGAGACGCTAAGGTCGTTGCGTTGCGCGGCAAGATCGGTGATATCAGCAGTGGTCGGAAGATCGAGATACAGCATGGAGGGTCCTTAGTGGGCGATGGCTTGCAGTGATGGAAAAAATCATACGTCCTTCTCCGGTTTGCGGAAGAAGGGGTGAACGGTCTCTAACAAGGTCGGGATATTATAATGATTGGAACAGGTTCCGCGTCCCCATTGACCGTCCAAATTCACGGAGATCTGACCACCGGGCGGGGGTTGCACGAATTCCGATAGATTGATCAAGGTGACATCCGCCATCCCGGCGACGTTGCCGCGATAAATCCGCTGGCCCTGATCGTTGGTTCGGTCAAAGCGCAAGCCAGAGGATCGCGAAATCCCGCGATGGTCCGTGCGTTGCGAAATTCCACTTCCTGTTCGAAGCCCGTATTGGGACTCCAGGGAACCGTAAAAAACGATGTTATCCCCATGAGCGCGGTGGATGGCCCCCCGACAGACGAAGTCCGCAGCGGAAGCGGTGGGAGAAAACATTGCAATCGCACTGATTCCGACGACGGCCGGAGCGATGGCGACGAATTTGAGAGCCTTTTTCCACGGCATTGCGCACACCTCGTTGTTGTTAGAAAAAAATTAAAGAGGGGCGGAAAGATTGACGCCGCCAGGCGACTCCCTGAATGAGGGGACGAATCCCGGACCCCGCTATGCGGCATCCGGGGAAGGGACTAGTCCAGAATCGCGGCCAGGACCCAGACATAGAGCGCCCCGACCAACAACTGCACCGCCGCGATCGGCAGGCCAATGCGCAGGAACTGCATGAAGGTCACCCGCTTGCCGTGGGCGACACAGATGCCGACAGCGACGACATTGGCCGAGGCGCCGATCAGCGTGGCGTTGCCGCCCAGGGTGCCGCCGAACATCATGGCAACGAACACCGGCAGCGTGGCGTTGGGCCAGTCGGTAAAACCAGCGGCTAATGCGGTCTCGGGCACCGCCTCAGCGGCCACCAGGTAGCCCGTGATCATCACCAGCGCGGCGGCGACCACCGGGATGTTGGCGAGCAGGCTCGACAACACACCGATGCCGGCCAGCGACAGGAGAGCCACTGGCATGTAATGGCCCCCGAACCAGTGGTAGAGCTGGATCGATAGACCTTGCAGCAACTCGGTCTTAACGAAGGCTTGGACCAAAGTGAAGATGGCGCCGAGAAACACGATCGTCTTCCAATCCACGTCGCGGAGCACATCGCCCACCGGCTCAATGCGCACGCCATAGACTACGAGTAGCGCGAGTGAGGCCCCGATAATCGCGACCTGGGGCGGGATAATGGTGTTCGGCAAGGACTCTCCGATCAGGAATAAGACCACCATGATCACCAGCACCAGCAGCGCCAGCGCCAGAAAGCCGGGCCGCTCGATGGTGACGGGCGGGCGCTCAGGGGGCAGGGTCACCCGCGTCGCCCAGATTTTCGGCAACAGCAGCGGCAGCAGTGGCACGACAGCCAACACCGCCAGTAGGCCCCCCAGGCTCACCATCCGCAGATAATCGATGAAGGACAGCCCGATCGCGCTGCCGACCAGAAAGGTAGCGGGGTCGCCGACCAGAGTGAGCATACCGGCGGCGTTGCTGACGATGGCGGTGATGATCAGTGGCCCGACGAAATCCACCTTGAGCGCCTGGCAGACGCCGATGATCACCGGGGCCACCAGGATGACGGCGGTCGCATTCGGCAGCACAGCGCACACCGGCGCGACCAGCGCGACGATGAGCAGCAGGAATCGCTGGCCGCTTCCGCCGGTGGCGCGCAGAAACGCATCTCCGAGCCAGTCGAAGATCCCGGTTTTACCGATCACTCGCGCTACCACCATGCCGCCGAACAGCAGGGCGAGCGGACCGCCGGCGGTATGGACAATCGGCATCAGATCGCTACCGTCAAGGATCCCGAACACGATCAGGACGCTGACCCCGAGC
>Ga0209573_1002822_pt1 | contig 20785 bp, 16 predicted proteins | sample TNRBio252014_DNA_FD_185870 | JGI IMG/M metagenome (GOLD analysis project Ga0209573, IMG submission 185870) | Wastewater treatment Type I Accumulibacter community from EBPR Bioreactor in Madison, WI, USA - TNR Reactor_6/25/2014_ DNA (SPAdes)... | ecosystem: Engineered > Bioreactor > EBPR >...
ATCGGTTGCCGGATCTGATGGCGGCGACCAAGCGTGAGGGCAAGCGCGTGGTCTGGTCGATCGACCCGATGCACGGCAACACCCAGAAGGCGCACAACGGCTTCAAGACCCGTCCGTTCGAGCGCGTGCTGGGCGAAGTTCGGACGTTCATCGATGTGGCCGAGGCTGAGGGCGTACACCCTGGCGGCGTGCATCTGGAGATGACCGGCCAGGATGTGACGGAGTGCATCGGCGGGGCCCAGGCCCTGACCGAGGATGACCTGTCGAGCCGTTATCACACCCATTGCGATCCGCGCTTGAATGCGGATCAGGCCCTGGAACTGGCGTTCCTGGTGGCCGAACGTCTGAAATCCGCACGCAGCAAGAGATCGGAGGCCGCTTGATGTCGGAAGGGGGGAAGGTCGCCTTTCAGGGGGCCCATGGGTCTTTCAGCTATGAGGCCTGTCTGGCGCTGCGACCGTGGAACCAGCCCCAGGGCTATGAGAGCTTCGCCAGGGCCATTGCGGCGGTCGCGTCGGGGGAATGCGAGTGCGGTCTGATTCCGGTGGAGAACTCCATCGTCGGTCTTTTGCCGGACCCCAACCGGCTTATCGCCGAGCACGGCCTGAAGGTCGTGGCTGAGGCCTGGCGGCCGATGCGCCAGATGCTGATGGCGATTCCGGGAGCCAAGCTGGCGGACCTGAAGACGGTTGAGAGCCACCCGGTCGCCTTGAGCCAATGCCGCAACAATATCGCGGCGCTCGGCCTGAAGGCGCTGGAGGCCTATGACACCGCCGGGGCCGCCGAGGTCGTGGCCGAGGCCGGCGACATCACCCGCGCCGCCATCGGGCCTGCCGTGGCCGCCGAAATCTACAACCTGAAGATCCTGCGGCCTGACATGCAGGACGCCGCCGACAACCGGACGCGGTTTGTCGTGGTGGAGCGGTAGGTATCCTCCTGCGGGGTCGCGATCGCCCTTCACACATCATGGCCGGACCTGTTCCGGCCATCCATCACCTTAGACCGTGCAAGCTGACACACATCGGCGGTTATGGATCACCGGGACGAGCCCGGTGATGACGGGAAAAATGTTACAGGCAGGGTGCGACTTATCGCGTCGCAGGATCACCCTCTTGACCAACCGGCCGCTTTGACCCGCCTATGCCAGGGTCGGCCTTCCGCCGACGAGGCGATTTCCATGCTTACGCGCGCTGACAGTCTGTCCCGTCCCGCTTTCGGGTTCGATCGCGCGTATTATTTCGGCTTCGGCGACTTTCGATACGCCGGCTGAGGGCTGTCTTTCAAAGAACTGACCTCTCCGGCGACCGCTTCAAGACAGCGGCCGTGAACCCGTATCCCGATTCCGAAATCCGAGACCTGACATGCTGACGAACACCCGCGCCCTTGAAGCGGCGCAGACCACCCCAGCCAACGACCTGACCCCTGAATGTCTGACGCTTCAGGCGCTCAGGCATGAGATCGACGTCCTCGACGACCAGATGCTGGAGTTGTTGAACCGGCGACTCCAGATCGCGCGCCGCGTCGGCAAGGCCAAGGATGCGCCGCACGGCCCGCACCTAAACCTGAGGCCGGACCGCGAGGCGGCGGTGTTGGACCGACTGCTGGAGAAAGCCACCGACCTGACCCGCCCGGCGGTGGAGCCGATCTGGCGCGAGGTCATCGCCGCAGGCCTGGCTCAGCAGGGCACGATCAGTGTCACCCTGTGGCGGGGCGTCGAGGACGGCCGGACCTGGGACCGGGCACGCCAGCGGTTCGGATCTCAGATGACCTATCTCGGCGCGGCCAATCCGAAGGCGGCGCTGGATGCGGCGCGGATCGGCGACACGGTGGCGGTGCTGAACCTGTCGGCGGATCATGCCTGGTGGATCGACCTGGCGCGCGACTACCCGGACCTGTGGGTGTTCGAGAGCCTGGACGACGCACGCGGCACGCCGGTGGCCCTGTGTGTCGGTCGCATGGATCCCGAGAGCCTGGCCCAGGGCCGTGTCTTTTCAGTCACCGCCGGCGGCGACGCCGGCGAAGGGCAGGGGCGGCGACGGACGCTGGCGTCGCACCACGGTTGGAGCCTGTCTGTCACCGAAGGCGGCAATCAGGCGATGGACCGGGCGCATGGCGTGATCGGACGGTGTGGATGATCTGATCCTTCTCCCGATGGGAGAAGGCAAGAAAAGCGATCAGCTCTTCACCTTCACATAGCTGCCGGGTGCCGGCTCGATCGGGGCGAGCGGGCCTTTGGATGGGTCGCGCGCCTCGACCCAGTCGCCCGACCTTTCATGCAGCCAGGCGGCCCAGTGGTCCCACCAGGAGCCGGGGTGTTCGACGGCCCCGGCCTGCCATTCGGCCAGGGTTTCAGGTAGCTGGTCGTTGATCCAGTGCTGGTACTTGTTGGCCGACGGCGGATTGACCACGCCGGCGATATGGCCGGAGCCCGCCAGCGTCAGGGTCACAGCCGCATTGGAGAAGGCCCGCGCCGAGCGATAGACCGAGTTCATCGGCGCGATGTGGTCCTCTCTGGAGGCCTGGAAATAGAGCGGGATGGTCACCTTCGACAGGTCCAGCCGCTCACCGCCCATGGTGATTTCGCCCTTCGCCAGAGCATTCTTGCCGTACATGGAACGCAGATAGTCCATGTGCAGGGCCTTGGGCATGCGGGTCTGGTCGGCGTTCCAGAACAGCAGGTCGAAGGCCGGCGGGTCCTTGCCCATCAGATAGTTGGACACGAAGAACGACCAGATCAGGTCATTGGCGCGCAGGGCGTTGAAGGTGTCGGCCATGGCCGCCCCTGGCAGGACGCCGCCAGCCGCATCCATCTTCTGCTCGATCTCGTTCAGCCAGTGCTCGTCGGTGAACAGCAAGAGGTCGCCGGCCTCGGCGAAGTCGTGCTGGGCGGCAAAGAAGGTGTTGGCATTGATCCGCTTGTCGCCCCGGGCGGCCATATGCGCCAGGGCAGAGCCCACCAGGGTACCGCCGATACAGTAGCCGACGGTGTTCACCCGGTCCTGACCGGTCTGTTCCATGACCTTCTGGGAGGCCCGATAGATGCCCTTTTCCAGATAGTCGTCGAAGCCGAAACCGGCCTTGTCCTTGTCGGGATTGACCCATGAACAGACGAAGACGGTGAAGCCTTGCGCCGACAGCCAGCGGATCATGGAGTTCTTGGGCTGGAGATCCAGGATGTAGAATTTGTTGATCCACGGCGGGAAGATCAGCAGCGGAATGGCGCGCTGTTTGTCGGTGGCGGCATCGAACTGGATCAGTTCGAACAGCTCGTCGCGCCAGACCACCTGGCCCGGCGCGGTGGCGACATTCTCGCCGACCTTGAACTGGCCGTAGTCGGCCTGGCTGATCTTGAGGGTGCCGTCGCCGCGCTCCATGTCGGCAGCGAAATTCTGCATTCCCTTCACCAGGCTCTCGCCGTTGGTTTCCATTAACTGCTTCAGGGCGGCAGGGTTGGAGGCCAGGAAGTTCGACGGCGAAAATGCGTCGGTCAGCAGCCGGGTGAAGAACTCGGCACGGCGCTTCGTGCGCGGGTCGATGTCCTCGGCCGAGGAAATCAGGTCGTTCAGCCAGTTGGACGACAACAGGTAGGACCGACGCATGACGTCGAAGACGGGATTCTCGGACCACTCCGGCGCGGCGAAACGCTTGTCGCGCGGGGCCGGGGCCAGTTCGGACGGCTGGCCCGTGGCCTGGCGGGCGGCGTCGGTCCACAAGTCCATATAGCCGGAAAACAGGGCCGCCTGAGCCTGGAACAACCGGTCCGGGCGCGCGGCCAGCGAGGTCATCACCGAGGTCATGGCCGGGGCGACGTTGAACGGGTCCGGCGACAGGGCGGCAGGGCGGTCGGCCTGACGCAGGGCGGCCTCAGCGATCACCTGCTGGGCCGTCATGGCGGCGCGGGCCAGGTTCATCGACAGCTGTTCGATGGCGTCGCGCGACGGCATTTCGGTATCGGCCCCGGGCGGGGGCGTCGTCGCCGTGATCGGTTCGGAGGCGGCCGCGCGGGGCTCTTCCACGGTCGTCGCCTTAGGGGCACCGGCCGCCGCCTTGGGCGCGGCGCGCTTTCGCGGGGCGGCGGATTTGGCCGTGGCCCGGGTCGCGGTGCGTTTGGTCGTGGCCATCAGTCGCTCCTGTCGTGCTTTCGCGCCGCCTCAGGATGGCATATGACCGGCGGTGAGATGAAGGCAAATCCGCAACGAATCGAACCCTGGGCCCGTCTTGCCGCCGCCCTGGTGCTGGCGGGCGCGGCGGGCGGCTGCATGGCCTATGATCCGTTCAACCAGACCATCGATCCGGCCTCGCCGGCCGCGCAGCGGGTAGGGGCGCAGACCCGATCGGACATGGCCTATCCGCGCTGGACGGATTTCCCGGCTGAGCCCCGGAATGTTCCGGCCGAAACCGATATTCGAAACCGGGTCCTGGGGCTGGAAGCATCGGAGCTTCAACTGAACCAGCAGGTGGCGGCAATCGCCTGGACGCTGACGCCTGAGGACGGAGCCCCCTGGGCCGAGCGGACGCGCAATCGCATCGACCCTCGCCTGTCTCGCCCGGCCGGCCCTGGCGAGGCCGCCGAGGCGGTGGCCTGGGCCCAGCGGATGCGCGAGCGCGCCGAGCCGCCGCCGCCGATCGATCATTAGGCCTGTGCCTTGAGCGATGATTTTCTCGGGGTCAGGCGCTCGGCGCTCGGGCGGGCCTGGCGGCTTCGGCCCGCCGATCCCCTGGATGTGACGGCGATCCAGCGGGCCGAGGGTCTGGCCGAGCCGCTGGCAAGGGCCATCGCTTCGCGCGGTATCGCCCCCGACGCCGTCGAAGACTATCTGCGCCCGACCCTGCGACGCCTGTTCCCCGATCCGTCGAGCTTTCAGGACATGGACGCGGCCGCGCGCGTGCTGATCGATGCGCTGCAGGCCCGGACCGATATCTGGGTCCTGGCCGACTATGACGTCGACGGCGGGGCTTCGGCGGCGCAGCTGGTGCGCTGGTTCCGCGCCATGGGTCACGAGCTGTCGATCTATGTGCCGGATCGCCTGGCGGAGGGATATGGGCCGAGCGCCCTGGCCTTTGAGCGTATGAAGGCCGCTGGCGCGGCCCTCGTCGTGACGGTGGACTGCGGAGCCGCTGCCCATCAGGCGCTGGAAGCGGCGGCCGGTCTGGACCTCGATGTCGTGGTCATCGACCATCATCTGATGCGTGGAGATCCGCCGCGGGCGCGCGCTGTGGTCAATCCGAACCGGCTGGATGACGTTTCCGGCCAGGGCAATCTGGCCGCCGCCGGGGTGGTTTTCGTCCTGCTGGCGGCGCTCAATCGCGAGGCGCGGGCGCGCGGCCTGTTCGCGGACCGTCCAGAGCCGGACATTCGGCAATGGCTCGATCTGGCGGCGCTGGGGGCCATCTGTGACGTGACCGCCCTGACCGGCTTCAATCGGGCGGTGGCGGCGCTCGGCCTGAAGGTCATGTCCAGTTGGCAGAATCCGGGCCTGGTCGCCCTGATGGAGGCGGCCAAATCCGAGCGGGGCGAAGCGACGCCCTTTCATGCGGGATTCGTGTTGGGGCCCCGGATCAATGCGGGGGGGCGAATCGGGCGCTCGGACCTGGGGGCACAGCTGCTGTCCAGCGATGACGTCGACGCGGTGCAGGACCTGGCCGTCGAACTGGACCAGCTCAACACCGAGCGCCGCGAGGTCGAGCGTGACATCACCGAGGCGGCCATTCTCCAGGTCGAAAGGTCGTCCAATTTCGACCCCGAGGCCCCGATCGTGCTGGCGGCGGGGGACGGCTGGCATCCGGGTGTCATCGGTGTCGTGGCGGGCCGCCTGAAAGAGCGGTGGCACCGGCCGGTGGTCGTCGTCGGTCTGGATGTGGCGACGGGGATCGGCAAGGGCTCCGGTCGGTCGATCGGGGGCGTCAACCTGGGCCGCGCCGTTCAGGACGCCTTTGACGCGGGGCTGCTGCTGGCCGGTGGTGGACACGCCATGGCCGCAGGCCTGACGGTTGAAACGCGGTTGTTGCCGGATCTGCGCGATTTTCTGTCCGAGCGGCTGGCGCGCGAAGCCGAGGCCGCGATTCAGGCCGACGCCCTGGAGATCGACGTCCTGACGACGGCACGCGGGGCGGATCGTGATCTTTACGAGGCCTTCCAGGCCCTGGCCCCGTTCGGGCCGGGCAATCCGGAGCCGAGCTTCGTCCTGGCCGGTGTGTCGGTGCGCGATGCGCGGGTGCTGAACAACGGCCATGTCAGTTGCCGCCTGGCTGACCCGGACGGCAGGCAGGTCCGCGCCATCGCCTGGCGGGCGGCGGAAACGGAGGTCGGCAGGGCGCTTTTGGGCGGGGGCGGGGCGCTGGACGTTGCTGGCCTGCTCAAGGCCGATGACTGGAATGGCCGTCGCGGCGTCCAGTTCGAGATCGTGGATGTCCACGACCCGCGTCGGGCTGTCTGACGGGGCTTGCGTCGGCAAATCGAGGCGGCTATATCGCCCGCTCCGCAGCGCGTGGTCCCTTCGTCTATCGGTTAGGACGTCAGGTTTTCAACCTGAAAAGAGGGGTTCGATTCCCCTAGGGACTGCCACTGCGGGATTTCCCCCGACATCGCCATGGGCCACCTGTGGGCCGTTGCCGCGCGCGCCTTGAATGCGCCGCGCGAAGCGCCACATAATCCGGGCAATGCCTGCCGAGAGTCGGGGGCAGCAGCCGCAGCGGGCTTTCCGGGCGGTGCCACGGGCCGGGTGTCATGAACGACGGCGGCCAGGAGAGTTGAATGTCTGAATCCCAGGTCCTGCCGGTTCTTCCGCTCCGGGACATTGTTGTCTTCCCGCACATGGTCGTGCCGCTGTTCGTCGGTCGCGATAAGTCCGTGCGTGCGCTGGAAGCCGTGATGAAGGGCGGCAAGCAGATCCTGCTGGCGACCCAGAAGAACTCCACCGACGACGATCCGCGCCCCGAGGCCATCTATTCGATCGGCGTGGTCGCCAATGTGCTGCAATTGCTGAAGCTGCCCGATGGGACGGTCAAGGTTCTGGTCGAGGGCAAGTCGCGCGCGCATGTGGATGAATTCACCGACCGCACCGACTATTTCGAGGCGCGCTACAGCGACCTGGCCGACGAGGTCGATGCCGAGGGCGAGATCGAGGCCCTGAGCCGCGCCGTCGTCGAGCACTTCGAAAACTATGTGAAGCTGAACAAGAAGGTGCCGCCCGAGGCCCTGTCGGCGATCCCCAACATTACCGATCCGTCGGCCCTGGCCGATTCGATCGCGGCCCACCTGGCGGTGAAGATCAGCGAGAAGCAGGCCCTGCTGGAAAACCTGATGGTCGCGCGCCGGCTGGAGCGGGTCTATGGCCTGATGGAGGGCGAAATCTCGGTCCTGCAGGTCGAAAAGAAGATCCGCAGCCGCGTGAAGCGCCAGATGGAGCGCACCCAGCGCGAATACTATCTGAACGAACAGATGAAGGCGATCCAGCGCGAGCTGGGCGAGCAGGACGACCAGCGCGATGAGCTGATGGAGCTCGAAAAGCGCATCCGCAAGACCAAGCTGTCCAAAGAAGCACGGACCAAGGCCGAGGCGGAGCTGAAGAAGCTGCGCAACATGAGCCCGATGTCGGCGGAATCGACCGTGGTTCGCAACTATCTGGACTGGCTGCTGTCGATCCCGTGGGGCAAGGCGCGCCAGAAGCCGATCGACCTCAGCAAGGCCGAAGCGATTCTCGAGGAAGATCACTACGGCCTCGAGAAGGTGAAGGAGCGCATCCTCGAATATCTGGCGGTGCAGGCCCGCACCGGTAGCCTGAAGGGACCGATCCTGTGCCTCGTCGGGCCTCCGGGTGTCGGCAAGACATCGCTGGCCAAGTCCATCGCCAAGGCGACCGGTCGCGAATATGTCCGCATGTCGCTGGGCGGCGTGCGCGACGAGGCCGAGATTCGCGGCCACCGCCGGACCTATATCGGCTCGATGCCCGGCAAGATCATCCAGTCGATGAAGAAGGCCAAGACGACCAATGCCTTCATCCTGCTGGATGAAATCGACAAACTGGGGGCCGACTGGCGCGGCGACCCGTCCTCGGCCCTGCTCGAGGTCCTGGATCCGGCCCAGAACAACACCTTCGGGGACCACTACCTTGAGGTCGACTACGATCTGTCGCCGGTGATGTTCGTCACCACCGCCAACAGCCTGAACATGCCCCAGCCCTTGCTGGACCGCATGGAGGTGATCCGCATCTCCGGCTACACCGAGGACGAGAAGGTCGAAATCGCCCGGCGTCATATCCTGCCCAAGCTGGCCAAGGATCATGGGTTGAAGGAGGGGGAATGGATCGTGCCGGATGCGGCGATCCGCGACCTGATCCGCTACTACACCCGTGAAGCAGGCGTCCGCAGCCTGGAGCGGGAACTGGGCGGCCTGGCCCGCAAGGCCGTGCGCGAAATGTCGCGCGACAAGCTGGTCTCGATCACGGTCGATGAGGCGCGCCTGGCCCGTTACGCCGGCGTTCGGAAATATCGCCACGGCGAGACCGACGACCACGATCAGGTCGGCATCGTCACCGGCCTGGCCTGGACCGAATTCGGCGGCGACATCCTGACCATCGAGGCGGTCAAGATGCCCGGCAAGGGCCGCATGACCGTCACCGGCAACCTGAAAGAGGTGATGAAGGAATCGATCTCGGCGGCGGCCTCCTATGTACGGGCCCGGTCACTGGAGTTCGGCATCAAGCCGCCGGTGTTCGAAACCACCGACGTCCACGTCCACGTTCCCGACGGCGCGACGCCCAAGGACGGGCCGTCGGCCGGTATCGCCATGGTCACGGCCATGGTGTCGGTGCTGACCGGAAATCCGATCCGCAAGGACATCGCCATGACCGGCGAAGTGACCCTGCGCGGTCGCGCAACGGCCATTGGCGGCTTGAAGGAGAAACTGCTGGCGGCGCTGCGTTCGGGCATCAAGACGGTCCTGATCCCTCAGGAAAACGTCAAGGATCTCGAAGACATACCGGCGAACGTGAAAGACGCGCTCGAGATCATTCCGGTGTCGAATGTCGATGAGGTGCTCAAGCACGCCCTTACCGGTCCTCTGACGCCGGTGGAGTGGGATCCCGAGGCCGAACCGCTGCCGCGACCGTCGACGACCGAGACGCCCGGCGGGGCCATCGCGCACTGACCACGGGCCTCAATCCCTTATAAAAACGCCGTTCCCGAGCCTCGGCGGCGGCGTTTCCCTTTTGACGCGAGGGGAATCGTTAGGTCTAATGCCGGGCATGAGGCGCAGTGAGTCGCGGACTGCGGCACACCAAGGCCTCCAATGGGTTGGGAGACCACACAATGACCAAAGCCGAACTCATCGCCGCCATGGCGGACGGAGCCGGGCTCTCTAAGGAACAGGCCAAGAAGGCGCTCGACGCCTTCACTGACAGCGTGACCGCTTCGCTCAAGCGCGGCGATGACGTCCGTCTGGTCGGCTTCGGCACCTTCGCCGCCGTGACCCGCAAGGCCGGCATGGCCCGCAACCCGCGCACGGGCCAGACGGTGCCGCGCGCGGCCTCCAAGACGGCGCGTTTCCGCGTCGGCGAGGGCCTGAAGACCGCCCTGAACGGCTAAGCCGATCAGGACTTGAAACGGGGAAGGGCGCGGGCTACGGCTCGCGCCCTTTCCAATTGGGGCGGCTAGCTCAGCGGTAGAGCGTCTCGTTTACACCGAGAGGGTCGGGGGTTCGATCCCCTCGCCGCCCACCATCCTTCCGCGCACATCGCGAGGTCTCATGTCTGAGCCGCTCCGCGACACCCTGATCCGCCAGCTCGACACCGCCTGGGCCCTGACGACCTATCACCTCGACGGCCTGAGCGACGGCGAATGCCTGTGGCGGCCGGCGGACGAGGGCCTGCACATCTGGGCGGACGGGCAGGGTGGCTGGCGTTCCGACTGGCCGGACCACGAAGGCTATGATCTGGGGCCGCCGTCGATCGGCTGGACGACCTGGCATCTGCTGTACTGGTGGTCGATGGCACTGGATCGCAACTTCGGCCCCGGCATCCTGGCGCGCGAGGACGTCAGGTGGCCCGGCAATGCAGAGGCGCTCCGCCGGTGCCTGCACGACCTGAACGTGGCCTGGCGCGGGCGGCTAGGGGCGATTGGCGATGCCGAGCTGGTGGCCCCTCGCACATCGAGCTGGCCGCGCGCCGACCAGTCCCTGGCCGATGTCTTTGCCTGGGCCAACATCGAGCTGACCAAGAATGCCGCCGAGCTGGGCTATGCCCGGTTCCTGTTCGCGATCCGAAAGGTCTGACAGCAAAAAGGCCACCGATGCCTCGGTGGCCCTGCCAGATCAGACCCGAGCGCCGGATCAGAACTTGAAGCTGGCCCGCAGCAGCAGGGCGTAGCGCACATAGCCCTCAAGCAGTTCGGCATCGGCCTCGAGCGCCAGGAAGCCGAGCTCGTTGCCGAGGTTCAGGCGCATGCCCACGATCGGCCCACCGCCTTCAAGGCTGTCACCCTGGAGCGAGAAGGGCGTTCCCGTGGACAGGAAGCTGGCGACTGTCGTGCCGGGGTCATGCGAGAAGATCTGACGCCAGCCGACGCGGATCTCGGGTCGCAGCCAGTGGTTCTCGCCGAAGCCGGCCCCGAAGGTGACGGCCACGGTGGACGACAGGATGTGGCCGGAGCGGTCTTCGTAGCCCAGGTCGAAGGCCGTGCCGCCACCCGTTTCCTCGTGGGCATCCTCCGACAGGCGGAAGTACTCGAGAACGGCCTCGGGACGAATGCTCCAGCGCCCGGTCTGGTAGTTGTAGGCCGCGCCGGTCGCCAGGGCGACGCTGTAGCCGTTCCAGTCCGACTCGCTTCGACGGTTGATGCCGGGGGCCACCAGCTGGCGGACGCTGTCGAAGCTGGCGAAGCCGCCGGCCCCGCGGGCCCAGACGTTCCAGTTCGTGCCCTGGGCACGCCAGTAGAGGCCGAGCTCAAGCAACTGGGCGCTGAGGATTTCCTCGCCGCGCGATTCCGGGTCCTCGAGGTCCGACGAGGTGAGGGCCACGGACAGGCCAAGTGCCCCGAACCCGGATCCCCGCTCGACGCCGCCGGCGAAGCCGAAACCTTCCGAGCGGAAGCCGTAGGCCTGGCCTTCCTCGCGGTCGGCATAGAAGTTGATTTCCTGCAGCCAGGCGCTGGTTTCGCCCGCCGGGGCCGGATGTCCCCGACCGGACAGCGCCCGCGTCACCGCATCCACGCCGGTCGCCAGCGACATCAGGGCCCCGCCCGAGTGCTCAGGCAGGGTCTGCTGGTACATATCAAAGAAGCCGTCGTGGCCCGTCTGGGACAGGAAGGCGTTGAGCAGTTGGCTGTCGCCGGCGAGTGCCTCGTAGAAGGCTCCGTAGGCGTCGGCTTCAGCGGCAATGAAGCCGAACTCCGACGCCGTGCGCTGGCGGGCGTCGACATAGACCTGGTTCAGGGTGCTGTCGATGCCGGCACTGACCACGAACATGTAGGGCGAGGTTTCCTGAACCTGCGTCTGATCCAGACTTCCGGCCGTCAGGGTCGTGGCCTGGATCACGACAAAGCGCGTCGGGTCATCCAGCAAGGAGGTGAAGCGTACGCCGACGCTGGCACCACTGGCGATGTTGGCCGTGCCATTGACGATGAAGCCGCCGGCATTGCCCGCCACCGGATCGACGGTGACGACGAGACCGCCGTCAGCCCCCAGGTTCAGGCCGGATACATTGACGGCCGTGGTCTGGCGCGCGTCGAGCAGGCCCTCGGTGATGTCGATATTCAACAGGCCGTCCGCATCCGCCAGCGCGCCGGTCACCACGGCACCGCCGTCGATCACGAGGCTGTCCGCCCCGGCTCCGAACTCCAGGGCACCAGTCACGGTTCCGGCGTTGATCTGGACCACATCGGCCCCGGATCCCAGCAGGATGTCGCCCACGATGGTGGGGTCGAGTTCGGGGTCGACCTGTTCCTGGGTCAAGGTAACGCCGGTGGTATTGGCGCTCAGGTCGATGGCGACGGTGTTGCCGGTGATCTGGTCGGCGGTCGCGTCTGTCGGTGCAATGACGGCTTCGATAATGCCGCTGTTGGTCAGGGAGGTGAGGGTGCCGCTGGCATCGCGGATGGCGGTGGCATTGCCAGCTTCGCCCTGAATGTAGGCCCCGATCGTCCCGCTGTTGACCAGGGTGCCGCCGGTGGACCCGGCTAGATAGTTGATGGCAACCGCCTCATTGGCGGCTTCGCCGGCGCTGAGCGCGCGGATCAACGACTGGTTGTTGATTGTCGCCAGCGTGGCATTGGCTCCGACCATAAGGGCCGAGGCATCGCCTTCATTGGCCAGGGCGGTGATGGAGCCGGCGTTGCGAAGGCCGCCGTCGATGGTCACTGCGAGACCGCCATCGACGCCGATGCGAACTGCCGTCGAGTCGATTCCGCTATAGACCCCGCTGCCCAGAATGGCTCCGCGATTGATGAAGCCGTAGGCGTTATCACCGGTGCCGACGACGCCGACCGAGACGGTCTGTGTCGTCGATCCGACCTGAACCGCCGGTGCGGAACCGTAGGACGAGATATCCGACGCACCCTCGTCGGTGTCGAGCACCCCGTTGTTGTTGCTGTCGGTGTCGGTGGTGTCCGGAATGCCGTCGTCGTCGTCGTCGTCGTCGCTGGCATTGTTCAGATATGGGGTGTCGAACAGGATGCCGCCGGTTATGTTGGCTGCGATGTTGACGGCCGGACCTCCGATCAGCAGGTCGTCGGCATCCAGCGCCGCAATCTGGGCCGCCGTCAGGGCCGTCGTGTAGCGGAAGCCCGATGCGATAATCGTTCCGCCAAACGTCAGTCGACCGCCGACAGCGCCTTCGACCGAAACGCCGACGGTACCCTCGCCCAGGACGTTGACGGCCCCACCGTTATACAGGTTGCCCGAAATGGTGCCGGTGGTCCGCAGGCCGTACGAATGATCGCCCAGCATGTTCAGGGTGCCGGTCTGCAGGAGATTGCCGACCAGGTCAGTTTCGAGCGACAGGGCGGTGGACTGGTTGCCCTCGACGTCGATCAGGCCGTCGTTGTGAATATCGCCGGTCAGGGCCCCGGGCCCGACGACGCGCAGGCCGTAACGATCGCTGCCCTGGGCGAAGGCACCATCCAGATCGCCGTCGCTGTCGGAATCGGTACCGGCGTAGGTTTCCGAGATGATGATCGAGCCGTTGTTGATGATGTTGGCGGAATTGCCGCCCATCACCAGGACGCCCGTCGTTCCGTTCGCCGTTGTCTCCATGACGATCCGGCCGCTGGTGTCGAGCGTCAGTCCATGGCTGGAATCAATCGTCACGGCGGTGCCCGACGACAGCCGGATGACGCCGCCATTGGAGATGCGGATCGCGTCGGGGTTGCCGTTGTTGGCCGTCGACGTGGAAATCGGAGTGGTGCGCTCGGTGCTGATCACCGTCTGGGCGGCCGCACCGGAGGCCATCATCAGCGGGGCGAGCGCGACGGCCGCCGCAAGCTGGATACGCATGAAGAGTGACCCCTACGACTGTTTCGCGCACAAACCGACCATCCGCATGACGGAGTGCCGGAGAAAGCCCCAACTTTCCTCTTTTTGGGGCGATTGCAAGGCGAACTTACCCGGATGTGACGATCGGCGCCAATGCCATTGCCTGTGTGATACCTAGGTGATATCACTTTGACATCAGATGGAGGTATCCGTGGAATCTAAGATCACCGCCTCGGCCGAGCGCCCGGCCAGGACGTCCAGCGGCATCATGATGCTGCTGCTTTCCCTGTTGATGGTGCTGGCGGGAACGCTCGCCATTGTCATGGCGGTCGGTGGGGCCCTCGTGCCAATGGCCTTGCTGGTCGGCATCATCCTGTTGGCCGTGGGTCTGTTTCTGATGTGCGGCCTGTATTCGGTGCAGCCGAACGAGGCCGTGGCGATCCTGCTGTTCGGCGACTATCGCGGCACGGATCGCAAGGCCGGCCTGCGTTGGGTGGTGCCCTGGTACTCGCGCAAGAAGGTCTCCATGCGGGTCCGCAACGTCACCTCGGACAAGCTGAAGGTGAACGACAAGCGCGGCAACCCCATCGAAATCGCCGCCAATGTGGTGTGGCGAGTGCGTGATTCGGCCCAGGCCCTGTTCGACGTCGATGACTTTGCCGCCTTTGTGAATATCCAGATCGACACGGCCCTGCGCGATATTACGTCGACCTATGCCTATGACCACGGCGACGACCACGAGCCGACCCTGCGCGCCGACGCCGAACTGATCGCCGAGAAGCTGCGCGAAGAACTGAATGAGCGCGTCCGTGTCGCCGGCGTCACCATCGACGAGGCCCGGCTGGCGCACCTGGCCTATGCCTCGGAAATCGCCAGCGCCATGCTCCGCCGCCAGCAGGCCGAAGCGATCCTGTCGGCGCGTCGACTGATCGTGCAGGGGGCCGTCGAGATGGTCGAGAACGCCCTCGAGCGGCTGGCCGAACTCAACGTCGTCGAGCTCGACGAAGACCGCAAGGCGGCCATGGTCTCCAATCTTCTCGTCGTTCTGTGTGCCGACCGCGAGGCCCAGCCTGTGGTCAATACCGGGACGCTCTACGGCTAGGCGGATGGCCGAGAGCTCCAAACCCCCGGGCAGGAAGTCGTTTCTCCTGCGTATCAACCCGCAGGTGATGGCGGCCGTCGAAAAACTGGCGGCTGCCGAACTGCGCTCGGTCAATGCCCAGATCGAATGCCTGGTCCGCGAGGCCATCGCCGCGCGCGGCCGCCGACCGGACTGATCTGGACGCCAGATAGCAATGGTGGATTGCATCCCGCGCGGCGCGGGTGCGTTATGGTCGGGCGAGTAAGCTGATGCTGGGTCTTCGACATGGCCATGGATACCGGAGAACAGGAACAGAAGTGGGTCTTCACCCTCGAGGAGAAGATCGCTGAAGCCCTGAAACGCCTGGACCGCGGACATGAGGATCAGCGCCCGCGGCTGGTCGATACGACCATGCAGTACGCGCCGATTTCGGGCGGGGTGAAACGCTACCTCAGGTCAAAGTCAGACTGGCTGGAACGGCATCGCCCCGGTATCCGCCACGCGCTGCTGGTCCCGGGAAAACGAACGCGCGTTCGGGGTGATCGGACGGTGACGGTCGCCGCTCCCAAGGTGCCGTTCGGGGCTGGATACCGCTGGCCGATGTCACGCAAGTCCTGGTCAACCTGGCTGCAGGCGCTGAATCCGGCTGTGATCGAGGCCGGCGACCCCTATGGCCCTGGCGTCGCCGCCATTGAGGCCGGTCAGACCATGGGCGTGCCCGTGATCGGTTTCTGTCATTCGGACCCGGCCTATCTGGCGTCGCTCCACTGGGGTCAGTGGGCGGCCAGGCCGATCGAGAAGCGCTGGGGTGAGATCTTCAGCCAGTTCGACCGCGTGGTCGCACCCAGCCGCTTCATCGCCTGCCGCCTGCGTGAGGCAGGGGTGGACCGCATCGTCGAACGGCCCCTCGGTGTCGATGTCGAGGCCTTCAATCCGGCCCATGGTGACCGGGAGGCCGTTCGGCAGGCGCTGGAGGTGCGACCCGATGAACGCCTGCTGGTGTTTGCGGGCCGGGCCGCCCGCGAGAAGAACGTCGACACCCTGATCGCAGCCGTCGAAAAGCTGGGCGCTCCCTATCGACTGTTGCTGATCGGGGCGGCGGACGGCCTGCCGATCGAGGGAGGTCAGGTGATATCCTTGCCGTTCCAGCAGGATACCAGGTCCGTGGCGCGTCTGCTGGCGTCCTGCGACGCCTTTGTGCATGCCAATGACAAGGAGCCGTTTGGCCTGTGCGCCCTGGAGGCCATGGCGTCGGGCCTGCCGGTGGTCTGTACCGGCTTTGGTGGCGTCTCCGAGACGGTCGATGAGACGGTCGGGATCAAGTCCCCCAGCCTGAAGACGTCCGACTATGCGGCGGCTATCGAAGCCCTGTTCGAACAGGATATTGAAGCCATGAGCCAGGCGGCCCGCCGCAGAGCGGTCACGCGATATGGCTGGTCGACCGTCTTTGAGGAACTGTGCATGGTCTATGCCGAGGTGTCGGGGGTCCGGGCGTTCGTCGAGGCCGGAGAAGCCCGCCTGGAATCAGCGCACTGACGTCCTGAAATGCGAAGCGCCACTCCCTTGAAAAGGAAGTGGCGCGAGTGACGGGGCTCGAACCCGCGACCTCCGGCGTGACAGGCCGGCACTCTAACCAACTGAGCTACACCCGCGTGCATTCCTCGTCGGGGCGTCCCCGGCGAAGGGGCGTCGTTTAGGCGGCGTCGCGGGCAGGTGTCAAGCGGCTCTGACGGCATTTTCGAGCGGGGCCTGGCCAGGCCTGTCCGGTTTGCGTGCCGAAGGCCGTTTGACTGGTCGGGGGCGGTGCTCCGCCGCTTGGAGAAAATGCGATGGCGATAATCAGACGACAGTTTCTGGCCGGGGTCGGTGCCCTGGCGGCCGGTGTTTCCGCAACGACCCTGAGCTTCGCGCAAGGGCGGCGGCGGATCGAGATTCAACTGCGCGATGCGCGACGCCTGGAGGGACTGGCCGGCGAGGATCTGCGACGCGGTCTGATGCGCGGCCTGACCTTGCGCGTGGACGGAGGTGAGGCGCTGCCGGTACGTCTGCTGACGGCGCGTTTTGTCGAGGGGCACCTGGTGGATGCGTTCGGCTCGGAACGATTCGAGGCGCGGTCAGGAGCAACCGAATTCCCCGGTGACATGTTCTTCCCGGGCGACATGTTCTTCCCCGGCGACATGTTCTTTCCTGGGAACATGTTCTTCCCTGGCGACATGTTCTTTCCAGGGGACATGTTCTTCCCCGAGGGGCGTCGAGCGGCTCGCGAGCGCGCCCTGACCCAGATCGCGCGCGAAACCCTGGGCGAGCGTCCGAACGGCCTGGTGTTCCTGGTCGTCGCTGAAACGCGCGGCGTAACGGGTCGTGGCGCGGGCCTGGCGACCCGCCGGCGCTAGGTTCAGAGGCGTGAGAGCCGGGGTCATCGGTGCCGGTGCCGCCGGCCTCTCGACCGCGATCGCCCTGTGCGATCTCGGCCATGATGTGATGGTGCTGGATTCCCGCGCCCGCGACCAGCCATCGCCGCGCGCCGGCCATGTCCATCGTCTCGACGGCCCGGGGTGGGCGACGCTGGAGCGTCTGATCGGACCCGTCATTCGTGCCGGGGCCTTCGAGACGGCGGCGTCCGGTCTGGCGTCGGGCGGCGCGTTGGCCTGGGGCGAGGGCCAGCGCCTCGCCACCCTGGCCGACATCGAAGCGGTATTGATCACCCAGGCTGAGCGACGGGGCGCGGGCCTGGCGTTCGCGGCCGAGGTCACGTCGGCGGCCGCCGAAGGTGACCGGTGGCGTCTGGGGATGGCCTCGGGGGCCCATAGGACCTTTGATCTGCTGATCGACGCCAGTGGCCGCCGCCGGGTTCTGCTGGACCTGCTGGGAGAGGTCGGGCCGTCCGTGTGGATGGACGAACTGGACTGTCCTGAATGGCATGTCAGCTTCGCCGGCGTCGGCCCTGCCGGGCGGCCGGTCCAGGTGGCGTGGGCAGCCCGCGATCTGGAGGGGCTGATTCAGATCGACGGGGCCGGCCGGGCGACCGTGACGGCGCGGTCGGGGATGAGCCAACCCCTGTCAACCGATGAGATCCTGGCCGCGATGCAGGCGGCCGGGGGGGCCGCGATGGGGATGCTGCTGGAGGGCCTGAAACTCAGGCCGGATGCCCTCCGATATGTCTCGCTCGGAACCCGTATGATGGCACTCGACGAGGCCGATCTCGGTGACTGGCCTCCCTTTGTCCTGGTCGGGGATGCCCTGATCGAGGCCCCGCCCCGGCACGGCGAGGGGATGGGGCGGGCCATCGGCCAAGCCTTGATGCTGGCCGAGCACCTCGGCTGCGCGTCTCCCGAAACCTGCGCGACCGATCTGACGCGCGAGGCGAGGGCGCGGTGGGCCGGCTACGGCATCGCCCAGGCGCTGAGGTCGGCGGTGGTGGCCTAGGATCAGTCGGTCGGGACGGCCTGGCTCAGGCGGCCCTGTTCATCGATGTGGCCTGGTCCGCCCGCGCCTGATGCGCGGCTGCCGGGTCGAGCCAGAGGCTGAGCGTTTCCAGCAGACGGGCCTGGGTCACCGGCTTGGCCAGGAAGCCGTCGATGCCCGCATCGCGGCAGGCCCCGATGCTTTCGTCGCGGCTCTCGGCACTGACGGCCAGGATTGGAACCTGACCGCTGAGGCCCTCGAAGGTGCGAATCCGGCGGCTGGCCTCAAAGCCGTCCATCCGCGGCATGCGAAGATCCATGAGAATGAGGTCAAAGGCGTGGACGCGGGCGGAATCGACGGCCTCGACACCGTCGCTGGCATAGTCTGTCTCGCAGCCCACGGCCCGGACCATCAGTCCCAGAATTTCGCGATTGGCCGGATGATCGTCGACGATCAACAGGCGTGGGGCCCGTCCCTGGTCCTCCGAGGCGGTCGGGCGTGCGGCCCGTGTCATCGGCAGGTTCAGGGAGATGCGGGTGCCGCGCCCGACTTCCGAATCGATCGACCAGGTTCCTTTGAGCGCCTGGACCATTTTGTCGGCCAACGACAGGCCGATGCCCATGCCCTCTTGCGCTCGCGTGGCGCTGTTGTCGTCCTGGGCAAATACCTCGAGCAGGTGCGGCAGGCGATCCGGTGCGATGCCGATGCCCGTGTCGAAGATGACCAGACGCGCGCCGTCGGCATCCACATCCGCCTCGACGCCGATCGTTCCGTGCGGGGTGAACTTGGCGGCGTTGTGGAGCAGCAGTCGCAGGACCTGGCGAATGCGTCGGGCGTCGCCCTCGAAGAAGGCGTCGTCGCCCATGTGGTTCACGAACTCGACCTCCAGCGGACGCAGGAGCACATTGTTGCGGACATGATCCAGAACGGTCACGACCGTTTCGCGCAGGTCGAACGCCTCGACCTCGATGTTCATCTCGCCGCGCGCGAAGTCGATCATGTCTCCGACGAGTTCAAGCGCATGGGTATTGGCCATGGAGATCTTGGCGACCTGATCGCGGGATTCGGGCGACAGTCCGGGATCGGTGGCCACCAGCGAGGTGAAGCCCGCCACCTGACCCAGCGGCGTGCGGAGTTCATGGCTGATCATGTTGAGGAAGCGGCGCTTGGCTTCAATCGCCTCATTGGCGACCCGGGCGGCGAGGCTGAGCCGCCGGGAATCCTCACGGATCCGGGCGGTGTGGGCCTGCAGCCGGGCCTGTAGTCGTGACTTCTCGCTGACCACCGTCGAGGTCGGCAGGATGATGGCCAGGATCGACGCGAGATACACATAGAAGGACGGCAGACGGGTCACGATATCGAGCCCGCTCTGGCGTTCGGCCTGGCTGCTTCCGAACCCGAAGGCTTCAAAGCTCGATGGTTCAACGAGGAAGGACAGGGTCACGATCGTCGATACGGCCAGGACCATCACGGCAGCCTGTTTGGGCGACAGGCGCAGCGACACCATCAACAGGACCGGCAACACCGTTGCCACCGGCAGGTGAACGATCCGCAGGCCGACCAGGGCCGTGAAGACGCAGGCGGCGGCGATCATGCCGACTTCTGGCGACATCTGCCCGAAGCGTGAGGCTCGCGGCGGTCGCGGTTGGGCCAGAATGATCATGCTGGGTGCCACGACGAGGCAGCCGACCAGTTCCACGCTGATCCAGCTGGCCAGATACATGTCCAGGTCGGCGGCCGAAACGCCGAGCAGCGTCAGGCCGACAATGGCCGATAGCGCGACCGCCGGGGCCGCGGCCAGCAGGGCGAAGCGCGCCAGGCGAACCGGCCGCCTCATACGCAGGGCCGCGCCGCAGAAACGACGCGCGACCAAGGCGATCAGAACGGACTCGATCGCGTTCAGCGAGCTCAAGATCAGCGTGGACTGCAGGCCACCCTCGCGCACGACCAGGTCAAAACAGATGTTCAGCGCAAAGCAGACCGCAAGAACCGCGATGGCGCGCGACCGGTCCAGCAGCAGCAGCCCCGCGACCAGCACGCCGTTGGCCGGCCAGATCGCAACCGCCCCGAAGGTGGCCTGGCAAAGATGGGCGAGCACCATGGACACGACAAACAGCGCCACAAAGCCCCAGGCCGGAAATGAGGTTCTGGCGGCGGCCTCATGGCGAAACAGGCGCCACGGAATATGACGCGAACCAGGAGCTCGGTTCATTCGGACGGTGCTTTCGACGCGCTGGACGGCTGCCAGACGAGTTGCTTCCGGAACGGGGTACTGAACGCCATTGAATCTGGAAGGTCGGGGTCGTCTTGCGAAGCGATGGTCGGCTGTGCGCGGTGTCGAGCGAGATTCCGAGGCGCAAACTACCCAGAGTAGGTTTCAGAACTCCTAAGCCGGAGCGCGGGTGCGATGGTGCGCGCCATTTGTGCGAAACACTCTCAACAAAAATTCCAAGCCCGCAAGGGTTTGAACGCGGGAGGGGTTCGGTCTAAGAAGCCCCGATTCCGCTGTGGTTATCGCGGCCTGGACCCTTTCGCATGAACGCATTCCTGCTCGAATATCTGCCGATCCTGATCTTCATGGCCATCGCCGCCGTGCTGGGGCTTGGGTTCATCGTGGCCGCTCTGGTGCTGGCCCCCAGTAACCCGGACGTTGAGAAGCTGTCCGCCTACGAATGCGGCTTCAATGCCTTTGACGATGCGCGCATGAAATTCGATGTGCGTTTCTATCTGGTGTCGATCCTGTTCATCATCTTCGATCTGGAGGTCGCCTTCCTGTTTCCGTGGGCGGTGACCCTGACGGATCTGGGCCGGCCCGAGATGGTCTTTTCCTTCTG
>Ga0209573_1002823_pt1 | contig 20763 bp, 15 predicted proteins | sample TNRBio252014_DNA_FD_185870 | JGI IMG/M metagenome (GOLD analysis project Ga0209573, IMG submission 185870) | Wastewater treatment Type I Accumulibacter community from EBPR Bioreactor in Madison, WI, USA - TNR Reactor_6/25/2014_ DNA (SPAdes)... | ecosystem: Engineered > Bioreactor > EBPR >...
TCGGCGAGCTCCTCGACCGCCTCGTCGATTCCGGGTCGCTCTCCGGAGATTCCCGCGAAACGGCGATCGAGCTGCTCACCCTCCGCGAAGAGCAACGCAGTACGGGCATCGGAAACGGCGTCGCGATTCCCCACTGTTTCCTGCCCGGATTGGAGGAAGTCGTCTCCGTCTTCGGCCGCTCGGGCACGGGGATCGATTTCCACGCGGTCGATCATGTGCCGGTTCAATTTGTGTTGCTTTTCATGGTGCCCGAAGCCCAGCACGCCCTGCATTTGCAGACACTGGCGTCGATCGCGCGGGTCTTGAACCACGCCGAAGTCCGGCAACGGCTCGCCGACGCGCCTGACGAATCCTCCATCCTTGACGCCCTTTGCCCATCCGGAGTCGGTGCCTGATCCGAGCCTCCCTTCCCCGATTTCCCCTCTCTCATGCCTGCCACCTTTGCCAACCTGATCGCCGCGAGCCTGCAAGACGCCCTCGCCCGCACGCCCTTTGCCGCCGAGCTTCCCGCCGGATTTGTCGTCCAGATCGATGCGACGCAGAACCGTCAGTTCGGCGATTACCAGTCGAACGCGGCGATGATCCTCGCCAAATCGCTGAAGAAAAACCCTCGCGAGGTCGCCTCGGCTATCGTCGAGGCCTTCGAGTGCGGCGCGATCTGCGAAAAGCCGGAGATCGCCGGACCCGGCTTCATCAATTTTCGCCTCACCACCGGGGCCCTCACGACGCGCTTCGGAGAGCTCCTCTCCGACGAAGCACGCCTTGGCGTCGCCCTGACCGAGACACCAAAAACGATCGTGCTCGATTTCTCCGCGCCGAACGTGGCTAAACCCATGCACGTGGGGCACATCCGCAGTACCATCCTCGGTGATGGACTCGGTCGCATCGCCAAATTCCTCGGACACCGCGTCATCGCCGACAATCACATCGGCGATTGGGGCACGCAGTTCGGCATGATTCTCTGGGGGTGGAAAAATCTGCTCGATGAATCCGCCCTCGAAGCCGATCCCATTCCCGAGTTGCTCCGCGTCTACCGCGAGGTGAATGCCCGCACGAAGGAAGACGAGTCCCTCCTCGAGGTCTGCAAATCCGAACTCGTGGCCCTGCAGGGTGGCGACACGGAGAATCTCGCGATCTGGGAGCGTTGTGTCGCCCTTTCAAAAATCGGCCTGCAGAAGATCTACGACCTCCTCGACGTGAAGTTCGACCACTGGTATGGCGAGAGTTATTACAACGACCGCCTCGCCCCCATCGTCGACGAACTCCTCGCCTCGGGCATCGCCGAGGTCTCCGAGGGCGCGGTCTGCGTCTTTTTCCGCGACGACGAAAAGCTCGCCGACAAGCCGGCCATCATCCGCAAGAGCGATGGCGGATTCCTCTACGCCACGACCGACCTCGCCACGATCGACTTCCGCATCGGCGAACTCGCCGCCGACGCGATCTGGTATGTCGTCGGCGCGCCGCAGCAGCTTCACTTCGATCAGATCTTCTCCATTGCGAAAAAGCGGGGCCAGGCAGCGGAGCTGCGTTTCATCCCCTTCGGCAGCATTCTCGGGAAGGACCGCAAGATGCTGAAGACCCGCTCGGGCGACACCGTGCAACTCGCCGATGTCCTCGCCGAGTCGGTCGTGCGCGCCCGCGCCATCATCGAGGAGAAGAATCCCGAATTGCCCGAGGAGGAGAAGGCCGCGATCGCCCAGGTCATCGGGATCGGCTCGGTGAAATATGCCGAGCTGAGCCAGTTCCGCATGACGGACTACATCTTCGACTGGGACACCATGCTCAGCCTGAAGGGCAACACCGCGCCCTACCTCATCAACGCCTACGTGCGGACCCGGGCCATTTTCCGCAAGCTGGGAAGCGGATTCGAAGGCAGCAGCGGCGACCTCGTCCTCACCGAAGAGGCCGAGAAGGAGCTGCTCCTGAAGCTCGCCCAATACGCCGAGATCGTTCCGACCATCCTCGAAGAATTCCGGCCGAACGCTCTCGCCGCCTACCTCTATGAAGTGGCCACGACCTACCACCAGTTCTGGGAAGCCTGTCCCGTGCTGAAGGTCGAGGGAGACATCCGCCACACCCGTCTCGCCCTCTGCGAGCTGACCGGCCGCATCCTCCGTCACGGACTCGGCCTTCTCGGCATACGCACGACCGAGCGGATGTGAATCCTGACAAACACCCCATTCCCCCGTGGACGCCCCGCTCAAAGACCTCCTCTCGCACCTGAATACCTCGCTTCTCGGGGCGGAGACGGCCGTGCACGAACTCGTTGCGGCGCTCCTCGCGGGAGGCCATGCCCTCATCGAAGGGCCTCCCGGCGTCGGCAAGACGACCCTCGCCAAGACCCTCGCAACTTCGATTTCGGGCACCTTCAAGCGCGTCCAGTTCACTCCCGACCTTCTCCCCGCCGATCTTGTCGGTTACTCGATCTACCGGCAGGACGTCCAGGGGTTCGAATTCATCGAAGGCCCCGTCTTCACCAATCTCCTCCTCGCCGACGAGATCAACCGCACGAGCCCGCGCATCCAGAGCGCGCTGCTCGAGTGCATGAACGAGGGACAGGTCACCGTCGATGGCGTGACGAAACCGCTCCCGGACGTGTTCCAGGTCGTCGCCACGCGCAACAACCGGCACCGCGCCGGCACCTTTCCCCTGCCCGCTCCGCAACTCGACCGCTTTCTCGTTTCGATCGAAATGAGCCTGCCCGACAGCGAGATCCGGGCCGGCATTCTCAAGCAACACGCCACGCGTCTCGCCTCGGGCCTTTCCGCGAGCGCCGGTGAAGCCGCGACCCAGGGTTCGCGTGGGATCGACCTCGCCCAGGTCGCCGCGTGGCAGCGGAGTGTCCGCGAACTCCCCGCCTCCGACGCGATCTTCCGCTACGTCATTCGCCTCTGCGATGCGATCCGCCACCATCCCGAATTCGACGCCGCCATCAGCAACCGCGGTGCCCTCGCGATCATGCAAGCCGCCCGCGCGATGGCCTTTCTCGAGGATCACGAAGCCGTTTTTCCCGAAGACGTGAAGCGCGCCTTCCTCCCCGCCGTCCTCCATCGCGTCGAGGCCGGCGAAAGCGAATTCGACCGCGACGGCGCGTCGAATCGACGGTCGGCGTTGCGCTTGCTGTTGGAGGAATTGCTGGAGACGGTGGCGGTGGAGTGAGGGTGCCCATTCGCCTTGCAAGGCATGGCCTCGATTTCGTAAACTCCGGCGTCCATGTCCTCCGCATCCCCGCCCCGCCTCACTCAAACCGGACTCGTCGTCTCCTTGCTTGCGGTCGTGACGGTCGCGGCGGGACTGGTGATGTTCTCCGGGCCCGTCCTCGCGGTGGGATTGGCGGCGCTGGCTTTGGTCGCGATCTGCCGCTTCCTCGCCTCACGCCATCTCGAGGGATTCTCAGTCGCGCGCGACTTGCCGCGACGCGCCCGTGCCGGGGAGAGTTTCCCGATGAAATTGCGCCTTCATCCCGGTCCCCGGCTTCCCTCGGGCATCGTGGTGAATTTCACCGATCCCCTCGCCCCGGCCGTGAAAGACAGGCCCTTCGTTCTTGACCTTGCTTCCCCGCACTCCTTCCGTTGCACCGGACTCGCCCACCGGCGCGGCCCCCTTCCCTCCCGCCCCTGGCTCGTCTCCTCGACCTGGCCGCTCGGACTTTTCCTAACCGAACAACAAGGCCCCTTCCGCGACGACCACGCCACCCTCGTCCTGCCGAAGCCATGGCTGCCTTCGCGTCTCCAGGACCGCCTCGAGCGCCTTTCCCTGGAGTCGGCGGAACGTCCGCTCGATCCGGCCGATCCTCTCGCCGAATTCCGCTTTCTCCGCGAATTCCGCCACGGTGATCCGGTGCGTGGCATCCATTGGCCCACGTCCCTGCGTTCGGGCCGGCTCCAATACGCCGAGACCGAACCGCCGCGTCCGAAGCCGTTTCGCTACGGAGTGTTTCTCCACTCCTACGAAGCTCCCGGCACGATCATCACCCCCGAGACCTACGAGCTGATTCTCCGCATCGCGACGGGTCTGCTGATGAAGTTCCAGCGCGAGGAGATCGCCGTCGTGTTTGCACAAGCGCCACGCGCACCCGAGCAGCTTCGCGAACGCCACGAGTTTTCAGCACTCCTCGAGGCCCTCGCCCTTTCCCGTCGTCAGCCAATATCCTCAGCCGAGGCGATCTTCGGGACGAAACGCCTGGAGAAAGTTGATCCCTATCACGACTGCGACGAGGTGTTCGTTCTCGGCGACGGACCGCTCGCCGGGTGGGAATCGGCGGCGCGCGCCCGCTTTACCCACGCCACCTGCCTCGACACCACGCAACTGACGAGCGGATCCCGCCCCACCCTGCGCGCCCGAGGGTCCACCCGGTCATGAGGACGTCCTCCATTGCCTTGCTCGCTCCACTCGCGGCGGCTGTCGCGGGCTGGATGCTCTCGGGTTCGCCGGTGCCGATGGCCCTGACGCTTGGCGTGCTCGTGCTCGCGCTCGTCGGAGGATTCCTCGCACCGCGCCTTCCGCGAGGCGACGTGGTGCGGCTCCTCCCTCCCTTCCTCCTCGCCCTTGCTGCCCTCTGGATCGAATGGCGTCTCTTCCTCGACGGACGCGCCCTCGCGATGAGGGCGGAGATGCCCTTTTCCTTTCACGCCGGGATCGCCCTGCTCTGGTGGGCCGCGACCGATCACTTCCTCCGTACTTCGGCGAAAAGCGAAAACGATTTCCCCCTTGGTGCCTTTGCGGGACTCGCGGGCGGACTGCTCGTCCTCGGGGCGTCGGCCGGAACGGTGCTCTACGATTTCGGTCCCTGGGAGGCGCACCCGGTCGCGGCCCTGCCCCTGATGCTCTGGGGCTCGTGTCTCGTCATGCCGATGATGAAACCGCTGCAACGGATCGCCTTGGTGGTTTTGCCCGGGTGTCTCGCTCTCACCGGACTCGTCCTCGCCTCATCCGCCGCGACGACGGGAATGCGTCCCTGGTTTTACCCCGACGAGGACAGTGCCCTCGATCCCGCCCTCACCCGCGCCCCCGAGATCGGAGCGCGTGGCCCGCTTGGTGACGGGGCGTCGCGCAAGCTCCCGCGCGAGGCCGATCTGAAATTCCGCCGCGAAGTCGTCGCGCGAATCCGCGCCCATGCTCCCTCGCTCTACCGCACCTGGTCGGAAGCACCGCTCTACCTGCGCACCTCGACGCTGGCCCTTTTCGAAAGCGAAGAACTGATCTCCCCCATCCGCAGCGGGCGCTGGCTCTACGACCTCGACGACGGCGCAGAAGATCAGCGCATCGATCTCGAGACCGCCCGGCGTGAGAAGGTCGGCGAAGATCCGGCAACACGGCACACCTACTACGTCGACCGCCGCACCCTCAGCCATCTCCCCCTTGTCAGCGAGGCCGTCGCGATTTACACGCCGGCGATTTACGAATTCGCCGACGACTGGTATCAGCTCTCCGCGGCCGAAGAGATCCGGCTCTTGCGCTACACCGCCTCGGTCGCGCCGGGTCCGGCCACGGAACTCCGCGCCGCCGATCTCGCCCGCCCGCGCCGCTCGGAGATTCCCGGGGTTTACCTCCAGTTGCCCCCCTCGCCCCTTTCGGGAAAAGTCCGCGAGCTCTGCGCCACATTTTCTCCCGACGATCCCCTCGGCTCGATAAGACGATTTCTCGCCACACAGACGAGGTACTCCCTGAGATTTTCAACTCCGGAAGGGTCGAGTCCGCTCGGCGAGTTTCTCTTCGGTCACGGACGAGGTCATTGCGAACATTACGCCGCCGCTACCGTGCTGATGCTGCGCAGCCTCGGCATCCCTTCGCGCGTCACCTATGGTTTCGCCGGCGGCATCGCCGATCCCGGGCAATGGCTCTTCGCCTTTCGCGACAGCGATTTCCACGCCTGGGCCGAAGTGCTGACGCCGGACAACGAGTGGAGGATCTTCGACACCACCCCGCGCGTGCCCACCGCCGCTTCGCGCGTGCCCGTGACCGAATCGCTTCCGGTCATTGATGAGCTGCCCTATTTCGATTTGTCCGAGTTTGATGAAACCACCCGTCGGACGGGCCGTGATTGGAATGAGATTCTCCTCGTCGCAGTGAGCTGGCTTTCGCGACATTTCTTTCCTGTCAGCGCCGCCAGCCTCGCCTTGATCGCCTCGCTCGGGTGGCTCAGCGGGAGAAGAAGGGAAAAAGCCGGCATACTTCCTGCCTCGGACGATGGATCCCGCAGGGGATCCGGTGAACCTCCCGCCTTTCTCAGAGAACTCGAGCTCATCGCGTCCACCGCCGGACTGCAGAAGCGGCCCGGTCAAACCTGGCGCGAACTGCTGGATCGCCTTGCCGAACGCGTCTCACTCCCGTCCTTCGCGAGCGAGGCCGTGCGATATCACTACCAGACCGCCTACGCCGGAAAACCGCGTGATGAAGCGAGCGAAACGGAATGGTTGGAGAAGTTTCGGTCTTGGCGGGAGACCGACGGCGGAGATTGACAAGAGCCTCCGGCGGCGGCTCATTTCCTTCCCGACCGTTCCCCCACTTCATGACCGACCCCTATTGGCTCGACCGCGCCCGCGGTTACCTCGATCTCGCAATGTATAACGAGGCGTGGTCAGAACTCGACCAGCTTCCCCCCGACAAACGCGATCGTCCCGAAGTTCGCGAATTCCGCATCACCGTCCGCCTCGACGAGGGCAAGACCGAGGAGGCCCTCGCGCTCTGCGGGATCCTTTGCAGCCTGCATCCCGAAAATCATGCCGGATTCATCCAAGGCGCCTTCTGTCTGCATGCCCTCGGGCGCACCGAAGATGCCATCGAGTTGCTCCAGGCCGGTCCCGAGACCCTGCGCGACGAGCCGGTCTATTTCTACAATCTCGCCTGCTACGAAGTGGCCCTGGGCAAGGCCCAGGCGGCACTGACCTGGCTGCGTCTCTCCGTGGAGATGGACCGCCATTATCGCGAGCGCGCCCTCGCCGACCCGGATCTGTCCGCCATCGCCGAGGCGCTCTGAGATCATGACAGGAGCCCTCGAAGAACGTTTTCGCCGGAATTTCGAAGAGCGCGGGGAACTCGGCGCCTCCCTCTCAATCTGGAAGGACGGTGAGGAAATCGTCTCGCTCCATCACGGCTGGGCGGATCCCCGGAAAGAGACCCCCTGGACCGCCGAGACGATCGCCCCGGTCTGGTCGGCAACGAAAGGCCCCGCCGCCATCACCTTTCTCCTCGCTCTCGAAAACGCAGGGCTGTCGCCACACGATCCCGTCGCCAAGGTCTGGCCCGAATTGCTCGCAGCCCGCGAAGGGGGCCTGACTTTCGCCCAACTCGTCTCGCATCAGGCGGGCCTTCCCGCACTCTCGCCCGAAAATCGGCCCCATCTCCTTTCCCATCGCGAAGTGGTCTCCGCGATGGAGCGGCAAGAGCCTTTCTGGAACCCCGGCGAAGGCCACGGCTATCATCCGCGCACGATCGGGTTCCTCCTCGACGAAATCGTCCGAAGGGTCACCGGAGGGACCTCCCTCGGTCGCTACTGGAACACGCATCTCGCCACGCCCCTGCGGATCGAATTCTGGATTGGTGACTTTCCCGCCTACTTACTCGAACGCCTCGCCACGATGGTGCCTCCCAAGGTGCAACGCCCGAGCGAGGAAGAACTCCCCTTTTACCGCTCCCTCGCCCAGCCCGATTCCCTCGCACTCGCGGCCTTCGCTTCGCCCTCGGGGATGCGTTCGCTCGGCGAAATCAACCAGCTCGAGTATCTTCAGGCCGGCCTGCCCGCCTTCGGCGGGATCGGCTCCGCGCGCGCGCTTGCGAAGTTTTATCAGATTCTCGCGCAGGACGGCGTCCTCGACGGAGTCCAGGTTCTCCCCGCGCGGGTCGTGCGCACTGCCAGCACGCTCCAGACCAGCGGTCACGATCAGACCTTGTTGCTCCCCTCCGCCTTTACCGGCGGCTTCAAGACCGACCCGATCGACGGACACGGTCGCAAGATCCGCGCACTTTTCGGTCCCTCCCTCACCGCCTTCGGTCAGCCCGGCGCCGGCGGCAGCCACGCCTTCGCCGATCCCGAAAACGGCTATTCCTTTGCTTACATCATGAACCAGATGGAGGCCGGAATCCTGCCCAACCGCAAATCCCTCGACCTCGTCGGCCTGCTCTACGCAGACTCGTAGCCCCCCCAAATTACCTTGCTTCCCAGCATTTCAATTTCATTAAGGGACAGACCTAAAATATTTTGCCAAGTGCATGATGATGATTGACAATTCAAAATCGACCCATCCCTCAAACGCCAAAACTCAAAACCTGATCTCCCATGAGGACCGCTCGTCTCCTAGGCCAAGGCCGTTCTTTCTATCATGTTGTTTCCCGCGTCGTGGATCGGAGGATGGTTTTTGAACCACGCGACAAGGAGATCTTTCGAAAGATTCTCCGCAATCAGGAGGCCTTCACCGGGGTTCGAGTAGTGACTTACTGTCTGATGTCGAACCACTTCCACCTCCTCCTCGAAGTCCCGGACAGGGAATCGCTGAAACCTCTCGATGAGGAGGGACTGACCGCGGTCTTGCCGCTGCTCTATGATGGCGACAAGGTCGAGGGGATCAAACAGGAGTTCGAAAACGCTCGCGCCGCGGAAAGCGATGTTTGGCACCAGGAAATCCTCGACCGCTACGAACGGAGGCGAGGCGATCTCTCGCTCTTTTTGAAGGAGGTGAAACTCCGCGCAACTCTCTACATGAACAAACGTCTCGGCCGCACAGGGACGCTCTGGGAAGGGCGCTACAAAAGCGTGCTGGTGGAGGATTGCGAGAAGGCGCTTCTCACCATCTCGGCTTACATCGACCTGAATCCGGTGCGGGCGGGGATTGTCGCGAAACCCGAGGACTATCGCTGGTCCGGTTATGCGGAGGCGGTTGCGGGCGGCAACAGAAGACAGAAAGCACGAGACGGCCTTGGGGTGATGCTGAGTGAAGCCTTGAGCGATCCCGATTACCAAAACGACTGGCGACGCACCGCGGCGCGCTATCGGATGTTTCTTTATGAAGAAGGCCGTGAGGTGAAGGGCGATCCACAGCTCGGACAAGCCAGCCGCCGGGGATTCGCAGAGGCCGAGGTCGATGCAGTCGCGGCCCAAGGCGGGCAAATGCCTCTGCCCATCGCGCTGCGCCACCGGGTGCGATATTTCTGCGACGGAGCGGTGCTCGGCACGGCGGCATTTGTAAATGCGGTCTTCGAGCGTGAACAGACCCTGCGAAAACGCTTCGGCGAAAAACGCACGACCGGTGCCCGTCGGATGCGCGGAGCGGATTGGGGCGAGTTACGGGTGCTGCGCGATCTGCAAAAGGACGTGATGGCATCCTGAGCGCGGCCCAAACTCGTCGGGACTGGTCACTCCCGTCCGAGCGTGGCCATCCAATCATCCATCCATGGCGGGAAATCTTCTTGTTCCCTCCCCCACCGCCTGATAGCCTCGATTCATGTCGAAAGCCATCGTCGATCCCAATGAACTGCGGCGTTTTGCCGAGGAACTGAAACGCTTCAACGGCGACCTGCAGAATTCCATGTCTTCTCTCCAGGCACGTTTCGCGGCCCTCAGTGACACCTGGCAGGATCAGGAGCACGCGAAATTCGCCCAGGATTTCGTCGAGACGATGAAGGTGCTGCGACGCTTCATGGAAAGTTCGAGCCAGCAGGGCCCCTTCCTCCTCCGCAAAGCCCAGCGCATCGAGGAGTATTTGAACCAGCGCTGAATCCACCGTGTCCGGAGCGCATGTCACAAATCTCGAGTCCCTGGAGCGCTTCCGTTCCAGTCTCGTCCTCTTTCTCGAACGGGCCCACCTCATCCTCGACGAGGTAAGCGAAGAAGTGAAACGCACCCGCATCTGGCTGCAGACCGAACAGCGGTTGAAACTCGGTCAGGAGATGAAGCGCCGCGAGCGTGAGCTTGAAATGCTCGAGGCGGAGCTTTTCTCAGCCCGCCTTTCCGACCTCGCCCAGAAAAAGACCGGCGCCCAGATGCAAGTGAATCAAAAACGCCGCGACATGCGCGAGATCGAGAACACCGGGCGCAAACTCGCCGGATGGCTGCGCAACTACGATTCCACCGTCGAGACCGAGGCGAAGAAAGTCGAAAAGTTGCGTCATCACCTCGACACCGACATGGTCAGGGCCGTTACCTTTCTCACCGAGGCGATCCGCGCGCTCGACGCCTACTCCACCGGCGGCGATCCCTGACAAGAAACTATCCGCTTTTCCCATGAGCCTCAATCACAGCAAGGGCCGCCTCGTCGGCCTCTCCCGGGAACTCCTCCGCGTCTGGCAGGACACGCAGGAGTCGTGGCGTGACGCCAAGGCCCGCGAATTTGACAGCACCTACATGCAGCCCATGTTCGATGCCGTCGACCACGCCGCCGCTGCGATCGAGGATCTCGACAAAGTGCTCCACCGACTCCGTCAAGACTGTGAACTCTGATCCCCTCTCCGCCCTCGAAACGATCGACCGGATCACCCGCTTCCACGCCGGTGCGCGCTCCTTTGCCGAGCGGGAAAAAGGTCTCGAACGCGCCCGCCAGTTGCGGGAATCGGGTCGTCGCCAGACCCTCGACGAAACCCGGGCGGCGATCGAAAAGCAGCATCAAGCAGCCCTCGCTTCCCTGAGGGATGAGGCCGCCCGGGCCTGCGCCCACCTCGAGTCGACCGCACGGATACGCCGGATCCGTCTCGACAAAGGACAGATTTCGGTGCGCCACTCCGTCATCGGAGCAATCCAGGCGACCGAAGGCCAACACCGCGCCGCGCTCCAGCGCGAATACATGGAGGCCGGACGCCGACGCGAGCAGACCCTCACCATCGCCCAGGCGGCGTTCGAGGAAGGCAGCGCCTCGGCCAAGGCGATTCATGGTCGCTTCACGAAAATGGAGAAAGCAGCCGTCTCGGGACTGCGTGGCTACGGCTCGCTCCAACGGAGACTTCTCCTTTCCCTCAAGGATACCGAGACGCCCCAACCGTGGCCGGGCACCCTCACCTCGCTCGAGGATACCCTGACAAAACAACATGAGGAACTCTCCGCCTCGGTCAAGCGGCTGCGAAAGGCCCCTCTCGTCGCCTGTTTCGCCGCTTTCCCGATCATTCTGCAGATTTTTCTGCTCCTCGGTATCGGGGCAGCAGTTCCTCTGGTTGCTCCCGCCCTCGGAATGGCGCCGGTATCGTGGGCCCTGAGCCTTGGAATCGCCGGCACCATCACCGTGCTTTTGATCGTTCTTTGGACGGTCGGCCGCAAGCCCGCCTCCACTTTTGTCACAACCGAGACGGAACGTTTCGCCTCGGCCAAAGCCCTCCGCCTCAGGCATCGCGAGATGATCGACAGCGATCAGCGGCTCGCCATCGAGACGGCCGAAGCGGAATACAACAGGGTCAAGTCCGCCTTCGAACAGGGTCTGAAGGAAAAGCCCGGCGCCTCCGGAAAACGACGCTACGCCAATCCCGATGCCGTCGAACAGCGAGCCCAGATTCTGCGGGAAAAGCTCGGAGCCCATCTCCAGTCACAGATCGACTCCGTCCATCAGGATCTCGCCACCCGAACCGCCGCGCTCGAGCACGAGCGTGACAAGGCGATCGCCCGGCTCATCGCCGAGACAACTCCGGACGAAGATCCCGCGGCGCCTTTCGAGCGGCTCGTCGGTGAATGGAGGCAAGACCTTCTTCCACTCGCATCAAGCCTAGAAGCCGAGACCCGGTCCGCGAAAGAGGGAATCGATTTCGCTTGGCTTGCCAACGGACCCGAGGCGTGGAGGGCTCCCAACGTCCTTGATTCCGGCGTGGCCTTCGGAGAACTCACCTACACCGCGACGGCGACCGAGCTCCTGCTGCCAGTCTCCGAGCCGATGCGGCTTCCAGTCACGCCCGACTTCCAGCTGCCGCTGAGACTCCATCTGCCCGACGCCGCCTCGCTCCTGCTTGAGACCAAACAACACGGCCGCGAAGAGGCCATCGGCCTGCTCAACTACCTCGTCCTCGCCTGGCTCGCTCATGCCCCGGCGGGCCGGCTTTCCTTTTCCCTCTGCGATCCCATCGGCCTCGGGGAGAGTTTCGCCGGCCTGATGCACCTCGCGGACTACGAGGATCTCCTCATCAACACCCGCATCCGCACCCAGTCCGACCAGATCGAGAAGCGTCTCGGCGAGCTCTGCGATCACATGGAGAAGGTGATCCAGATGTACCTGCGCAACGACTATGCGACCATCACGGATTACAACCGTGCCGCCGGGACAATCGCGGAGCGTTACCATTTCCTCGTCGTCGCCGACTTCCCCCATGGCTTCAGCGAACTCGCCGCGAAAAGGCTCCTCAGCATCGCCGCCTCGGGCGCGCGTTGCGGCGTCTTTCTCCTCATCCACCACGATCAGCGCATCGATCCGCCCCAGGGCTTCCGGATCGACGATATGAGGAAGGCCTGCCTCTGCCTGCAGTCGGGCATCGATGGATTCCACCTGAAGGATACTCCGGTGAAAGGACTCGGCCTCACCCTGACAAAACCACCTTCCCCCGATATTTTCGCCCGCTGGATCCACAGGGTCGGTGCCGCCAACCGCGATTCGAACCGAATCGAAGTGCCCTTCTCGTTCATCGCCCCCTCGACAGAGGAATGCTGGACCTCGACCACCGCCGACGAACTCCGCGTACCGATCGGGCGGAGCGGCGCGACGAAGCTGCAGTATCTCTCGCTAGGTCGTGGCACCTGCCAGCACGCCCTCATCGCCGGCAAGACGGGCTCGGGCAAGTCGACCCTTTTCCACATCATCGTCAGCAACCTCGCCCTCTGGAGTTCGCCCGACGAGGTCGAGTTTTACCTGATCGATTTCAAGAAGGGCGTCGAATTCAAATGCTACGCGGACCGCGGGCTGCCCCACGCGCGGGTCATCGCGATCGAGAGCGACCGCGAGTTCGGGCTTAGCGTCCTGCAGCGGCTCGATGAGGAACTCCGCCGACGCGGCGAGCTCTTCCGCGCCTCCGGCGTGCAGGATGTCGCGGGCTACCGCTCCAAACCGGGCGCGGAGACAATGCCCCGCACCCTGTTGCTCATCGACGAATTCCAGGAATTCTTCACCGAGGACGACGCCATCTCGCAGCAGGCCGCCGTCCTCCTCGATCGCATCGTGCGGCAGGGCCGCGCCTTCGGCATCCACGCGATCCTCGGGTCGCAGACCCTCGGCGGTGCCTTCACCCTCGCGCGGGCCACGCTCGGACAAATGACGGTGCGCATCGCCCTCGCCTGCAACGAGGCCGATGCCTACCTCATCATGGATGACTCGAATCCCGCTCCGCGTCTTCTCACGCGGCCCGGCGAGGGGATCTACAACGATCGTGCCGGAGCGGCCGAAGCGAATTCCCCCTTCCAGGTCGTCTGGATGGGCGAAGACGAGCGCAACGAACTCCTCGATCATGTTGCCACACTCGACCGCGAACGGGGTGGCAAAGCGCGTCCTCGCGTCGTCTTCGAAGGCAACGCGCCCGCCGAAGTCGCCGCCGAACCTGCCCTGACCGAACGACTGCGAAGCACTCCCACCCGGGGCTTGCCTCAGGTTTTCCTCGGCGCGCCGAATTCCATCAAAGGCCCCACGGAGGTCACCTTCGCCCGGCAAAGCGGCAATCACCTGCTCATCGTCGGACAGCGCGAGGACGCGGTCGATGCCCTCGTCGTTGTCTCTCTGCGTCTGCTGCGGGCGCAGTTCAGCGAGGCGATCCGGCTCGTCCTCATCGACAGCCGCTTCGCCGCTCCCGACGACTCACCCTTCCGTCGAGCCGTCGAACGCATCGGCGGGATCGAGTGCCCGGACGCCCATGCGATGGGTGCGCTTCTCAACGAACTCGCTTCCGCACTCAAAGCCGTGGCCGATGGCAGCAAGCCCGATGCAGGAAAGCCGGTCGTTCTTTTCATCCCGAACCTCCACCGCCACCGGAAGCTGCGGCACGAGGAGGATTATTCTTTCTCCCTCGATGCCGAGGCCGAAGCCAAACCCTCCGATTCGCTCCAGGAGATCATACTCGAGGGTCCGCCGTGGGGTTATCACCTGGTCACCTCGCTCGATTCCTACAACAACGTCACCCGCACCCTCGGACGCAAGGCGGCGGGCGAGTTCGAAAAGAAGGTGCTCTTCCAGATGAGCGCGGCCGACTCCGCCAGTCTCATCGACACCGGCAAGGCGTCGGAGCTGGGGCTCAACCGGGCGCTGCTCTACGATGAGGCCGCGGGAACGATCGAGATCTTCCGGCCCTACGCGATGCCGGGGATGGAGTGGTTTGGTTAGGATCCGCTTTTTTCGACTCTCACGCCGCGGTCACGCCCACCGGAGGCAGGCCGAACAACTGCCGGGCCTCGGGTTTGATCAATATCAGGATCGAGAAGACCCCGAGGACGGTGCCGAAGGGCATGAAGAGACATTCGATCCCGGCCACGACCAGGCAGAAGGTGTGCGAACGGTAGGAGGCCATTCGTTTCCCGGCGATGACGATCAGGGTGGAAACGATAAAGCCGCAAAGGATGATGATCGCCGGAATGATCGTGAAGAGGAGGCCGAAAAGCCGGGCCGGGAACAAATCATCCGGAGTGAGATCGCGCACTTCGGAGGCCGGTTTCTCGACTTCCACCGAGGGAGATTCTCCGATCGAACTCACCGTGATCTTGGGGGGCTTCGGCGGTTCAAAAAGCTTCTCCGGAGCCGCCAGAAAAAAGATCCCCATGGCGAGATGGAAGATCGGAAACAGGGAAAACAGATACCCGATCCCTCCCACAACATAGTGAAAGATCGAGAGGAGACGGAGGTGTTCGCGGACTTGGTCGATCATGACGGGAAGTCTAGTGGATAGCCTGCAGGGAAATCCAGAGGAATTTGACCGCAGGCGCGGGAGGCGACCTCACCCCGCCCGCCACGTCCGAAAGCACGTGATAAACCCGGTCGCAAAATCCTGCGGGCGTTTTTCGATCCACTGCTCGATAAACTCCGGCGAAAACCAGCGGCCGCTGTCGACTTCCTTGCCGTGGATGCGGATGCGTCCCTTTGCCTCGGCGAGGAAGACCTCGATGAACTCGAGGTCGGTCGCCTCGCTTGCGTCGATCCGGGCGATCCTGACAAGATCCCCTTTCGGTTCGACCCAGATCTCCTCCCACATCTCGCGGACGGCGCAATCGTGGTAGCTCTCGCCGGGATCGACGTGGCCGGAGGCGCTGCTGTCCCACTTCAGCCCGTGGGTATCCTTGAGGTGAGAGCGGAACTGCAGGTAGATCTCGCCGAGCTTGTTCCTGACAAACACATGAACGGCTCGGTGGAGGTGTTTCCCGGCATGGATCTCACGTCGCGGCAGGGTGTTGATGACAACGTCGTTTTCATCGACGGCATCGAGCGACTCGGTCGCGGCGGGCGGCAGGAGACTGCACGGATGCGGATCGAGACGATTCGAGAGATCGACCCATTGCCCGAGCGACAACTCCTCGGCCCGGGCGCTCGGCTTGAGTCCCATCGCGCCGAAGACCTCCTCCGACCGATCCTTTTCGAGCTGGAGATTGTTATGGAGCTGCTTGCGGCGCTGGGAGAACCCCCGCTTCACGACCTCGCGATAGATCTCGGGCGAATGCGGATCAAGTTCGCCAGGCGGGCGCGGATCGAATCGCACGATCGTCGAATCGACGGCGGGACGCGGGTGGAACAGTTCCGGACCAACGGTGCGGAGTTTTGAAATGCGCCAGCGTTCCTGCAACATCAGGGTGAGCACTCCGAAATCCTTGCTGCGCGGCTCGGCGACAAAACGATCCGCGACTTCCTTTTGCACCATGATGATCGCCTCGTTCACCGGACTGGGTGCGTCGAGGAAACGCTCGAGGATGGTGTTGCCGACGGAATACGGGAGGTTGCCGATGAACTTCACGGAACCTTCGAGGAAGAGCGGTCTCACATCATACTCGGTGGCGTCGGCATGGACGACTTCGACGCCGAGCGGGCCGTATTTCTCGGTCAAGAACTTGGCGAGCCGTCCATCGGCCTCGACTAGAATGAGGCGGCGGCATTTGCCGACAAGGTGCTCGGTGAGAGCCCCGAAGCGATGACGCAGTCTTCAGGTCCCGCCTGGAGCTGCGAGGCGATCCATTGCGAGACAGCTGCGTCGACAAGGAAGCTTTGCCCCAGCTTGCGGCTCGGGGTGAGGTCGTGGCGTTTCAGCAGACCCTGGAGTTCGGAGAGATTCACGCGGCCAAGATGCGTGCTTCGGGCGGGAAATCAATAAGCAGCACCCGCCGGTGCATTCGCGTTCGATCGGGATTCAAACGCGAATGACCGCTAATGTCCGCAAATTTTCGCGAATCTGAGTGGTCGAATTCCAGTGGCTCAATGCGGCTCGGCCTCCTCGGCACCATGACCGGTGTGGGCGCGGACTTTCATCTCGGAGAATTTGGCTTCGGCACCGGGCTCATGCGGCGACACCAGCGATCCGATCCAGGCGGCGAGCAATCCGAGGGGAATGCTGGCGATGCCGGGATTCTGGAGCGGGAAGATCGCGTTTTCCCCCATTCCGGTGGGGCCGATAAGAATGAGGAGAATACTAGATCCGAGTCCGACTCCGAGACCCCAGACGGCACCGGCGGTGGTGAAGCGCTTCCAGAAGACCGACATGAGGATCACCGGCAGATTCGCCGAGGCAGCCACGGCGAAGGCGAGTCCGACGAGGAACGCAACGTTGATGTTCGGCCCAAGAAGAATGGCGATGGCGATGGAGGCGGCGCCGACGACAAAGGCGGTGATCCGCGCAACCTTCACTTCCTCGCCGGGACGGTGCTCCTTGCCGTGATGGATCACGTTGGTGAAGAAGTCATGGGCGAAGGAAGTCGAGGCGCTGATGGTGAGACCGGCGACGACGGCGAGGATCGTGGCGAAGGCCACGGCCGAGATGAAGGCGAAGAAGAGATCGCCGGCGAGCGCCTTGGCGAGGAGCGGGGCACTCATGTTCGGATTCGCGGCGACGGCGGCGGGATCGAGCAGGGCGGCGGCCCCGAAACCGAAGAAGGTCGTCATGATGTAGAAAAGCCCAATGATGATCATCGCCCAGATCACCGAGACGCGCGCGGTCTTCGCATCGGGCACGGTGTAGAAGCGAATGAGGATGTGGGGCAATCCCGCGGTGCCGAGGACGAGGGCGAGACCGAGCGAGATCTGGTCGAGCGGGTCCTTGAACTTCATTCCCGGAGTGAGGAAATTCACGGTGCTCTCGACGCCGTCCTTCGTCGTCTTGATGTTCGTGATCGCTTCAAAGAACGTCGCGAAGCTGAAGCCGAATTCCTTCATCACGAGGACGCTGAGGAAAAGGCTGCCGCTCATGAGGAGGATGGCCTTGATGATCTGCACCCATGTCGTCGCGAGCATGCCGCCGAAGACGACGTAAACGATCATGAGCGCACCGACGCCGATAACGGCGGTGTTGAAACCGACGCCGGGGAGGAGTTCCTTCACAAGCACACCGGCTCCGACCATCTGGGCGATCATGTAGAAAATCGAGACGAGCAGCGTGCTGAGCGAGGCCATCGCACGCACGGGCCGTTCGCGGAGGCGATAGGCGAGCACATCGGCCATGGTGTACTTGCCGAGGTTGCGGAGCGGCTCGGCGACGACGAGGAGCACGGTGAGGTAGGCGACGAGGAAGCCGACGGAATACATGAAGCCGTCGTAGCCGCTCGTTGCGATCATCCCGGCGATGCCTAGGAAGGAGGCGGCGGACATGTAGTCACCTGCGACGGCGAGACCGTTCTGCCAACCGGTGATGCGGCGCCCCGCGGCGAAATAGGCACTCGCTCCGCTCGTTTTGCGGGCCGACCACCAGGTGATCATCAGCGTCGCAGCGACGAAAAGAAGGAACATCATCAGAGCCGCCGGGCTCTGCTTCGGCGCATCGGGAACGATGTCAGCGAGGAGAGGAAAGAACGTCATTTTTTGTCAGTGTCAGGAGTGGTGTGTTCGCCGAGGATGTCAGCGGCAAGGCGGTCGAAGCGAGCGGCGGCACGGGTGTAGACCCACGCGACAATCCAGGCCATGAAGAACTGCGAGAAGGCGAACCAGTAGGCGAAATTCGCCAGGCCGATCTGCTTTTTCGCGAGATCGGGGAACCAGCCCACGATGACGATGAGGGCGAAGTAGTAGACGAGGAAAAAGACGCAGGCCGGGACGATGAATCGACGTTTCGCCGCAAGGAGAGCCTCGAACTCGGGCCGGTGGGTGATCTTTTCCCACACTTCGGCATTGATTCCCGGTGCGGCTTTGGGTGCTGGATCCTTTTCGCTCATGGGCCGCGACCTTAGGGACCACGACCGGGAATGGCAAGCGCGAAATTCGGCGCGTCGTCTCACCCATAGGAGCGGTTGCCCTCCTATCTCCTTGTCCCCCTGCTTGTTCGCGCGCTGGTGACCTGCCTCGAATTATGCGAGACTGCTGGACTCGCATGTGGTTCCTCCGCCCCATCCATCAGACCTTGCCCTGGGTAACGGGCGTGTTGGGACTTTTCCCGCTGTCCGGCCTTGCCGCGCCAGCGGGTGCCATCGTCTTTTCCCGCGACGTGCTGCCGATCCTCTCCGATTCCTGCTTCCAATGCCACGGCCCCGATGCCAAGGAAGGCCGCAAAGGCGACCTGCGCCTCGATGACGAGGCCGATGCCAAGCGCGACCGGGACGGTCATCGCGTCGTCGCCGAGGGGCGCCCCGACGCGAGCGAGTTGGTCCGTCGACTTCTCAGCAAGGATCCCGATGAGCAAATGCCGCCGCCGGAGTTGGGGCGTCCCCTTTCCCCCACCCAGATCGACACGCTGAAGCGCTGGGTCGCCGAAGGAGGCAAATGGGGAAAACACTGGGCCTTTGAACCGATCGTTCGTCCCGCCGTGCCTGAAGGGTCCCACCCGATCGACGCCCTCGTGCAGCGCGGTCTCGATGCCGCCGGGATCAAGCCCAATCCGCCCGCCGATCCCGCCACTCTGATCCGCCGTTTGTCGCTCGATCTCACCGGGTTGCCGCCGTCATCGGTAATCGGTAATCAGTCATCGGTGATCGGTAATCAGTTTTCAGTAACCAGTAATCAGTCATCGGTAACCGGTATTCTTGAAAGACTGACCACCGATCACCGTTTACCGATCACCGATCACGATTGGTCTGTGATTATCGATACCCTGTTGGACAGCCCCCACTACGGCGAACGCATGGCCTGGGATTGGCTTGAGGCGGCGCGTTATGCCGACTCGAACGGCTATCAGGGCGACAACGAACGCACGATGTGGCCGTGGCGAGATTGGGTCGTGAAGGCTTACAACGAGAACCTGCCCTACGACCAGTTCACGGTCTGGCAACTCGCGGGCGACCTCCTGCCGCAGGCCGGCAACGACCAGATCCTCGCGACCGGATTCAACCGCAATCACATGATCAACGGAGAGGGCGGCCGCATCGCCGAGGAGAACCGCGTCGACTACGTGATGGACATGTCCGAGACCATGGGCACGGTCTGGCTCGGTCTGACGCTGAATTGCTGCCGCTGCCACGATCACAAATTCGATCCGCTCACCCAGGAGGATTATTACCGCTTCACCGCCTTCTTCAACCAGACTCCCGTGACCGGAGGTGGAGGCAATCCGCAGACGCCGCCCGTACTCGAGATCGCCGCGCCCGAGGCCATCGCCGCGCGCGATGCGGCCCGCAAGGAGCGCAACGTAGCAAAGAGTTTGGCCGACAAAGCCGCCGAGGCGGAAAAGGCCGCCTTGACCAACACCTTCAATACCGCCGAAACCAAACTGAAATCCCTCGACGCGGTCATCCCGAAAGTGATGGTCATGGCCGATCAAAAAGAGTCGCGCAAGACCTTCCTCCTCGACCGAGGTCTCTACAACGCACCGGGACGGGAAGTCACCGCCGGGGTTCCTTCCGTGCTCCTGCCCGCGCCCGACGCCAGGAATCGCCTCGATCTCGCCCGCTGGCTCGTCGCTCCCGAACATCCCCTCACCGCCCGCGTCGCCGTTAACCGGATCTGGCAGATGCTCTTTGGGATCGGACTCGTGAAGACGGCCGAGGATTTCGGGATCCAGGCGGAATACCCGCAGCAGCGCGAGCTTCTCGACTGGCTCGCGGCCGAGTATGTCGCCACGGGTTGGGATACCAAGTCGCTCATCAAGACCATCGTCACGAGCGAGACCTACCGACGCTCCTCGGCGATTGCTTCGCCCTCGGACTTCGAGAGCGATCCAGCGAACCGCCTTCTCTCCCGTGGCGCGCGCTTCCGCATGCCCTCGTGGATGATCCGCGATCAGGCCCTCGCCGTCTCGGGCCTGCTCGGGAGCGGGACCGGTGGAGCACCGGTCTATCCCTACCAACCCGCCGGGATTTGGGACGAGGCGACCTTCGGGAAAAAGACCTACACCGAAAGCAGCGGCGGAGATCTGCACCGTCGCAGCCTCTACACCTTCTGGCGCCGCATTGTCGGTCCGACCGAATTTTTCGACACCGCGAAGCGACAGGTCTGCGAGGTGAAGCCGCTCCGCACGAATACCCCGATGCACGCGCTGACGACTCTCAACAGCCCCACCTACGTCGAAGCGGCGCGCTTTCTCGCCGACGGAGTGCTGCGCTCGCATCCTGACGAAACGACACGATTCGATGCCATCGGCGTGCAACTCCTCGCCCGCAAGCCCGCTCCCGCGGAAGTCGCGGTGTGGAGACGCAGCCTCGACAGAGCCCGCGGCACCTTTCAACAAGATCCCTCCGCCGCCATGAGCCTGCTCGCGACC
>Ga0209573_1002824_pt1 | contig 20754 bp, 18 predicted proteins | sample TNRBio252014_DNA_FD_185870 | JGI IMG/M metagenome (GOLD analysis project Ga0209573, IMG submission 185870) | Wastewater treatment Type I Accumulibacter community from EBPR Bioreactor in Madison, WI, USA - TNR Reactor_6/25/2014_ DNA (SPAdes)... | ecosystem: Engineered > Bioreactor > EBPR >...
TTTCCGATGCGCGATTCGCCCGCGCCGCGCCACCTCTACCTGCGGGGAGATTTCCGCCGTCCCGGTCCCGCCATGGCGCCCGCGGTTCCCGCCGTGCTCTCGGAGACCACCGCCCTCGAGTCCGGCGACAATCCACGCGTCGCCCTGGCCCGATGGCTGACGCGACCGGATCACCCGCTCACCGCCCGTGTCATCGTCAACCGCGTCTGGCAGGAGCACTTCGGCCGCGGCCTCGTCGCGACGTCATCGGACTTCGGGAAACTCGGGGATCGCCCCACCCATCCCGAATTGCTCGACTGGCTCGCCTTCAACTTTGTCAAAAACGGCTGGTCGCTGAAGTGGCTGCACCGTGAGATCCTCACGAGCCAAGCCTGGCTGCAGGCCTCCCGCGAGAGCGAAGGCGACGCGTTTTGGTCCGGCCGGCTCGATCTCGATCCTGACAATGTCCTCCTTTCCCGCCAGAACCGCCGGCGTCTCGACGGCGAGGCGATCCGCGACGCGATGCTCTCCGCCACGGGCACGCTCAACCCCGCCCGCGGAGGCCCGGGCGTGCGGCCGCCACTGCCTCCCGAAGTCGTGACCACCTTGCTGAAGGATCAATGGGTCGTCGACAAAGATCCCGCGCAGCACCACCGGCGCAGTCTCTATCTCTTTTCCCGCCGCAACCTGCGATACCCCCTCTTCGAAGTCTTCGACCGGCCCGACGGAAACCAGAGCTGCCCGCGTCGCCACGTTTCCACCACCGCGCCCCAAGCCCTGACGCTGATGAACGATCCCTTCGTCGCGGAGATGGCGGCGGCGCTCGCAAGGCGCGTGGACGATGCCCCCGACCCCGCGGCCCGGGCCAACCAACTCCTCCTCGGCCGCGAAGCGATCGCCGCGGAACTCACCCTCGCCCACGAATTTCTACACGGACAAAGCCTCGAAGCCTACTGCCTCGCCCTTCTCAATCTGAACGAATTTGTTTACGTGGATTGATGGGGTGGAGCGACGTTTCAGATCCTGGTTGTTTGTTCGTGTCCGGCCCGTGAGGAGCGCCGGACGTTTCTGAAAAGCACTATCACCAGAATCCCGGCCACCAAGCCGCCGAATGCCCATACCCAGTTCCGCAGACCATGCTGCAAATCGATGATCGGATTGTCGATGGGGTTGAGCGAGACGTGGAGCCGCAGGGCCTTCCATGTTCCATCGACTTTCTTCAGCACGGCCGTCCACTTCGTCACGTAAGCGATCTGCTTGCCGTTCGTGAAGGTCACCGATTCGTCACTTTCCCCGTGCGCGATGGCGAGATCCCCGTGGAATTCGGTGGTGCCGGGCCGGAGCTTCACCTGATAGACCGAGCCTTCGCCAATTTCCTTTTGGACACCTTCGATGAAGGCTTGCATCGCGGGCAACCCCTTCAACTCGTCGTTGGTCATGAAGACCGCGCTGGCATCCGGCAGGACCGAGTCGGACAGGGAGTTCAGATCCGTTTGGTTGATGGCCTGCTCGTAACGGGCCCCGATCGACCGGAGGGCATCGCGGTCAGCGGCATGGGGATCCGGCGTCTGGGCGTGCGCGGTGGAGAGAAAAACCAGGAGGATGAGCGGGAGGAATTTCATTTGATGAGGAGTCTAGGTGGGAATGGCGGGACGTGTTCTGCGGTTGTCGCTCCACCGGGTGAATGGAGGCGAAAGGGAGAAGGCTTTCAAGTGCTCGCCGGACTCGACGATGCTTCCTGCGGTGAGAAGAGAATAGCCGCCAATATGGGCCGCGTCTCCGATCTCGATTGCCGCGAGATGGAGGAACATTTCGCCGGATTCCTCGTCGCGGGCGATGACGTGGGCGTTCAGACGCACGCCGGTGCCGAAGACCACGTCATCACCGATGCGAAGAAGGCCGCGGTCGAGGATGCGCAGGCCCGGCGACCAGAAGGTCAACCGCCCGATCCGGGCTCCCCATGATCTCAGCCAGAAGGAATACAGCCCCGGCACGAGACGAAGGCATTCCTCGAGAAAGGGAAGTCGGCAGAAGAGCATCTGGCATTGGGCGGTGGCCCACCAGACCAGGAACGTCCGGGAAGCGACACGATGACTTCCGGACCCCATTGGAAAGATCCAACCCACGATCCGGGCAATCAGCGGCGGCAGCACGAACAACACGAGCAAGGGCGCGCCGATGCGCCATCCTCCGTCGAAACGCCAGCCACAGAACGCGACTCCCGCCACATGCAGCAGCGGCAGAAAATTCAGCGCCACCATGACGATCCGGGCGCGGAGGGGCCAGGAGTCAGCGTATGATTTTGCCGGCATGACGGTTTTCGATTCGTTCGTGGGTCAGGCGCGGTCCGCGCCACATCCTCAGATAGGCGGTCAAGACATGATCGCGCTGCGGTTGAAGGGTTTCATCGGGAAGATGGATCCAAGGCAACGTCGGTTGCTGGTGATGGCGGAGATGCCAGTTGTGGTGAAGCCACAGCAGATCGAGCCAGCGCCACGATCGCAGGTTCAATGCTCCGTTCACCACATGCCGGTCGGTGCCGAAGTGGTGCACATACTGCATCGCCGACCACAGGCATCCGAATCCCGCCATCAAGGCCGCCCAATGCCAGACCGGGATCTGCCACCACCAGATCAAGGTCGCATGCAGGGCAACCGCTCCCACCGCTTCGAGCCACACCACCGGAAGGAAGCGGGCGTTGAGCGACTGCAGGAGTGCCTCGGTGGGACGATCGAAGGCAAACCGGCGGGGGCGCAGCACCCATGGGAAAAGGACCCACAAGATGTTTCCCGCCGCGATCACCAGCCAAAAGCCTCCGGTGAGGATGCCATAGAGTTGCAGGCGCTTCCAGATCACGCTTTCGCCTTCGAAATAGAAATCGAATGCCTCGTCGTCGGACCGATTGCGCAGATGGTGTCCGAGATGCCCCTGTCGGAGGAGATGGAATGGCGCCGGGAAGAACCATGCCAGCACCACGCCGATGGCGGTGTTGAGCCAGCGGAACGGATGGGCCATGCCATGTTCCGCCTCGTGCAGCATCGCATAGGCGGAGTTCATCACCAGTCCGTAGGCCAGGGCGAGCGGCAGAAGTTCCCAACCGCCGACCCGTGACGCCAGCCAGAGCAGGATCAGCATTGTCGCGAGCTGGGCGATCGCAATCACCAGATTCAACCGCGCCGGGACAGGATGTTCGATGGCGGGCATCAGCAGGTCAGTCGGTGAGGAAGCTTTGCAGAAAAGCCAGCTCCTGCCAAGCCTGCGAAAGGGTCGCGGTGCGCGGGAGATGTCGGCGGGGATAAAGACTTTTGAGGAAAGCCTCGTTGCGGGCCAGCCCGGTCATCGCCTGCCGGGCCTCGTCACGGCGGGGCATCAAATGCGGGTGTTCCTTCAACCAGTGCTCGACGACGTTCCATCCGGAACGCTTCGGGAGGAGAAAGTATTCACGCAGGAGCCAATGCAGGAGTTTGGCGTTGATGGATCTCAGCCGAGGTGACGCGGTATCCCAGAGGGCGTGAATGAAAAGTTCGTCACGGCGGATGTGCCCCGGTTCGTCCGCCAGGTGTTTCTTCTGAACGGCGCGGAAACGCTCGTCGAGGGAGTCGTCATCCCTCATGAATTGAAGGCCGAAATACAAGGCGCGTTCCTCCGCCATTAGTTGAAGCCACAGCAGTGCGGGAAGGAATTGAACGTTGCGGCCCAGCCAGCGGATGATGAGGCGCTGCGGAGCGCCTGCTCCGATCAGATGGAAGTCTTTTTGCAAATACCACCCGGGCCGTTCCTCTCGCAACAGGTCGCGAAACCAGGAGGTGTGGAGGTTCTCCTCTTCGGCAAACTCCCGTGCCTCGCGCCTCAACGATTCGCCGGGTGCGTGGCGCGCGAGGTGATCGAGCACCGGCCGGCCCAGTAGCTGCTCGAAGAAGATGGTCTGTTCGAGAAAGTAGAGTCCGTGCAATCGATTGTAGGCGATGCGGTCGTCGGCGCCCAGCGTGGCGTAGAACGGAGTCCACGACAGCGGGGTGAGGTCTTCGGGAATGAATCGTTTCATGCGGATCGTTCCCTCCACCAAGTGAGCCAGAAATTCGAAAGCGATCCGCAGTCCTGCGCCGGGGGCAGATTGGGAGCCACGCGTTCCCGATGAAAGGCCGGGAGAAGACTCCAGTGGAGCCCGGGGCTCTCGTGGTGGGCTGTGTGAAAGCCATTGTTCAGGAACAGCCAGTTGGCGAAACGCGTGGTGACATTGCGGCTGTGTCCCCATCGGCTGGAAGCTTCGCAGCCGTCATGTTGAGGAAGATTCATGGCGATCAGGAACCACTGGCTGGCAATCCACGGAACGACGAAGACGCGCAGGAAACCCGAAGCGTCGCTCCACAGAAACACCAGAATGAAACCCCAGAGGAACCATCGCTCGAGGCGACAATCGCGCCAAAGCGGAAGGCGGCGACGGTGACGCAGGTCGCCGTTGCCGCGCCGCCAGGATTCCGCCACCACGGCGGGAACGTAGCGCAGCATAGCAGCGAAAGGTTGGGATCCTTCGACGAGGCTGCAGCGCACGAAATCCTCGGCCGATTGATTGCCGCCGTGATGTCGCACGCGGTGCGAGACGCGGATGCTGGCGCTCGAGGTGCCCGTCAAAACGGTCAGCCACAGTTCGAGATATCGATTTGCCCAACGTTGACGGAACGTGGCGCAATGGGTGTGATTGTGCTTGGCCGCGCAGGCGCTCACCGCGAGGATCGAACAAGGGATCCACCAGACGGGTAAGGGAAACCACCACGCCGCGACATAGGTGCCGCTCAGCAGCGCGAGCAGGAAGAGGGTGCGGATGTCGGCGACGTGTTTCATAGGGCTGCCGCCTCCACCAAAGGCACTCGCGTGGGCCATGCCACCGGTTTTCCCCGATGGATTTCGTAGAGTCGCCCGGCGAAAGGAACTCGTGGCAGACCTCGCAATGCCGGGACGAAGGGATCTTGTTCGTGAAAGGCGATCATCACAAAACCGAGGCCGCGCCTCGCCGCTTCCGCTGCGGCCGCCCGGAGCAGTTCACGGGCGATCGGTACTGAGTCAGCGGTGAGAAGGCTGGCGTAGGCCAGCGGCATGACTTCACCCACCGCGGGGATTACGGGACCCAACCCCAGTCCCGCGAGGATGCGCGAGGGGCCGCGCAGTCGTTGCAACCAGCGGGGAAGGCCGTGGATCCGGATCTGCCGGCAGTGCCTCACATCGTGCAAGCCCACCACTCCACGAATCTTGCCGTCTTCACGTTTCACCAAGACATCTTCGGCACGCAGCCCGGGCCAGCGTTCGCCTTTCGCAAAACTTTCGGCATCCACCACCGGCGCGAGAGGACGGTCACGGCGGCGGGCGTTGATGAAGTCGGCGATTTCCTCCCAGTCATGCGCGCTTGCCTTTGGCAGCCGTTTGCCGGGAAAGGCGAGCAAGGCGGGACACAAGAGGCGGCCGCGGTCTTCGTAAACCGGCAGTCCGTTGCGTCCGCTTTCGAGGATGCGGCGGGCACGGAGATTCTCCTCGAACACGGCCGTCCAGGTGACCTCCGCCGGATACTGCGCCTGCATCGCATCACATCCTTCGAAGGCGTGGCGCAGGAGCAGGCCGCTGCGATGCCTCTCCTGCGGATGAATGCGGAGATCCGCGCAATAGGCGACATCCGCCTCTTCTCCGTTCCACCAGGCGCGCTTCAAGAGCCGCGATCCGCATCCCGCCCCGTCCAACCACACCGTGTCGTGTCGGATCACATCCACATCGGCGCCAAAAAACGACGGCTCGCGTTCGAGCGTCACGCTGATGCCGCCGGGCAAGGGCGTTTCGCGCAACAAGCGCCTCAAGGCGGCATCGTCGCCAAGCTCCGCCGAACGAATATCGTTGCGTTCCCTGCTCATGAGTTCGTTTCAACAAAGTGGCCACGGAAATGCCGCTCCCATCCGTCGTGGCTGCTCAGGGCAGGACTTTTTGCCGTGCCGGGCCGCCCGCCCTCCGCAAGGACGCGTCTCAGGCAGGCGGCGCGGCCATCTTCCTGCACATGAAAGAGACGCACCGGCCCCAGCTGTCCGTTGGCGCGGCAAAGCGCGTAATGAGGATTGTCCTGCAGCGCGAGATCGACGGTCCCGGCGTGCCGTGCCTGATCGGTGCTGGCGAATAGCGTGTAGCGGTCGTGATCCGGTGCCAGCATCGCAAACTCGACCGTCAACTGCCGCAGCACCGTCGCCACCATCTGCGGGTGCAGCTTCTCGCCGCGAAGGTCACTGACTCCGTCGTTCCGGCCCATGAAACGCAGCCGGCAGGTCGCGCCGCAGCGCCCTTCGGCACGTAAGTTGTCGCCCAATCGATAGCGCCAGAGTCCGCCTCCGGTGGTGAGGATGACGCCGTAGTCGCCGCCCTGCTCCAGTTCGTGTGCCGACACGACGCGGCCGCCGCTTTCCTCAAACTCGAGGAGGTGGGAATTCAGGGCAGGGACGCAGGCGCCCTCATCGTCGTCCCAGGGAATGGTCACGACACCCTCCGTTGCCAGGAGTCCCTTCGCCTGGAAAGCGACGTCAGGAAACAGCGCCTTTGTTTCCCTCAGATCTGCGCTATCCCACGAACTCAGCAAGGCGAGGTTCGGCCAGACCATGCCGGGAGTGAGCGTCCCGTCCTGCTGATGGGCACGCAGCCTCGCGGCACGATCCGGCATCGCCTCCAAACGTCGCCCGAGGGCCTCGCCGCCTCGGGAAAGCGATTCCAACAACGGCTCGCCGTGGGCCAACAACCGCCGCCACAAGAGGAGGAGGTAGCTGGCATTCCAGACCGAGATCATCCTCAGGTCCGGGGCATGCAGGAGGAAGCGCAGGGTGAGATCCATGCTCTCCTCGATGTTTTGAACGCCTGCAAGTCGTGGTGGCACGGCGAGAAAGAGCGGTGCCATCCGCCGTTCCCAGGCGCCGAGGTACTCGTCATCACTATTGATGCCGACGGGAATGCCGGTGGGAGTCGCCTCCGCCGGAGGCAGCGGACTGACGAGCCACCAGGCCGGTCCGCGCATCGCGCGGGGGTGGCACCGGTGGAGATTCCCCATCCACGCGCGCACCGCTTCCGCGAATTCGGACCGCAGAGCCGGGGTGATGGGGATCCATTTGCAGGCCGCGGACGAGCCGCTGCTGCGTTCGAACGCTTCCACGGCTCCCGAAGTCAGCACGTCGCGATCCGTCTCGGATTGGAGTCGCCGAATCCAAGGCAGGTGTGCGTCGTAATCGCGGACCGGCACCGCCTCTCGAAAATCCGCGAGCGAGCGCACGCGATGCAGCCCATGTTCCCGACCAAAGGCCGAGCGCGACCCCGCCGACAGCAGTCTTTCGAACACGCGCGCCTGAGCCTGCTGCGGCCGCCGGAGAGCCTGCTCCAGCCGCCGCCGTGCCGGCTCGCAGACAAGCCGCCAGACCGATCCGATGCTGGAGGTCAAGACACTCATTCTTTCATGGCGTGCTCCAGCCAGCGGCGTCCCAAGCCATGGGTGTTCTCCAGGGAAACTTCGGCCATGCAGGCCAGTTCGACGCCACGGGCGAAATCGGGATTCCGATCGAGGAAGAAGCGCACGTAGGGATCGCCGCGCCGACCTTCCGGGATGAGCGCCAATTCCGCAGTGAGTTGACCCTGCGATTCCGGAAAGCGGACCAAGCCCTTATCCGCATCATAGGCGGATCCGAAACGATGCCGGGCAACCTCGTCCAACAAGCCTTGCAGCGAGGGGATCGAAGATCCGTTCAGACAGGGTTTGATCGGAGACGAAAGAGGGTCTGATGACGAGGGGCTCGGCACGAAGTCCCGAAAGAACAACGGCAGATAAAGGTAAGTGCGGTATCCCTTGGAAATGAGAAGCCAAAAGAGCCGACGGGCGGGTTCGGTCTTCAGCAATCGGGCTGCCACTTCACACCATCCTCGCGCGAGTTCCGCGCTGCCCCAATAACCGGGCTCCATGATCGTGTCGCCGGAAAAGAGGATGCGCACCGGTTCACCCTCATGTTGCCAATCAAACCACGCCTGGGTGGAAAAGCCCCGCAACACGCCATTTTCATCGCGCACCAGTACAACCGCATTCTTCGAATTCAGGTCGCGTTCGAAGGAGTCAGGGTTCACGCAGTCATAGCAGCGCACGAAGAGTGCGTGCATCGCCGAGCGCTGGACCGCGTCGAGAGCTTCCGGCGCGATGATCTCAAAACGAAGGCGTGAAGTCATGTCTTCACCTCCTTTCGATGGACCCAGGCACCGTAGACGAGCAGGGGAAGGAGAATCGCCAGTTCGATCCACGTGATGCGGATGATCGTCGCGAAGGCCTCGGCCTCCGATGCAAAATAGACTCCCTGCGCTGGATCCGCCGCCTGGCTGAAGAGGAACGCATTGATCATCTCCGCCACCAAGGCCAGGGACACGAGGGCGGCAAAGGTGCGCGTGACCCGGTCTTCACGTGGCACCGCGACAACGCAGTAACCGAGCCATAGGAGCATCACTGCGTCGTGAGCGATGCCATGCTCGCATCGCCACGCCCTCGTGAACGCCAGCATCGGCAGTTCGATCACGACGCGCGCGGCAAAGCCGAGAAAGAAAACGCCCCACAAACGCCTCGCTGCCGCGCTGAGCCGTGCATCGCGCCAAAGGCAGGCGGGGATCACAAGAAAACACCCGATCGCCATCCACAACCAGAGCACCTTGGCCGGAGAGATGTCTCCCCCGACACCGCCATGATTGTTCTGCCAGACGCCGAACCCAACGCAGAGTCCCAGCACAAGCACCAGCGAGCTGATGAGTGAGTTGGAGGAGCGAGGGCTCATGCTCAAAAGCGGATGCGGAGGGTCCGTTCGACGATCTCTTCCGGTGGTGCTTCTCCCAGATCGGCGCGCCGTCGCAGGTTATGCATGTGGAGGCCGATGAGGTCGGTTTCGACATGCGCGTAGTCGGGGCCGCCGAAGCGGCGCAGGTTGCGGCCCTGCCGTTTCAGGATCGCCACATCCTGCCGGATGATGTGATGACTGAGAGGCTGAAAGAACCATCGCACCAGTCTTCCGATGCTCCCGTGACGAAACGTGATGACCGTGAAGACCTCGGTCCTGTGTTCGGTGACCGGGGTGGCCTGGGAGGTGATGATGTAGTGATGCCGGGGTCCGAATTCGTAATCCACCCGGCTGAGGTTGGGCATCAGAAATCGGTCGGTGTGTTTCAAACGGGCTCCCTTGGGGTAGAACAATCGCGAGATCACGCTGCCGGTGGTCGGCTCGTTGGCAAACTCAACTTCGACTCCCTCCGCATGACGGCGCACTAACGCATCCACCTCGCGGGGATCCGGGTTGCGGAACCATCCGCGGTGAACGGTGGCAGTGTGGGGACAATCGAGGAAGTTCTCGAGGCAAGACTCGACATCCGAATCGAAGCGGGTGCGCATGCGGAAGGTGATCCAGCCATCCTCGTCGCAGTGCGGAAACCGGCGGGGCGAATGGTCCGGCCTCCGGTCGCCGGGACACACCCAAACGTAGCCGTCCTGTTCGCAGACCGGAAGCGTCTTGATCTTCGCGCTGGCGGGGATGGGGCGGCCATCGGCCAGCGAAGGGACCTGGCTGCAACGTCCGTCGGCATCGTAGCTCCATCCGTGATAGGGACAGGCGAGGCAACCTCCTTTCACTTCGCCTTCGGATAGCGGCGCATTGCGATGCGCGCAACGATCCACCGCCGCCGCCGCTTGTCCTGATCCATCGCGCCAGAGCACGAAGTGTTCGCCAAAAAGGCGCACCGCCTTCGGTCCGGGTCTGAGATCGCCTGCGGCGCAGGCGATGTACCAAAAATTGCGAAGCGACATGAATGGAAGACCGTCAGGAATCGGCGGGTGAGGGCTTGGACCCGGTGAACTCGATGAGGTGGTAACGATCCGCCGGCAGGTCCTTCCAGTGCTGCACCGGACCACCCGGCCAGCGAATCTCGATATCCACGGTTTGCCCGTGATCTCCGAGTCCGAAGAGGAGGCGGCGGTCGCTCTGGGCGGAGAAGCCGGAGGTGAGCGAGACCTCGCGCATCTGCCGCAGTCCACCGGCAGTGACAAACACCTGTGCCCCCACCGCATCGCGGTTCACCTGGAGGCCATTGCCACGCAGATCGAGTCCGAACCAATGGGGTTGATCCGCGTCATTCTCCATTCGCGTGTTCCGGAAGACTTCCGCGTTGGCGAACTGGTGGGTGAGGACCAGATCGAGGTCGCCATCGTTGTCGAAATCCGCCAGTGCCGCCGCGCGGGTGTTGGTCTTCTCCGTCAAGCCCACGCCATCCGCCACATCGATGAAACGGGCCGGGGCGCGACCGTTGGAAAGATAAACCCGATTCTGCTGGCGCCCCCAGATTTCGTAGCCCCGCAGGTCCGCCCACCGGTCGGCGTAGCTGTGGATCTCGGGTCCTGATCGCATCACGAGGGAGGCCCGGTACCAGTAGTTCTGCGGCGTGGCAAAGACACGGTCGGGCGTGTCGTCCACCATTCCGTTGGCCTGCACGAGATCGAGCCATCCATCGAGATTGAGATCGCCAAGGGCCGCGCCCCAGGCAAATCGTTGTTCGTTGACGAGCCTTCGTTCGGTCGCGCGATCCCTGATCCGGATTCCGCTTTCATCGTCGGCGTCCGGTTCGACGCTCCAGACCAGGCTGCCTTCCGCCTGCAGGGGGGCGTGGACATTCGACACATGCACATCCTGCCAGCCGCGATTGTCGAGGTCTCCGATCGAGACGTTCATGCCCTTGTAGGTGTCGCGGCCGATGCTGCCGACAAAGGTTCCCGCGACGCGCCGGAAGTCGCGTCCCTCTTGGTTCAGGTAGAGATCATCGGGACCATAATCGCTGGCACAATAGAGGTCGGGCCATCCATCCTGGTTCAGGTCCGCCGTCCCCACCGCCATGGTCCAGTGCGTTTCCGGCATGCCCATCGCGGCGACATCGGCTTTCACAAAGGTGCCGCGCTCCGTTTGGTGATACAGGGCATTGAGGCCTCCGTTGCGGGCATTGTGCCAGGTCGAATGCATGAAGTGATAGGGCCTCCGGTCGTTTTCGCCCTCGGGTTGGGGCAATTGAAAGATATTGAAGCGCTTCGGAGGATCGTAGCCGGGCAGCACTGGGTTCATCGCGTTTCCGATGAAGAGATCGAGGTCGCCGTCGCGGTCGAAGTCCGCCATCGTGGCGGCAACGCTCACCGTGTATTCGTCGATCCCGCTTTCCACGGTGACGTCGCGGAAACCTTCCGGGGTGTTCTTCAGCAATTTCGTCCGGCCCCAACCGGTGGTCAGGAGCAATGATTGCCTCCCGCTGTTGTCGTAGTCGACGAACATCGCGCCCGCAATGAGGCCGTGTCTCTCCGGATGTTCATTGATTTCATCGAGCGCCGGCAGGGGGACGCGCTCAAAACGAAGGCCGCCGAGGTTCCGGTAGAGCGCGTTCCGATCCTGGGCCCGCTTGAGGGGGTTGGTCAGGAAGATGTCCTGCCATCCGTCATGGTCGTAGTCGCCCACCGCCACGGCATCCCCGACCGAGAGGACCCATTTGGCGATATGGGCGACGCGCGGGTCGACCTTTGTCAGCAAGTCGCTCACTTCGCTCGTCACCCCGTGCTCCTCTTCCTTCTCGAAGACGAATCCCGGCTCCGGAGCCAGCACTTTCGGGTGCAAGACCTGCGAATACAGACCGGCACCGGCCATTCCCAGACAGGCGATCGTCGCGGTGGCCCGAATCCACGCCTTGTCCGGCATGAGCGAACGCCACCCGGCACGCCGCACCTGCTTCGCATGCGAAAACGCCCAGTGCGCCGCAGTCACCAGAAAGAGAGCCCAGAAGATCGTGGCGAGGGAGGATTTGAAATGGAGGGCCAGGTCAACGAATGCCACCGAGACACCCCACGCGATCTGCCCCGCGGTCGATACCGGCGAGGTTTTGGGATCGGTGATCATGTAGAAAGCGAACAGGAAAAAGGCGGGCGACGTCAGTGTGCCCACGATCAGGGTTTCCGGTGGCAGATGCCAGCGCATCATCCAGGCGCGGAGGATCGTGAGGATCGCGAAGCTGACGAGGAAAGAGAGGATCAATGGAGTCCGGTGGATCTTGGTGGCAAATCCCGCCAGGGCGGCGAGGGCGATAAACACACCCGCGAGCCAGGCGTGATCTCCCCACTGATATGGGGGAGCGGTCGCAAAGCGGCCTCCTCCCAATGTCAGCGCAGCGATCACACCGACCAATCCGGGATTGAAGACATGCTTGCCCCCGAAAGTGATCACGTGCTTCGAGGCGATCGCGAAGAAGGCAGGCAGGAATAGCAGGAGATTGTCATGAGGGTAATTGACGAGCAAGGACAACCCGAGGCCGGTGATCCCGGCGCTCAACGGAAACACCTTCTCTCCCCTCAACCACCAGGTCAGACCCGCGTCCAAAACCACACACGCCACCACTGTCAGTGCCATCTGCCACGGATCGCGGTTGAACCCCAGCACGGTGCATCCGGCCACCGCATAGGTCAGCAGAAGCGCTCCGAACACCCATCGTGGATCGCGGCGGGAGGGAAGTTGGAACGAGAGAGGCATGATCCGATGGGCAGGGCTGACAATGACAGAAGTATCTGCCGTCCGCTTGCTCTTCCAGCAAATTGATTCTCCCGGCACATAACATCGACAGAATCGATCGTGCTCCCGTCATGGGTCATTCGCCTGGTCGCACCCCAACCCCTCCACCCGCGCCACCAACCCCTCCGCGATCTCTTGCTTCGACGCCCGCGCCAAGGTCTCGCGCCTTCCGTCGCGGTAGAACAACTCGACCTCGTTTTCGTCGCGGTCGAAGGCGATGTCGGAGCGGCTCACGTCATTCGCGACGAGGAGGTCGCAGCCTTTGCGGCGCAGTTTGTCGAGGGCGTGTTCGGCGAGTTTTTCGGTCTCGGCGGCGAAGCCGACGAGGACGCCGGTGAATCCGAAGACACTTCGGGCGCTGCCGAGGATGTCGGGATTTTTGACGAGTGTCAGGGTGAGGTTCTCGCCGGTCTTCTTGATCTTTTCCCCCGCGACCTCGGCGACGCGGTAGTCGGCGACGGCGGCGCAGAAGATCGCGGCGTCGGCCTCGTGGATCGCGGCGGCGACGGCGTCATACATCTCTTGGGCGGTCTCGACGCGGACGAGGGTGGCGCCGTCGGGAGCGGGAATCGCGACCGGACCGCTGATGAGGAGAACTTCGTGTCCTTTGGCGAGGGCGGCGGCGGCGAGGGCGTAACCCATTTTTCCGGAGGAGCGGTTCGAGAGGTAACGCACCGGATCGATCGGCTCGCGGGTCGGTCCGGCGGTGATGAGAAAGCGCATGGCGGGGAAGGCTCAGCCTTTCGCGGCGAGCATCTCTTCGATCTTCGCCTCAATCCCTTCGACTGGCCAGAGGCGTCCGACGCCTTCGTAACCGCAGGCGAGAAGTCCCTCCTCGGGTCCGATGAAGGAGACACCGCGCGCACGCAAGGTCTCGACGTTGGCCCGGGTCGCGGGATGCTCCCACATTTTTCCGTTCATGGCCGGGGCGATGAGGACGGGGGCGAGGGTGGCGAGGTGGATCGCGCCGAGGGCGTCGTCGGCGATGCCATGGGCGAATTTCGCGATGAGGTTCGCGGTAGCCGGGGCGACGACGAGGAGGTCGGCGCGGTCTGCGAGATCGATGTGGCCGGGATGCCAGCTCTGCTTTTCGTCGTAGAGGTCGGCGGTGACGGGATGCCGCGAGAGGACCTGCAGGGTCAGGGGCGTGATGAACTCCTGAGCGTCCTTCGTCATGACAACGCGCACCTCGTGGCCGCGTTTCACGAGCCGGCTCGCGAGATCGGCGGCCTTGTAGGCGGCGATGGAGCCGGTCACGCCGAGGACGACGGTTTTGCCTGAGGAAGAATCACTCACCGGGAACGTTCGGGTCAGCGGTGAGATTGCGCAAGCGGCGAGAGCGGCAGCGTTCCCCGGCCAAGATGGAGGAGAAGGTCGCAAAATCGGTCTCGCGATCGGAGCTGATGAAGGTGTAGCGATACTCGGACCAGTGGCGCGATTCCTCGCGGGCGGTCTGCAGGCGCACGGCGAGCTGCTCTTCGGTCTCGGTGCCGCGGGCGCGGACGCGGTTCGCGATCTCGGCCTCGCCGGGGAGGAGAATGAAAATGTCGACGAGGGCAGCGCGGATCGCGGGATCGGTCGAGGCGCGGACGAGGGCTGCGCCCTGGACGTCGATGTCCATGAGGACGTCGCGCCCCGCCTCGAGATGGCCGAGGACTTCGCTCTTGAGGGTGCCGTAGAGGCGGCCGTGGACCTCGGCATATTCGAGGAAGTCGCCCCGGGCGATCCCGGCTTCGAATTCTTCGCGGTCGAGGAAATGGTAGTCGATCCCGTCGCGCTCGCCTTCACGCGGAGCCCGTGTCGTCGCCGAGACGGCGTAAACGGCCGCACGATCACTTTCGGAAAAACGACGGCAGAGGGTCGTCTTGCCCGACCCCGAAGGACCAGAGACAACAGAAAGAAGGCCGCTGCGCTGAAATTGCCATTCACCCATGTCGCCAAGATTGGCCAGTCTACGGCGTGGTCAACCGGCTTCCGAGGGAGGGCGAAGTTCCGAGGAGGTCAATTATGGAAATTATTGAATATTCTTCGAATTGGGTGAAATTTCCGGATGCATTCGCGGCATATTTCGCTCTTCGGAGTCCTCGTCTTTCTCTTTGGCTTAAGCCTTCCGGGAGTGCGGGAGGCTCATGCGCTGACGGCGGAGGATTATGAAGCCATCCAGATCGAGGGGTGGACGGTGCGGGTCGAGAAGTCGCTCACGGGCGATCCGCGGCGCGAGCAGGCGCTCGGCCTGCTTCAGTCGAAGCTTGCGAATGTGCGCCGTGTCGTCCCGTCAAAGGTGGTCCCGAATCTGCAGCAGGTGACGATCTGGCTGAGCCGTGAGGTGGCTCCTGGCGCGGCCTACCATCCATCGGCCGACTGGCTCGCGGCGAATGGACGGGTTGTGGAAATGGCCGAATCGATCGAGATCATGAATGTCGATGATTTCCTCGCGTGGTCGCAACACCAGCCGTGGCTGATCCTCCACGAACTCGCCCATGCCTACCATCACCGGTTTCTCCCCGCCGGCTACAATTACCCCCTGATCCTCAGCGCCTATCGGAAGGCGGTGAAGACGGGCGACTACAAGCGGGTCATCTATCATGACGGCTCGAAGAAGAAAGCCTACGCCCTGACCAATCCGATGGAGTTCTTCGCGGAATGCTCCGAGGCTTATTTCGGTCGCAACGAATTCCAACCCTTCAATCGTCGCCAATTGAAGGGCTTCGACCGGGTCGCCTACCGCATGGTCGAGAAGGCGTGGGGAGTAAAGACTCGCTGAGGAGCGGTGGTGTTTCGATCGGCATGAATACCGTGGCCGCCATCGCGATCCTCTTCCTGTTGATCTTCGGGCCGGTCTTTCTGCAGATCGTGGTGCATGCGCGTGTGTCCTTGCGTCTTGCGAGGATCCTGGCGGCCGTGGTGATCGCGGCCACCGCGGGAGCGGCGGCGTGGTGGTTTGCAACGGCGCTGGGATGGCAGCCGGTACTGAAGGGCGGACGGGTCGTGAACGCCTCGCCCACGGCGCTTTTTTGGACCTTCTCGGGAAGTCTTCTCGTGATCCTGCTGCTTTTCGTGAAGCAGGCGGGCGGCGTTCCGCTCACGCTGGCAAAGGCGAAGGGTGGAAACACGGGTGATGGCGAGGGGGAGTGGCGCGTCGGTCATATTGGACGTGATTGCATGTATTACGAGGAGTATCGCGAAGGACGGTGGGAACGCCTCGAGATCTCGGGTGAGATGTTGATGGGCATCGCCCACCACGTCATTTACTTCGCGAGCCGGGAGCAATGGAAGGCCTATCCCGAATGGGCGCAGGGACGCCGCAACGAGATCATCGCGCGAATCAAAAGCCGCTTTGCTCCGCCCGACTACGAGTACTACGGCGGCTGACGATCACGGATCGACCCGCACCCCGGTGCTGAGAACGCCGTCATTCGCCCGCAGTCCGAGGTCCTCGAGGGTCAGGGCGGGTTTGCCGGCAACGGTGCAGTCGCGGAAGACGATGTCGGAAACAGGTGGGGCGGTCTTTTCGTCGCGCAGTCGTTGCATCAGGGCGTCGCGCATGTCGATGCGGGCGCGATAGCGGACGTCGTTCCAGTGCAGGCCCTCGAAGGTGAGCCGACGGATGCCGCCGAGGGGACGCGACTCTTTCGTCCGGTCGACGTAGAGGACGAGGGCGTAGGACTGTGGCTCGATCATGCGCCGCTCGCGGTTGCGCTCGTGGCGGTCGTCGTAGTGCTGGAGGAGGTCCTCGATGTGGATGTTGCGGAAGCTCATGTCCTCGTAGACCGCTCCCTCGGTGGTGTCGAGGCGGATGCCGTTGGCCCCGTTGAGGATGTTGATGTTTTCGAAACGGAAATTCCGCATGACGCGGCAGGTCGACTCGCTCCCGATGCGGATCCCGTTGGCCTTGTGGGCCCAGATGACGAGATTGCGATAGAGGTGATCCTCGGAGACCTCGCGATCCTCGGCGGCCTTGGGGGTGATGCCGTCATCCTCACAAAACACAAAAGCATCCTCGACCCTGACATGTGAACAACCGACGACGTCGATCCCGTCGTGATTGGAGAGGCGCACGTCGCTGAGGATCTGGATCCCCTCGACGACGATATGGTCTGAGCGGAGGAACTGGACGTTCCACGAATAGGAATCGCGCAGCGTGACGTCGCGGATCGAGACGTTTTTGCAGTCCCGCAGGTAGAGAAGGCGGCCGGGTTGTTTCTTGATTTTCAACGCGGCCTCGTAGGCCTTGCGGACGACGTAGCCGTTCCCGTCGATCGTGCCAGGACCGGTGATCGACACGTTTTCCAAATCCGTGCCGACGAGAAACCCGATGTAGGAAGTTGCTCCGGGGATCGGGGTAATCGATTGATAATCATCGAGTGCCTGGAGCAGAGCGCCCGCTTCAAGGTGCAGCCGCATCGACGAGCGGAGGTGCAGCGTCCCGCTTCGGAAATGCCCCGCGGGAATGATGAGAGTGCCTCCCTCGGGAAGTCGATCGAGAGCAGTCTGGAGGAGGACGGTGTTGTCCGTCTTTCCGTCACTCACCGCGCCGAGCTTGGCCGCATCGAGGGCATCCGAAGGCACCGTTTCGGCCGGTCCGTCGGCGAAGAGAAAGAGTTTCTCGCGGAAGTCGAGCTGGGCCACCAGTGACATCGGTCCCGGCGTCGTGAAGCGGACCGTTGCTCCTTCGACTTTCGCGGCGAGGCCGCGTGAGGTGGGCTGGAGCCGCGCCTCGGTAACGGGGCCGTCCTTTGCCACGATCTCGATTTCCGCCGCTTCGTCGAGGCTGAAGTGGCAGTAGTGGATGTCCTTGTAGGCGACCACGGGAACCACGACGCCGTCGAGGCGCACCTCGAAACGCGAACTCGGCGTGCCGGGAGTGGGATAGGGGCGGTTCCCGGCGGCAAACACCGCTGGAGTGAGCGCGAGAATCGCCGGAAGACAGCGCATTGGCATGGAAGCGGACCACATCATGAGACCGCGATGTTCCCGCCTGAACGGGAGTGCCGCAACCGCTGAAATCCGCCGCCGCTTTCCGGCGACAGTCTGATTTACTCTTCGTCGCCGCCGGCAAAGACCTGCGAAATGGCCTCGACCGCACGCTGTTCGTCCTCGCCCGCCGCCTCGATCGTGATTGCGGCACCCATGGAGGCACAGAGCATGACGAGGCCGAGGATGCTGCGAACATCGGCGATGCGTCCCCCGCAGCGGAGAACGACAGAGGACCGGAAAGACTCCGCCGCCCGGATGATGCGGGCGGCGCTACGGAATTTGAGGCCATCGGCCCACGGCACCTCGACAATCGATCGTTTCATGAGGTCATCCGACCATTCGGGGGGCGGTCACGTTCAACGTGGCGAAATATTATTTTGGTCTGAGGGCGTCGCGCTCCGGAGGCACGTCTCATTGGATTTCAGCTAGTGAGGTTTCCGGGCGAGGGGAAAATAATGTTTTGTCAGGGTGTTACATCACCTCCGTGAGGGCTTTTCCCGCTTCGGTGGTCCGGTATCTGCTCTTGTCAGGTCGCGGGTCCGGCATGCCGGATCCGTCCCTCCTCCCTCCTTACATGAAACACCATGACTCACGTCGTGCCTGCGCACGCGGACGTTCCCTTCTGGCTGCAAGTCCCGTCAGGGCAGCCGTTTTGCTCACCCTGCTCCCTGCCTTCGCCTGGTGGAACGTGCCTCTCCAGGCGAATCCCGGCGGTGGAGTCGTCGTCCACGGAAACGTGGCGATGGAGGGCCAGGCTGGAAGAGTCTTGAACATCCGGCAGGGCTCCGCCAATGCGATCATCGATTGGGAGAGCTTCTCCATCGATGCGGATGAGATGACGCGGTTCATCCAGCCGGGGACGAATTCCGCGGTGCTCAACCGGGTGACGGGTGGTGACCTCAGCGAGATCCATGGGGCGCTGCGGGCGAACGGTAATGTCTTCCTCATCAACCCGAACGGCATCCTTGTCGGTCCCGGGGGCAGCATCGACGTGCATGGCCTCGTGCTGTCGACGCTGGATCTCGAGAACGGTGAGTTCCTCGCGGGTGGCGATCAGGTTTTCAAAGGGAGCAGCTCGGCGGGAGTCACGAACCTCGGACGAATCAACGCGATCGGGGGAGATGTCTTTTTGATCGGTCGCACCGTGACCAACAGCGGCACCGTTCATGCGCGCGAGGGAACCGTGGGGCTGGCGGCAGGTGAAGAAGTGCTGATCAAGGCCGATGACGGATTCGGAGGCGAGCGCGTCTTCATCCGCGCAACCGGGGCGGGAGTCAGTGGCCCGGGAATCTTGAATGACGGGTCGATCGCGGGCGCAGCGGCAGAGTTGAAGGCCCATGGGAATCATTATGCTCTGGCAATCAACAACCAGGGGGCGATCCGGGCGACTGGCGCGGTCCACTCGGGAGGTCGCGTCCATCTCCAGGGAATCGGTGGCGGGGTTTCCAACTCCGGTTCGATCCGCGCCACCTCTACCGGTGCCGGTCGCGGCGCCTCCGTTCTCATCGCAGCTGCCTATGCGAAGGTGGATGGGGAACTGAGAGCCGAAAGTCATTCCGCTGTGGGTTCGGTGAAGATCGAAGCAACCGACGCCGTGGAGATCGGGGCGAAGATCGAGTCGGTTTCTTCCCAAGGCTCCGGCGGTTTCGTCGGGATCGAGGCGGAACGGATCCTTCTGAAGGCCGGTTCAATCGTCGACGTCAGTGGAAGCCGCGGTGGCGAGGTGCTGATTGGCGGAGGATTCCAGGGAGGAGATCCGGGTTTCACGAACGCCAAACAGGTGAAGATGGAGAAAGGGGCGACTGTCCGGGCCGACGCGATCGGATCGGGGGATGGCGGGAGCGTCATCCTCTGGTCGGATGGAGACACCCTTTTCCAAGGCGAAATCTCCGCACTCGGCCGCGGGACGGGAGCGGGCGGTTTTGTCGAGATCTCGGGCAAAGAGGGTCTGATCGTGGATGGTACCGTATCCACTCTCGCCGAGAGCGGGGCCCACGGGAGGCTCCTGCTCGATCCGAAAAACATCAATATCAGCACTGCCGCCTCGTCCGCGACAAACATCAACAACACGACGCTCGCGACGCTCGTGGGCACGAACCATGTCATCGTCTCGACGCTGGATGCGGGAACGGCCCAAGCCGGGCACATTTCTGTCTCGGCACCGGTCCGTTACAACTCCGCGAACAGCCTGACGCTTCTTGCCGAGGGCGACCTCTATCTCGGCGATGACATCCTCAATCAGGGAACGGGCAACCTCAATCTCGTGGCGGGGTGGAATCCTACGGTGATGCCGCTCGCCACGCTCCTTGGTGGAGCGACCGCGACGCCCCATGCGACCTTGCCCGGCATCGCGACGTTGAGCGGCGACATCAACATGGACGGCACCCTCTTCGCCACGGCGGGGACCTTCGGCAACGGCGGAGGGAGCGTCTATGTGGGTTCGTTGGGGGCACCCAATGTAGCGGCCGATCGCGCCATCGCGGTAGGTAGCCGGGCCGGGCAGACGAATGTGGCGGGCTATGATGTGAATGTCTGGGGCGCGGCCTTCACGGGCGGGATCAATGCGGGGGCACAGCGATACTCGCAGATCGGTTACAACCGTCGCGACGCCAGCACCGCGGTGACCTTGCCCGCGACCGGCCGCATCCGCGTTGGTGCGATCAACGATGTTTCGGTCGTCGCGAACAAATACCAGGTCGGCATACAGGGCAGCAGCGGCTGGACGGCCTCGACGGACAACACGGGCAATGCCTCTTTCGCCCAGATCGGGCACGGTGGGGAGCGTGATTCGGCGCGCGACATGGAGCTCTCGGGCGAGATCCTCGTCAAGGCAGGTGGCGACCTCAGCCTCCTCGGTGGCAAGGCCTACAACAACCATGCGTCGATCGGCCATGGTGGCTACGACAACCGCGACACCGATTTCACCCGTCTCGCGAGCATCGGTGCCGGAGCGATCAACGTGGAGGTCGGGGGCAACATTGATCTGATCGCAGGTCTGGGATATCACGCCCACGTCCAGATTGGTCATGGAGGCGGGAATCTCATCCTTTCCAACTTCACGGAGAGCGCGATCCAGGTGAGCGCGGGCGGTGATGTGACGGTGCGCGGCGGTGCGGGAGTCGCTTCAGCGGAGACCAACACAAGATCGCAGGCGCAGATCGGGCACGGGGGA
>Ga0209573_1002825_pt1 | contig 20754 bp, 22 predicted proteins | sample TNRBio252014_DNA_FD_185870 | JGI IMG/M metagenome (GOLD analysis project Ga0209573, IMG submission 185870) | Wastewater treatment Type I Accumulibacter community from EBPR Bioreactor in Madison, WI, USA - TNR Reactor_6/25/2014_ DNA (SPAdes)... | ecosystem: Engineered > Bioreactor > EBPR >...
GGATGACGCCATTGTGGATGTGGAGAACGTCTTCCGCCGTCTGCGGGAAAACGCAGCCCTGCCTCACCCGCACCCGAAGTTGCAGGTCATCGGCAGAGCCTCCGGCGAGGTGCGAAACTCCATCCTCTACGCCACCGTTCTCATCATCCTGGTGTTCCTGCCGCTGCTGGGATTGACGGGGGTTGAGGGCAAGCTGTTCGCTCCCATCGCCATCGCCACGATCATTTCGATGATCGCGTCCTTCATTGTCTCGCTCACTGCCATTCCCGTGCTGTGCTCGATTCTGCTGAATCCCAAGCACGGCCACGAGCACAAAGACGGCTTCCTCACCCGTGGCATGAAGTGGCTGCTGGAAAACACCCTGCTGCGCTTCGGCCTCAGCCAGCCGCTCGTCATGCTCGGCATCGTGCTGATGATCGTCATCGCGGCGTTCTCGCTCTATCCGAAGATGAACAAGGACTTCCTGCCTAAGTTCCAGGAAGAAACCGCGCTCGTCGCTGCCACCGCCGCCCCAGGCACCTCGCTGGAGGAGATGAACAAAATCTCCGATGTGCTGGAGCAGCAGATTCTCTCCGTCGAAGGCGTCTCCAAAGTGGGGCGGCGTCTGGGCCGTGCGGAGCGCGGCGATCATGTGGTGCCAGTCTCCACCGCCGAGTTTGACGTGGATTTCCGCAAAGGTGAGGGAGATGGCGAGGGCCATTCCAAAGAAGGCCGTGGCCGCAAAGAAATCATCGCCGACATCACCAAAAAGCTCAAAACAGTGCCCGGTGTTTTCGCCGTCGTTAGCGGCCCGCTCGCCGACCGCATCGGCCACATGATGAGCGGCGTTTCCGCGCCTGTTGCCATCAAGGTCTTCGGCCCTGATCTCGAAAAGCTGCGCCAGCTCGGCATTGAGATTCAAACCATCGCCAAGACCATTCCAGGCTTTGAGGATTGCAAACTCGACCAAACCTCATCCATCCCGCAACTCCGCATCGAGGCCGACCGAGATCGCGCCAAGGCCTATGGCATCGCCCCCGGCAAGCTCAACGAACAGCTCTCCGCTTTGATCGGTGGCAAAGAAGTCGCCGAGCTGCGTGAAGGCCAGCGCCGAGTGAGCCTCGTCACCCGCCTGCCTGTCGAGTGGCGCGACTCACCGGACAAGATCGCCGAGCTGCCCATGGAGGCCGGTGAAGGTCAGCGCATTCCGCTTTCCCTCGTCGCCGATGTGCGTGAGGCCAAGGGGCCGAACGTCATCTTCCGCGAGAACTCGCAGCGCCGCTTCGCCCTCGCCATCAAGCCCACCGTGCAGGACGTGTCCAACCTTGTCGTCAAACTGCGGGATGAAGTGACCGCCAAAGTGAAAATGCCCGAAGGCTACTTCGTCACCTTCGAGGGCGAGTTCCAGGCGCAGAAGGAGGCCACGCAGCGCATCGCCATCTTCACTCTTGTGGTGCTCGCCGTCATCGCCTTCCTTCTCTATGGCTACTTCCGCACGCCATTCTTCGCCCTTCAGGTGCTCTGTGACATCCCGCTCGCTCTCGTCGGCGGCCTCGTCTTCACCTACTTCAAGCTGAACAACATCAGCATCGCCACCCTCGTCGGCTTCATCGCCGTTGCCGGTGTCGCCGCTCGAAACAGCATCATGCTCATCAGCCACTACCTGCACCTCATGCAGCACGAGGGCGAGGGCTTCACGAAGAAGATGGTCATTCGCGGCACCAAGGAACGGCTCGTTCCTGTGCTCATGACCGCGCTCGCCGCAGGCATCGGCCTCATCCCCCTCGTGCTCGCTGCCGATCAGCCGGGCAAGGAAATCCTCCACCCTGTCGCCGTCGTCATCGTCGGCGGTCTCGTCACCAGCACCCTGCTCGGCCTCGGCGTCACGCCCACGGTGTTCTACACCTTCGGGCGCAAAGCCGCCGCCACTGCCATCGAGAATGATGCTCCCGCCTCACATTGACCCAACCCTTTCCGAATCGGCGGGGGCCACCGCTTCCGCCGCCGAGGCAAAACCAAACCGAACCCAAGCAAAACACACAACCCAAGCCCATGAAATCCAAACTCATCACCACTCTTCTCACCCTCGCGCTCGCTTTTAGCGTCAACGCGGCTGACAAAGACAAGCACGACCACGAGGAACACGCTGGCAAAGCCGGTCCCACCGGCGGCAAGCTCATCACCGAGGTCGAGCCCCACGTCGAGTTCTTCGTGAACAAAGACAAGAAAGTCGAAATCCGCTTCATCGACGACGACATGAAAGTCGTCGCCCCAGGCGAGCAAGTCATCAGCGTCACCCTTGGCGACCGCTCCTCCCCTACCAAGCTGAGCTTCACCAAGGAGGGCAACATGCTGATCTCTGACAAAGCCGTCCCCGAAGGCAACGACCTCCCCACCGTGGTGCAGATCAAGGCCAAGCCGGACGCCAAGTCCGTCACCGAGAAGTTCAACCTGAACCTCAACGACTGCCCCACCTGCAAGAACAAGGAATACGCCTGCACCTGTGCGCATGGTGAGGAGGAGAAGAAAAAGTAACCCTTCACCCGCGTCCGCCACAGCATCGCTCCGCCGTGAGAGCGGTGCTGCTGGCCGGGCAGCCATGACCATGAACATGTTCATCAAAATCGCTCTTTTTTCTGCCATCACTGGCCTGTTCCTTTCATCCACCGCCAGCGCGATTCGCCCGATGGGCACCACAATGACGGGTGTCGTCCAGTCTGTCGATCATTCCACGCGCTGGATCACTTTTGCGCAGGATGGTGGCCCGGTGCGCCAGTTTGTTTACTCGGAGTGGGCCAAATTTTGGCACGATGAGACGGAAGCGCTTCCAGCCCACTTGAAGCCGGGCATGAGGGTTCAGATCAAGCTCCACAACCCGCTTATCGGCCCGGACTTCGTGCGCCAGATCGTGCTGCTTCACCCTGCCTACGAAACTGGCATCAAAGGCCGCAAGTAAGCCCACCAACACCATGCAAGATGAACCTCCCTCTTCACTCACGCCCATGGCGAAAGGGGCGGTTTACTTGTCTCTTGCCGCATTGGTCATCTTCATGGCCGGTTTGTTGACCGGCACCCTCAGTCATCATCGCCCTGGTGAAGAGACTGGCGACATGATCGCTTTTGCCCTCTGCCGCATCATCAGTCCAATTTTAGTCTTCAGCGGCTGGCTGACGGGTTTTGTCGCCGTGCTGCGACGCCCCAGAGGACCGGCGTGGAGCGCCGTCACCGTCATGGTGCTCATCCTCATCTTCCTGCTGCTGCTCTGCTACAGCGCTTGGCGTGGCACCGCTGCTTTTCACCCCACCATGCCATGAATGTGCTTGTCGAGTATTTCAGCAGCGCCGGAGGAATCCTGTATTTCCTGGCCCCGCTGCTGCTTGGCGTGGTTCATGGCATTGAACCGCTTCACTCAAAGACGGTTCTGGCCTCCATGCTCGTTTCCACGAAAGGAGGCTTGTGGCAGGCATCCCTGCTAGGAATCTCCGCTGCTCTCTCTCATACTGTGACGATCTGGGTCATTGCCATGCTGGCCACGCACTATGGCAGCCATTGGAAGCTCGGTCGTCTCCAGCCATGGTTTGAGATGTTTTCAGCCATGGTGACTTTAGGAGTGGCGGTCTGGATGTTCATCCGCACCCGGCAAAACGTCCGCAAAGCCGAGGCGCTCGCGATTTGGGGCGGTGGCACAGCCGATGAAAACGCAGAAACACAGGACTTCACCGTGGAAGTGGAACGTGTTCAGCGATCTTCCACGGCGCAAATGATTCTGCTCGGCGCGGTGACAGGGATGATGCCCTGTCCGCTGACTTTGGGCATCCTCATGGCATGTCTTCAATCCGGGCGGCTGGTTCTCGGTTTGGCCGTCGCGACTTGTTTCAGCATCGGCCTGGCTTTGACCATGGTGATCGCGGCGGCGCTCGGTGCTTGGGGAATGCGCAGCGTTTGGCACTTCAACGCGGCGGCCTCTGCGCTGCGCATCCGCGCCGCCTATCTCACCTGCCTTTTGCTGGCCGCCCTGGCGGCGCTCATCGCCATCCAGGCATGGCCGAAGTTTTTCCAACCCTAAACCACACCATGATCAACCGAACCACATCCACCCACAGCCGCCGGAGTTCCCTCCGCCGGATTACCGCCCACATCGTCTGCATCTTGCTCACCACCACAGGTGCGGCGCTCGCCGACAATGTGATCAAGCTCCAGGTTGCCGCCAAGAGCGAGCACAACGACCCCAAAGGCAAAGACCCGCAGGAGGTGCAGAGCCGCTGGCTGGAAATCTCCGCCACCGCCTTTCATCTCGAAAAACCTGCCGCCGTGCGCCTCGAATGGGCTTTCTTTGGCGACAACCTCGACTCGGACAAGGTGGTCAAGCATGGCAGCGGCACGGAGAATGTGGAGCTGGCGCAAAGCAAAAAAGCCGATGTGAAGACCAAGTCCGTCAACTTCACCTTCACGCCGCGCCATTCTGTCCGCACCGGTAGCGGCAAACGTGCCCGCGTTAAAGTCATTGAGGCCACCGGCGTCCGCTATCACGCCTGGGGCGTGCGGGCCTTTGTGGACGGCAAGCTCGCCGGTGAAGCCTACAGCTCACCAAGCATTCAAAAACTCATGGGCGGCACTGACTAAACCGCATGAGGCATTCTTCCCCATCGAAGCAAAAACCCGCCGGAGCATCCATTCTCCGACGGGCTTGTTTGGAAACAGGGATTCCACTCCCTGGGTTAGTGACGTCCGGAACGGCCGCCAAAGTCGAAATGAAAGCCTGGCAGGCTGATGTGAGAACCACCACGGCTGCCGTAGCTGGAGCCATGACCGGAGTTGTGACCACCACCATGACTGGAACTCGAACGGCAACTGTGCCCCACGGTGCGCCAGGCATAGACGGGTTCACCGCAGTTGTTGCGGCCCGCATACACGCGCTCGCGATACACGGACGACCCGCAGGAGGTGCAGGCGTGCGAGTAGCTGCGGCTGGAGGAGTGATGCTGATCACTCGCTTGCACAGCGGCAGGAGTGAAGACAGCAAAGCTGGCCGTGACGGCCAGGAGGGTGATGAGCTTGTTCATTGTGAGTTAGGTTTGATTCGTTGCCGCCAAATGGCGGCTTATCTCAACAGACGAAACCCCGTTGGAACTATTCAGCAGCAACCCATTTTTTGAGCCATGAGAACCGAACACCACGACGAATCTGAATCCAAATCCTGCGGCTCCTGCGAGCACGGCCATGACGACACACCGCTGCCGCGTAATGCGCTCGTCATCGCCTCCGGTGCCTTGCTGGGAGCTGGGATGCTTTTGCAATGGCTCAAGCTCGGACCATCGCCGCTCCACACGAGTTGCTATGCCCTTGCCACACTCGCGGGAGGCTTGCTCGTCTTCCCCGCAGCATTCAAAGCGCTGAGAAAACGGCGGCTCGACATGAACGTGCTCATGACCGTGGCCGTCACCGGCGCATGGCTCGTGGGTGAAGGCGCGGAAGGAGCCGCCGTGGTGTTTCTCTTTGCGCTGTCAGAGCTGCTGGAGTCCTGGAGCGTCGGCAGAGCGCGGCGTGCCATCGCCGCGTTGTTAAAACTCACGCCTCAGACCGCGCTCGTGCGCGGAGCCGATGGCGTTACCAAAGAAGTGCCTGTGGCAGAAGTCACCATCGGCAGCGAGATCAGTGTGCGCAGCGGCAGCAGCATTCCGCTGGATGGTGAGGTCATCACTGGAGCCTCTTCCGTCAATCAAGCGCCCATCACCGGCGAATCCGTGCCGGTGGAGAAGCAGCCCGGCGATCCCGTCTTCGCGGGCACCATCAATGGTGAAGGCTCCCTCACCGTGCGTGTCACCAAAGCGTCCAGTGACAGCACGCTCGCCCGCATCATCCAGCTCGTGGAGGAAGCCGAGGAACAGAAAGCTCCCACGCAGCGCTTCGTGGACAAGTTCGCCACCATCTACACGCCCGCCGTGTTCGTGGTCGCGCTGTTGGTTGCCTTGTTCCCACCGTTCCTCATGGGCGGCGCGTGGTCGGAGTGGACGTATCGCGCCCTCGTGCTGCTGGTCATCGCCTGCCCCTGTGCGCTCGTCATTGCCACCCCCGTCTCCATCGTCTCCGGCCTCACCGCACTCGCACGGCGCGGCGTGCTCATCAAAGGCGGTGCGTATCTGGAAGCCGTCGGCAAGCTGCGTGCCCTCGCCGTGGACAAGACCGGCACCATCACGCAAGGCAGGCCGCAAGTCACCGGCGTCATCCCCATCGGTGACATGACCGAAGAAGAAGTGCTGCGCCGCGCTGCTGCCATTGATGCGCATTCGGAACACCCGCTGGCAAAAGCCGTCGTCATCGCCGCCCAAGCCAAAAGCATCACCTGGGCGGAATCCACCCAATACCAATCCGTCACCGGACGCGGAGCCACCGCCGTCATCGACGGCCACCCGCACTTCATCGGCAATCACAAGATGGCGCACGAACTCGGCATCTGCTCACCCGAGATCGAGGCCCGGCTCACCGAGATCGAAAACAAAGGCCAGTCCCTCGCCATCCTCGGCCACACCCCGCATGAAGATTGCGAGGGTAAGATACTCGGCATCCTCGCCATCGGCGACACCTTGCGCCCCGAGGCCGCCAACGCCCTCATCCTGCTCCATGACGCAGGCCTTGAAAAAGTCGTCATGCTCAGCGGCGACAACCAACGCACCGTCGATGCCATCGCCCGGCAAGCAGGCATCGACGAAGCCTACGGCGACCTCATGCCCGAACAAAAAATCGAGCACATCCGCCGCCTCATGGCCGAGCATCACTACGTCGGCATGATCGGTGACGGCGTGAACGACGCCCCCGCGCTCGCCCTTGCCAGTGTCGGCATCGCCATGGGAGCCATCGGCAGCGACACCGCCATCGAGACCGCCGACATGGCCCTCATGCAGGACGACCTCACCCGCGTGGCCGAAGCCATCGCGCTAGGTCGGAGAACGCTGCGCATCATCCAGTTCAACGTCGCCTTCGCCCTCATCGTGAAAGCCATCTTCCTCATCCTCGCCTTCACCGGCCACACCAGCCTCTGGCTCGCCATCCTCGCCGACACCGGCGCGACACTGCTCGTCATCATGAATGCGCTGCGCCTCCTCGGCGGCACTGCCAAACTCAACCCGAGCACACCGTGAGCAAAGCCGCCCGCAAAAAGAAAGCACCGGCCACTCCGGCGGCCTTCGCCCCTCGCGACAAGGCCATGCTCATCGGCGTGCCGATCCTGCTTCTGGCAATTCCGGCCCTTGTCCTGCACTTTTCCGCCATTCACCAGCAGACCGCCTCCATTTCAAAAACTGTGACGAAATGGAAGACCACCTATCACATCAACGACGAGCAGGCCGCCCGTATCCAGCAGATCGAAATCGCCTTCCACGGCAACGGCAGCCCCTTCAGCATCAAGCCCACTCGCAGCAAAGAAGAAAAGCACCGCCATCACGAGGAAATCAGCCGCCTAATGTCCCCCGAAGACGGTGCGCATTTCATGAAGGCGATGGAGAAAGACGATGGCAAGCACTGACGCGATCTCAGTGCCCAGGGCACCAGTAGTCCTCACCATGACCGCACCACCGATGCCCGTGGTGATGATGATGGTTCCCGCAGAAACGCTGACACAGGTGCATGACGGCGGTGCGTGCTGTGGAGACAGTTTTCTCCGCCACATAGGCGGCTTGGGCAGGCAGGGCGATGGTAGCGACCAGCGCCACCGCAAGCACGGCACCCGTGACGGTGGCAGTGCGCGAGAGTTTCGTGAATGACTTCATGGCTTGTAGTTTAGTTGAATTCAAAGCCGCCCGTTTCGATGAGTGCGGGCAGCACGGGTTTCGACGAGCCTCACGCCCCGCTATTCAACCGCGTCATAAATTTGCAGAAAAGCAGAGGGCTTTTCATGACGGTGGAGTTGCACTGGATGAACGCACAACACCGCGTCCAACCAAACCAAACCAAATCCAACCATGAAAACGAATCTCGCCATCCTCGCCGTCGCCACCATCATCGGCTTCAGTTCCACCAGTGCCATCGCCAACCCTTGGAAAGGACTGCCTCCTGGATTCAACACTCCGGCCCGCCCCTCATCGGCCCCCGCGTTCAAGTCCTGCTGCGACACCAAGACCCGCTACACCAGCAATGGGATCAAAAGCGGCATCGTGGTGAACAAGAGTATCGTGTGCAACACCGGCTGTGCCGTCCCTCATGCAGGCAAAAGCTGCACCACCGCCGAGCGCAGGCAGTGTGCGAACTAACCCGCCGCCAAACCAGCAACCCGCTAGGAACGGATGACCTGGCGGGTTGATCTTCCATCCATCATCCGACATCTTCCGTGTCATGAACGATCACGAACTCGACTCCCTCATTCGCCAGTCTCATCCCAAAATGGAACTGCCTGCCTCTTTCAATCGCGAGGTCTGGGAACGTGTCTCCGTGGCTTCTCCGGTGCCCGCCCTCGGCGGATGGCGCGAGATCGTGGATGCGCTGCTGCTCTGGATCGCCAAGCCCGTCCCTGCCGTTGCAGTAGTCACCGTGATGCTCGCGGCGGGCGCAGGACTCGGCGGTTTTACCGTGAGTGAAAACAGCGCATCCGCCCAGCGCACCGCCTACTTCGCCTCCATCAATCCGCTGCATCCAGCGCATCTCGCCACCCAGGAATGAAACGCGGCCTCATCATCCTCATTCTTGCCGTCGCAGCCTCCTTGGCGGCTTTTTTCATCACGCGCAACCAATGCCAGTGCGGCACTCGTCTGGACGCCACTTCGCATGATGGCGAGACAATGCTTCCCGAGCTGGAATGGCTGCACCAGGAACTCAAACTCGACGACATTCAGTTTGAGAAGGTCAAAGCCCAGCACCTCGCCTACAAGCCCACCTGCGAGGCCTTGTGCATGAAGGTGATGGCCGCCAGGAAAAAACTCGGCCAGCTCGCTGCTCAAGGAAACCTGTCTTCGCCGGAGTTTGGCGCCGCCTTGCAGGAGCAGGCCGCCGTTCACGTCGAATGTCAGAAGGCTCTATTGCGGCACCTTCAGCAAACAGCAGGACTCATGACCGAGGCCCAGGCACGCCAATATCTCGATGCCATGCTCCCGCAGGTCATCGGCGTGGCGGCGGAACCCGTCAGCCACGGGCATTAACCACGCGTGCCACTCATGAGCTATCAAGACGAGGAGGACATTCAGCTCATGCAGAAGCTCGCTGCGGGCGAGGATATGGCGTTGAACGAGCTGATGCACCGCTGGCGTGATCGAGTGGCGTCCTTCCTCCTCCGCATGGTCGGAGATCATGCCACGGCCACCGATCTAGCGCAGGAAACCTTCGTCCGTCTCTACACCCGTCGGAAAAGCTACAAGCCAACCGCTGCCTTTTCGACCTACCTCTTTCACATCGCGGCAAATCTTGCCCGCAGTCATGCCCGGTGGAAAGGCAGGCATCCCACCGTCCCCATGGAGAATGAGGCTGGTGAGCTGACCCATGATCCGGTCGATCCGCAACTCACGCCGGACGACGCCGCCACTCTGAACGAAAAGGCCGCGATGGTGAACAAAGCCATCGCCAGATTGCCTGCTGAGCTACGGGAGGCTTTGCTCCTGTTCGCCGTCGAGCAGATGAGCCAGGCCGAGATCGCAGCGGTTTTGCGTTGTTCGGTCAAAGCGGTGGAAGTGCGTGTTTATCGAGCACGTCAGATGCTTCGTCAGATGCTTGATGCCAGCCTGTGACGCGCTGATTTTGCGCTGCATGATGCGCGGGTTGTGAAGATGGAGGGGTTCTCTCGGAGGTGGAGTTGCAGACGATGAGGGCGGGTCAGTCACTCGCTCCGAAAACCAAACACAAACCAAACGCATCCATACCATGAAATCCAAACTCATCCGCACCTCGCTCCTCGGACTCGCCGCCATCGGCACGCTGGTCCTCGCGTCCTGCCAGGCTCCATCCTCCGCGCCCACAGCCGCCGTGAGCTGTGACAAGTGCGGCACCATCCACTTCAAAGCGCCGTCCACGGGTTACGGGCCGGGCAACAAAGGCATCGTCACCCTGCGTGACGCCAGTCGCATGTCCTGCCCGGATTGTGAGAACCAGGTCATCGCCATGATGAAGACTGGCAGCCTCACCAAGCATGTGTGCAAATCCTGTGGTGGTGCTCTGCGCCACTGCACGCAGCATTAAGCACACTGGAAGCCTCCAAAGCCGCCTGCGACTCACCTCGCAGGCGGTTTTTCATTTTCAACCACGGTTTCGAGGAAAAAAGAATCTTGAGGGGTTAGCCCAGCAGCGGCGTTGCACCCCACGTCCGCACATTTGGACAATCACAAACCCAAACTCTGAATCCATCATGAAACTCGTCCTCACCCTCCTCACCAGTCTGCTCCTCGGCGCGGGCATCGTCTCCGCCGCTGATGCTGGCGTCCCAGCCACCTACCCACTCAAAAAGTGCGTCGTCTCCGATGAAGACCTCGGCACCATGGGCAAGGCCGTCAAAGTCACCCACGAAGGCACGGATGTGTATCTCTGCTGCAAATCCTGCACTAAGGACTTCCACAAAGACGCCGCCAAGTTCGTCGCCAAAGTGAAAGCGGCGGAGAAGAAATAACCTTTACACTCAGCAGGCTCAATCTCGGGCAGTTCAAGTGGCCGGTTAATCAACCGGCCACTTTTTATTGATACCTGACGAATGAACAGTCACCCTCGCTAACTACTCTCCCGAGAATCATGAGCGACTTCACATTCACGATGGCCCCTTCAGGGCAGTTTGTATCAAAGTTTGGCTACAGCGCAGGCATAGCTAACACCGAACCTCCCGTCATCTGGAATCCAGGCGTATTCGATCACCTGCGCAACTCCTACAAGATTGTGGATTATGAAAGGAATCTGACCCGCCTTGGGGACACGCTCACCGGTCACTACCAGGTAGTGAACCAAACTGACCTCGACTCTTATGGCGAGGTCCTTGCAAAGCTGGCTCATGATGTGAAGAACAATGCAGCCCATCTCAATCTCGGGCCTCTCAGGGGAGCATTTCGCCCATGCTCCATTGTGGACGTGATGACAAGAAACCAAGCCGGTTATCAATTCCTGAACTATACTCGGCACATAGACAGAGAAGCTGAAATCCGCGAGGATCTTTCGCAGTTGCTTGTGCATCATGATCCTGAAGAAGAGGTTTTCCGAATTCAGATAACCGACACCGCCATTGGCGGCCATGGAGCCGAGCATTTGGCGTCGATACTCTCGCTCATCAAGGCCGACCATTCCAGGCACGCCCATCAAAAGTGGGAGGTGACCTTTAATCTCTTGCATGACACGAGGCAGAACACCAACACCGGGAAAATGAGAGCCATTGTCGGCAAAAACACGCCAGGCCTGGATTTTAAAATTCAACTTCACGAGGTTCCCAGCTTGATCACGGAGGACTATGATGGTGGCCTTGGTTTGAAGTTCGAGTGTGGCGAGATCAGACCTTGCTCTGAACCTGGAAATTTCGTTTTTATCACCAACAACGACATCGCCCTGGTTCAATCTGACGATCTAAAGATCACTTTTGACGAGCTATTTACCCAATCGGTCACAGATGGTTTGGTCACCTCGCCCGCTTACCAGCAAGTGGGCGACATCTGGAATCAATCCAGCCTCAAATGAAGCGGAAATTTGAGGCTCTACTTTCCTTCCCGCCATTCCTGAAACGTGCTGCACAGCCTCATTCCATTTCGGACGTGCTTTTGCCCGACCGGAGTTTTCGCCAGCTTTTCATAGACCAGGAACTCAACCAGTTTGGGGAACTTCTCGGCGGGAATGTGGCCCCGGCTGCGTTTGATGAGCCGGAACTTTGTTTTGATGTGCTTGCCGATCTTGCTCCACAAAGCGGCTTCATCTCGCTCAATGGGTGACATGAACTTCACATACAGGTCACAGAGGTAATCGACATAGCCGGAGAGGTTGGCGTCAGCGCCGATGCTGTTCGCCGGGTATCTGCCAGTCTCTTTTTTGGGTTTGCCGCCGACGTGAATGTTGATCTTGCCTTGGTTGTGACCGCCGATGGCGACGGCGACACCACCAGAAGTCGCCCGCGCATCCGCATTCCCGTGAATGGGGCTGCTCTTGATGCTGTTTGTAGTCTTCTTCGACTGTTTCGCGTGAATGAGCGCGGCTTGCTCAGCCATGCGCGGCGTGATCTCCTTCTGAGACTCACGCTCGTGCATCTCCTTGATCTCGGTGAGAATATCGACGGAGTATTTAACCGGCGATTTATCGACCTCGGTGTGATGAGTCGGGCACAGCAGGATCAAATTTTTGAAGTCGTCCTTTTCAGCGGCGGTCAGCACGGGGTCGTATCTCGGCCCGCCTTTGCGCCGCGCCCTGATATGGCAGATTTCCGCGATGGAATGATCCTCCACGACAAGCGGTGCATGGCACCAGGGAATGGCGCACTGGTTGCCGGATTTGGCGAACAGGCGCTTCACTACGGTTAGACTGACTGGCATGGTGATTTCGTATGGGGTTAATCTTCCTCCTCCAACTCTCCGAACGTGGATGGATAGTGATGTCGAAGAAAGGGGGCGTCATCGTCAGGCCACCAACGGCGGACGGTATCCATCCAAAGCCGCGCACGAGGCACCGGCCTGGTTTCTCCCCACGGCATGAATTCCTCGCGGTCACGCATTCTGAAGGCGCGATGAATGGGTAGGGTGCCCCGGTAAGGCCGGGGGCGTCTGATGATCTTGTAAGGCTTTTCGAAGCTGCCCGCCTCCTCCCAATAGCCATTCTCATTGGATCGAAATGTCACTGAGCGCGTCGCCGCTGCGAAGTGAACGGGCAGAACCTCGCCACCCATGCCAGGCAGCCAGTAATAGACCCTCCCGAAATACATCGCATGAAGGTATCTTTCGATCAGCCTCGGGCGGAAAATCTCCTCGCCTATCTCGCGGGTCAAAGGCACCACCCAGAGGACAGCAATACCAAGCTCTGAGTAGTCACGAGTGCGGGCTATGAGACTGCGGATACCCAGGGCGGACTTTTGCACTTCAATGACCACCCGCCTGCCCTTGATTGCTCCCTCAATGTCTGGCTTTCGCGCTTTGCGGCGTGTTTCCCGGTTCCCTCGAATCTTTTTGGTGTCACAGAACCATTCGGAGCCAGGACAGGATGAGCGCAGGTCTTCGTAGATGCGGCGCTTGCACTCATAATGCAGCCAGGACTCCCGCGAGGTGTCGAGAGGTGATAACCGGGCGTGATGCGCAAAGTGGTCGCGCATTTTCCAAGGACGCCGGTGGATCACATCGGAAAGGCAGCCAGGGCAGAGAAAAGGACCGTCATCCCTGCTCACACTCGTGGCATGGACTCTCTGGCCGTTGCTACGATGGATGGCGAAGCCCTCCAGCAGAGCCGAGCATCCCACTTCCCGCGCATCCCGGCCAGGTGGTAAATAGGGTTGCTGATCGTCATCGCGCCAACTCATGGTGATGAGTCAGCTATTTGTGGCAGCGTGAAGCAACCCGCAAAATGTTTTCAAACATTCTTGAGGGGTTGTATAAGGAGCGGAGTTGCACCAGCACGAACGCTTCTTCCCGTCATGAACTGCCCTTGGATCAAAACCTTCATCACCGCCTTCCTCTGGATGGCGGTGATCGCTGGTGCCGGGGCGGCAGTTGGAGCAGGAAACGGCGAAAGCGAGGTCAAAACCGCCCCTTGTGAGCAGGGTTGCTGCATCAACGGCGAATGCGGATGCAGCATGGCTCCCGCGCAGACGCCGGAGGCTCCCAATCCTGCGCTGCCTGCGCAGACAACACCAGTCTCAAAGCTCATGCCGCTAGCGCTGCCTTTGGCGGAAAAAGGGCTGCACCCTCTGGCTGGCACGCCGGAGACTCGGGCTGTCATTATGCCCGCAGCAGCACGGCCACACCGGCCAGCGGCGCTGACGCTGCACTGCGCCCTTCTCATCTGAATTGGCGGACTCTGACAGGTGAATTGTGCCCGCACACCACGGGCAACGACCTCGGATGCTCCACCCCTTTTTCGATGAGAACCCCATGAAACGCATTTCCTTCCCCACTTTGCAGGCATTGGCCTTCGCCAGCCTCAGCCTCACGGCCTCCGCCGCTGAGGACACACCCGCCACTGTCACTTCTTCCTGGATTGGCCGACTCGCCCAGGAGGCGGTAGCCAGTCATCCCTCCATTCAAGCCGCAAGAGCGCGGACGGAGGCCGCCACCGCAGCCATCGGTGCGATCAGGCTTTGGCAAGACCCGCAGCTCGGGCTGGGCACGCTGTTCGCCAGCCAGATGAACCGCCAGGGCAACGGCGACATCTCCGTGGGCATTGATCAGATGCTCCCCCGCCCGAAGCTCTACCAGGCGGAAAAGCGCCGGGCGGTGGCGGATGAACTGACACTGAAAGCCTCACGCCAACAAACCGCGAACGAACTCAGCCTCATGGTGGCGCAGGCCGTGCTGGAACTCGCTCTCGCGGATGAAGTGGTGCGCTTGCAGGGCGAAAATGTCCGCTGGCTGCAAACCATCGTGAAGACCGCCGAGGAACGCTCCAAAAGCCCGGATGCGACCGCCACGGAGACGCTGCGTCTGGAAAGCGAGCTGGCGGTGCAGCAGCAAACCCTCGCCACCGCGGAACGTCAGCGCGGCCAGTTTGCCACCACGTTGAATTTGCTCCTCGGACGCCCGGCGGAGCGTGGCTGGCCTGCTCTCGCTCTACCTGGGAAGCCCTTGCCCACCTCCACATTCGCAGCGCTGAAAGTGAAGCTGGAGCGTCAAAATCCCAAGCTCGCCGCCATGCGTCATCAGGTGGACGGAGCGCAGGCGGACGCGGATGCGGCCCGCGAGAAGCGCAAGCCGGCCTTCAGCGTCGGCTTGCAGGTCAATTCCTACTCGGGCGGCAACAGCCAGGATGTGATGACCATGCTAACCGTGGGCATGAACCTCCCGTGGTTCAATCGTTCCGCCTACAAGGCAGACATCGCCAAAGCGGAGAAGCTGCGTGACGCCACCTCGAATGATCTCGCGGCTGAACAACGCCTCCTGCTCACCCAGGCCACCGCGCTGCTGACGGAGGCGGAGACGAACCGCCGAGTCGTGGAAGCCTACACGAGCGAGGTGCTGCCTAAGTCGGAAAAGACCGTGGAGACGCTGCAAAACGCATGGATTTCTTCCAAGGCCACACTGCTCGAAGTGCTCGAAGCCCGCCGTGCGCTGCTCCAGGCACGGCAGGAGCAGAAGCGTTCCCTCGCGGCTCAACACGTCGCCGCTCACTCGCTGGCATCGCTCACCGGCGGCCCCCTTTCACCATCGACTCGCTAAGACCATGAAAAACTTCATCACACTCATCCTCATTATCGCCGCACTCGCCGGAGGCTGGTTCCTCCGCGATCAGTTTGGCGGCATGTCCATGTCTGCCTCACCCGAATCCGGCAAACGGAAGGTGATCTTTTATCAAAGTGCCATGCACCCCTGGATCAAGAGCGACAAGCCAGGCCGCTGCACCATTTGCGGCATGGAGCTGACTCCCGTTTATGAAGGAGACAAAGGATTCGATGCAGTGGGCGGAGATGTCGTGTCGCTCACGCAAAATCAAATCCAGGTCATGCAGGTGCAGACCGTGGAGGCCAAGAAACAGCCGCTTATCAAATCCCTGCCCGTCTCCGGCATCATCAATGACGACCAGCGCCGCCATCGCATCCTCAGCGCGTATGTGGACGGCCGCGTGGACAAGCTCTTTGCCAATCATCACGGCATTGAGGTCGTGGCGGGAGAACCGCTGGCTCTCATTTATAGCCCGACGCTTTTGCAGGCAGAGCGCGAGTATCGGCAGCTCACGGGCGAGCTGAAAAAGAACACCGCTCTGCGGCTGCGGCAGTTGGGCCTTGCCGAAAAGCAGATCGTGGCGCTCGACTCCAAACCTGCCGAAGCACTTAACTCCGAAATCCTCGCTCCGCTCACCGGCACCGTGGTGGAGCATGAGGTCTTTGAAGGCCAGTATGTCACCATGGGGCAGAAGCTTTTTGCCATCGCCGATTTCAGCATGATGTGGTTCCTTTTCAATGCTTACGAGCAGGACATGCCGTGGATCAAGATCGGACAAAAGGTGGAGGTCTCCACGCCCTCGGTGCCGGGAAAAGTCTTCACGGGAGAGATCACCTTCATTGATCCGAACTTCGATGAAGCCACCCGCTCCACCCAAGTGCGCGTCGAACTCGCCAATCCTCTTGTCGAGGGCCGTCGCGAGCTGCTGCACCGCCTGTATGCCGAAGGAAGCGTGAAGGTGGAGCTGCCGGAAGTGCTCACCGTGCCAAAGTCCACCGTCATGCAGACCGGCCCCGAGGCCGTGGTCTATGTCGATCAAGGCGGTGGTGCCTATGCGCGTAGCGTGGTGAAGATCGGGCGACGCGGCGACTCGCTGCTGGAAATACTTTCCGGCATCAAGGCGGGCGACAAGATCGTGACGAATGGCAACCTGCTCATCGACGGACAGGCGGAGATGAACCGCTCCTTCGCTACGCCTGCGGAGCCAATGGCACCTGCCATGCCGATGGCTGATCTCACCGTAGCACAGCAGCAGGCCATCAGCAGCTTCATCAAAGTGGCCGACGCCATGGCTGCCGCCCTCTCCGCCGACGATCTCGCCGCCTTCAACAAAGCCAGCGAACCCGCGATGATGCAGACCGGCGAGTTGATCGACACTCTGAAGTCGAACGCCGCCCTGAAGACCAAACTCGATGCGCTGGACAAAGCGCGGCATTTTCACGGCTTCACGGACATCAAGCAGGCACGCATCGCCTTCCACACTTTTTCCACCGCCGTCACCGCCTTGATTGAGCCGCTGCGCACCGCCAAAGGCGCTCCCGAGTTCAAAGTCTGGGAGTGCATGATGGTGGATCAAATCATCCCCAACGTCCCCGCCAAAGGCCGCTGGGTTCAGCTCGGCACACGCGCCGGACACAACCCCTACTTCGGCGCTGACATGCTGGAGTGCGTGAAGGAAATCAAACCAGGGGAGGCGCTGCCATGATCGAGGCCATCATTCATTGGAGCCTGAAAAATCGTTTCCTCGTCGCCTGTGCGGCGCTCCTGCTCATCGCGTTGGGTGTGAGGGCCATCTACCTCACGCCGGTGGATGCCATTCCAGATCTCACGGAGAACCAGGTGCTCGTGTATGCGGACTTCATGGGCCGCAGTCCGCAGGAGGTGGAGGATCAAGTCACGTTTCCGCTTTCCACCGGTCTGCAAGGTCTCGCTGGCGTCAAAGAAGTGCGGGCCACCTCCATGTTCGGCTTCTCGCTCATCACCATCATCTTCGAGGACAAGGTGGACACTTACTTTGCCCGAGCGCGAGTGCTGGAGCGGCTGAACTACCTGCAAGCCTCCATGCCCGAGGGCGTGAAGCCGCAGCTCGGCCCCGACGCCTCGGGCCTCGGCTGGGTGTATCAGTATTACTTCGATGTGGATGCCACGCAGGCCAAGGACGGCGGCTACGACCTCGCGCAACTCCGCTCGCTCCAGGACTGGTATGTGCGCTACCAGCTCGCCAGTGTGCAAGGCGTGGCGGAGGTGGCGAGTATCGGCGGCTTTGTGAAGCAGTATCAGGTGGAGCTGAACTCCACGAAGATGCGTGCCACCAACGTCACCCTCATGGATGTGATGACCGCCGTGCAAAGCGCCAACCTCAATGTCGGTGGCAAGGTGGTGGAGGAAAACGGCGCGGAGTTCGTGCTGCGCGGCATCGGCCTCGTCACCAGTGTGGAAGACCTCGAACTCGTCACCGTGAAGGCGATGGAAGGCACGCCGGTCTATTTGAAAGACATTGCCACCGTGCAGATAGGAGGCGACTTCCGCCGTGGTGCGCTCGACTTGAACGGCCATGAAGCCGTGGGCGGCACCGTCGTCATGCGCACCGGCGAAAACGCCAAAGCAGTGATCGAGCGCATCAAAGAAAAGATCGCTCAGATCGCCCCCAGCCTGCCGCCTGGAGTCACCATCAAGCCGTTCTATGATCGCAGTGAACTCATCGACAACACCATCGGCACGCTCAAGCACGCGCTGCTGGAGGAGTTCATCCTCGTCACCCTCGCCCACATCATTTTCCTCTGGCACTTCCGCAGCATCCTCATCGTCACACTGCCGCTGCCGATCTCCATTTTGATCTCTTTCCTGCTGATGAAGGAGTTCGGCATCACCAGCAACATCATGTCCCTCACCGGCATCGCCATCGCCATTGGCGTGCTGGTGGACGCGGCCATCGTCGTCACGGAAAATGTCATCCGGCACTGCGAGGAGGCCGAGCACAAAAAGGGAGCGCGGCTTGATGCCCAAGAGACTTGGGACGTGACCCTCGCCGCCTGCACACAGGTCGGACGGCCCATCTTCTTCGCCATGGCGATCATCATCCTCGCCTTCGTGCCCGTCTTTGCGCTCAGCGGGCAGGAGGGGAAGCTATTCCACCCGCTCGCCTTCACCAAGACCTTTGCCATGATCGGCTCCACACTGCTCGCCGTCACGCTGGTGCCCGTCTTGTGCTCTTTGCTCGTGCGCGGTCCGTTTCATGCGGAGGAAAGCAACATCGTGATGAAGTTCCTCCTGCGCCTCTACGAGCCGACGCTGAACTGGGCGCTCAATCATCGCAAAACCGTCATCGGCATGGCGATGATGATCCTCGGTGTCTCACTGCTGACCGCGTTTGGATTGCCCCGCAGCACCGTGAAAAAAATCCGCGATGCAGGCTATCCCCGCCTCGCTGATGCCGTGACTGGATTTGGCAAAGAGTTCATGCCGCCGCTCAATGAAGGCAGCCTGCTCTACATGCCGGTGATGATGCCCAAGACCGGCCTCAAAGAAATCCAGCGCGTCATGTCCTGGCAGGACACCGTCATCGCCGCCACGCCCGAGGTCGAATCCGTGGCGGGCAAGCTGGGCCGTTTTGAAACCGCCACCGATCCCGCGCCCACCGAGATGCTGGAGACCACCATCATGCTCAAGCCCGAATACATCCCCGATGGCCGCTGGAGCGTGAAGCGCAATCCCGCCTGGCGTGAAGGCATGACGGTGGAAAAGCTCAAAGCCGAACTCACCGAAAAGATGAAGCAGGTGCCCGGCTATGTGCCCGCCTTTCTCCAGCCCATCGAAAACCGCATCCTCATGCTCTACACCGGCATCCGCGCACAGGTCGGCGTGAAGATCTATGGCGACAACCTCGACGCCATTCAGCGCAAAGCCTTCGAGATCGAAAAACTCATCAACAGCATCGAGGGAGCCGCAGGAGTCTCGCCCTCCCGTGTGCAGGGCAAGCCCTACCTCAACGTGCAAGTGGATCGTCAGGCCATGGCCCGCTACGGTCTCAGCGCCAAGGACGTGCTCGATGCGGTGGAGATCGTCATCGGTGGCAAAAATGTCAGCACCACCATCGAAGGCCGTCAGCGGTTCCCCATTCAGATCCGCGTGCAGCGTGGCGAGCGCGATGACATCGAAAAGCTCAGCAGCATCCTCGTGGCCGCACGTTCCGGCATGAGCGCATCAAGTTTACCGCCAATGAGCGGCGGCATGACGGCCCAGGCACCCGCAACACCCACAAACACCGCACCCGTCACCTACATCCCCCTCGGCATGGTCGCCAAGATCACCCGCGAAATCGGTGCCAACGAGATCGCCAGCGAGAACGGTCGTCTTCGTTCCTATGTGCAGGCCAACGTGCAGGATCGTGATCTCGGCGGCTTCGTGCTGGAGGTCGAGCAAAAGCTCAAGACCATCGACTGGGAAGGCATGACCTACAAAATGACCGGCGAGTATGAAAACCAGCGCCGCTTCGTGCAGACCATGCAGATCGTCTTCCCCATCGTGCTTCTCATCATCTTTGTGCTGCTTTACATCGTCTATCACAGCGCCCTGGAAGCCGCGCACGTCATGCTCGCCGTGCCCTTCGCTTTGAGCGGTGGAGTGCTGCTGCAAAAACTCCTCGGCTACAACTTCAACGGAGCCGTCTGGGTCGGCTACATAGCCCTCTTTGGCACCGCCGTTCAGACCGGCGTCGTCATGGTCGTCTATCTGGAGGAAACCGTGAAGGCCCGCATGGCCCAGCTTGGCACCGCCTTCGCCTACAGCGATCTCGTGCAAGCTGTCAAGGACGGCGCACGCCTGCGCCTGCGCCCCAAAGTGATGACTGTCGCCACCATCGTAGCCTCCCTGCTGCCCATCATGTGGAGCCACCGCCAAGGTTCCGAAGTCATGCAACCCCTCGCCACCCCCGTCATCGGCGGCATGATCTCAAGCCTCGTCCACATTCTCATTGTCACGCCGGTGATCTTCCTCTGGCTGAGAGGCCGTGAACACAGCACTGCAAATAGGCCGACAAAAATCGGAGACGCTTCATCTTCTTCCCCCTGATATGGCATGGTGACAGCCCAACTCGATCACTATGCAGCAGAGATGACTTGATCGACAAACACTCTGAAATCAGGATCAAAATACCCTTTTCGTTGTTCCCACACAAATCTTGGGACGGGTCTGCCCAAAAAGTTTTGGATGTCCATTTCAAGCCCTTCGAGGACTTTGACTTCACCGCCCAGTATCGCCCGATACCAGCAATGCAGGTGAAACAGCAACAACATCACAAACTGACTTTCCTCTGGTGTCACTGGCTTCGTGTAAAGGTCAGCCAAAGGATCGCGAACACGGGCAAGCTTCGGATTTCCCTGGCTCTCGTCCCAGATGTCTCGGTGTTGTTCTGTCAGTCTGACGAGATTGGAAAGTCGTCTCGATTTGGTGTTTTCGCGATAGCTGGCAGCCGTAA